>ENA-OQAZ01000394-OQAZ01000394.1-human-gut-metagenome-genome-assembly--contig:-NODE-394-length-24757-cov-2.084775_pt1 | contig 24757 bp, 29 predicted proteins | sample MGYA00242737_ERZ504531 | MGnify/ENA primary metagenome ERZ504531 (study PRJEB26092, sample SAMD00036244) | human gut metagenome | host: Homo sapiens | study: EMG produced TPA metagenomics assembly of... | reverse complement strand
TGTCTGCAAGGGCAAGACCGCCTGAACCGGTGATGGCCAGGCGAATCGGCTCGTCGCCTCGGCCAAGCTTTTCCAGCTCCTGGTGGATGTCGGCCAATAGTCCGGCCACGGTGGCGCGCACGTTCGCGTGGTGACGCCGATAATCGGAGAACAGCGCGTCCGCGAGCGCGTCGGACTGATCGAGCACCACCGCCTTCACAGTAGTGGAACCGATATCAAGACCTACACGCAACGGCTTTGTGCCGTGCGTTTCGGTCACGGCTTCTGCTGCTTCAACCATGTCTCAACCTCTATCGTTCTATCCGCCGGGCTGCATTCCATGGCAGGCATGGAAGCCCCTACCCCGGGTTATCCAATCATGTATCGTAGTCTGTGCCCACGCCTAAGTGCTTTGTAAATGCTCGCAATCAGCATAAAATGCACGACACAGCGCACAAATTAGACAACTAATCCAGTCAACGTGCCTAATTATGTATCTGGACGTCGACGAATGTCGAGATCGCAAACCCTTCCAAGCATTTCCATGTCAGGATGCGCTGCCTTCCCCTGCAGAACGGTCTTTGCCGTATATTTCGGGAATGAATCGTGTTTGATCATGTAATTTCGGCCAAATCACCACTTGTCCGCTTTCCAGTGATTTCGGTACGTCGATGATGCGTTGGTTGCTGCTTCCGCGGAATTGCAGCAGGGAATCATGTAATTCTTTGATATAACGGCCATCCACGAGAATGTCGATCAGTTCGAGCAGCTCGCGCTTGTCGGGGCTTTCGCCTTCGCGCATGAGCTCTTCCCACGTGTAGCCGGTCCAGCACCAAATATCTTTGGTATTACCGAACCGTTCGCGTATTTTGCGCGCAAGGGGCAACAGCACGCCCGTGTTGAGCAATGGTTCGCCTCCGAGGAAGGTGATGCCTTGCACATACGATTGGCTTAAGTCATCCATGATTTGCGCTTCGAGCTTGTCGTTGTATTCGTGGCCGGCTTGGAAATCCCAGATTGACGTGTTGTAGCATTCCTCGCAATGGAACGGGCAGCCGGACACGTACAGCGAGCATCGGATGCCTTCTCCATCGGTCATGAGGAACCGTTTGTAGTCGGCGATCATATTGCGGCTCATGCGGTTGGTCCATTGCCCTGCTTTGGGATTGTTGGAACGAGTTGTGGGGATGAAAGGTCCGCGATTGGTTTCGTCCGCCGCAAAGTCACGACGTTGAATTGCTGGATTCGCGCTGCTGATCATACGTTGTCCCTTCACGTTTTGCCGTTACGTCGCGTTTTTGCGATTGCTGCTTGCCTCATGATTGTCACAGAATGAAAGAGGGTGGAAACCCACCCTCTTTCATATTTCGTTTATGTTTGCTACCGACGCGGCCCTTACTTGGCTTCCTCGAACCATTCACGTTCGGAACCGTCACTCAAGGTGACATGACCGGTTTCGCCGCTCATATGCTTGACGCGGTGCGCGATCTCCTCGTGACGTCCATGCACCATCGGGCGTGCACCGGGTTGCCCAAGTAGCCGCAGGTGCGCTTGGTCACGTTGCAGTGGTCCGGGTCGAGTTGCCGCACTCCGGGCACTTGAAACCTTCCTCAGTGGCTCGAAGTCGCCTTGGAATCCGCAATCGTAGCAGCGGTCGATCGGCGTGTTCGTGCCCAGGTAGCCGATGCCGATGTTGTAGCGTAATCCCACACCGCTTCGAGTGCCTTGGGGTTGGACTGCAGGCACGGGAACTCGCAGTAGTTGATGAAGCCGCCGGACGCGTAGTACGGGAAGTCCTTCTCGTAGTTGAGCTTTTCCATTGGGGTTGGCTGCAGCCAGACCGGGTAGTGGAAGGAGTTGGTGTAGAAGTCGTGGTCGGTCACGCCTTCCACTTCGCCGAACTTCTCGTGGTCCATACGGTTGAAGCGGTCGGTGAGGGATTCGGCCGGCGTGGAGTACACGGAATAGTGGTAGCCTTCCGCGTCGCTCCATTCCTTGCACAGCTCGTTCATGCGCTTGACGATGGACAGTGCGAATTCCTTGCCTTGCGGATCCCAGCCGTGATCGCGCATCCAGTTCTTGCCGTAGAACACGCTGGTCGCCTCATACAGGCCAATGTAGCCAGGGAAACGGTGCACGTTCGTTGCGGAACAGCTGGTCGACGCTGTCGTTGGCGCCGAGTCGACCGAAAGCTCCGAAACGGAACAGGTCGGCGCATTGACCGGCGCGGCCTGCTTGCAACGCATGATACGGAATTGCAATGCCTGATGAGCCACGGCCATACGCTCGTCGAAGATCTTCCAGAAGCGATCCTTGTCGCCGTGGGATTCCAGTGCGATGCGCGGAACGTTCACGGTGACGACGCCAAGGTTCATGCGTCCGTCTTCCACGTCCTTGCCGGTCGCCGGATCAATCCAACCCTGCAAGAAGGAACGGCAGCCCATCGGGGCTTTGAAGGAGCCGGTGATCTTCACGATGTTCTCGTAGAAGATCACGTCCGGATACATGCGCTTGGTGGCGCATTCGAGGGCGAGCTGCTTCAAATCGTAGTTCGGATCGCCCGGATCGGCGTTCACACCATGCTTGATGGTGAACACGAGCTTCGGGAAAATGGCGGTGTGATGTTCGGAACCGAGGCCGCGGATACGGTTCAGGAAGATGGCACGCTGAATCTCGCGGGCGAACCAGTCAGTGCCCAAACCGAAGCCAACGGTCACGAACGGGGTCTGGCCATTCGACACACGATTGGAGTTGATCTGGTATTCCATGGTCTGCATGGCATCGTAGATGGCCTTGCGGGTCTGGATCTTCGCCCACACCTCACGCAGCTGCTGCAAACGGCTGGCATCCTTGTTGAACGGCTCGTCCATCGGCAGGGCCGGACGATCCTTTTCGAAATGCAGACGCTTCGGTTCGACATCCTTGGCCAAGCGCACCTGACGTTCGGCGATTTCGATCGGCAAGTCGTCAGGCATGATCTCATGGGCCTGCTCAAGGAACTTGTCGTAATCCTTGCGCGCGTATTCGACGAAGTGCTCATCGGCACGGTTGGCGGTCTGGCCACCATACTGGCTGGATGCCACGTCCTTCATGATCTGGGTGATCTGCGTGGCGGCGATGGAAATGCTGTTCGGCGATCCCATCGGCGCGTTGCCGAGAGTGAAACCGTTGGCGAGCATATCCCAGTAGTTCGGCAGAGAGCAGTTGGATTGTGCGGTGAACGGCGAGTAGTCGGCGTCGTGGAAGTGGATGTCACCCTTCATATGGGCGTTGGAGACCGCATCCGGCAGCATGGAGAAGGCGGACGCCTTGGACACCGCGCCCGCCAGCAGATCGCGCTGGGTGGAGTAGACGTTGGAATCCTTGTTGGCGTTCTCGCGCACCAGAGCCTCGTCACGGTTCACCAGACGCTTGACGGCTTCGTTGATGTCGGTGGCTTGGCACGTTCGATGTCTTTGTTCAGACGGTAGTTGGTGTACGTGCGCGCCACATCGTACAGGTGGTCTTCGATCAGACCGTGCTCAACGAGATTCTGGATGTCTTCGATCTTGGCGGGACCGTTGTAACGATCCTTGATTTCGGCTTCGACCTGATTGGCGATATCACGGATCAGCTGTTCCTCCTGCGGCCCGATCTTCTTATCAAGGTCGGCGAAGGCTGACTTCACCGCGCTGATGATGTTGATCGGATCGAAGTCGACCACACGACCGTCGCGCTTCTCGACGAGCACCTTACCGGTTCCCGTTTTAACGGTTGCGGAGATGGCATTCAGAGCCTGCGTTTCCATTCATCATCCTTTCCGGGTCGGACCCCATCCGACCAGGTTTTCATGCTTCGTTATGCATGCCAGATTGTTGCTACGTCCATGACTGTACGCCATAGCCAGCACTAAATGTAGTAGCGGCACGCCGGCAGTAAAACTATATATTCCATTTTTCGGCTTGATTCCGCCATTCCTTAACTTGTGTGACAAAGGTAACGATTTCGCCACGGAGTGTCGCCCGAGTGTCGATTTGACGCACTCACCGAAGAGGGACTATACAAGGCGGGGTACCCTCACGGAATTCGAACATGTGTTTCATTTGTCCGCAAGATGATGGAATCTTGAACTATGACTTGGAACCAGGATTACACACCCCCGGCAGCGCAGCCGAACAGCAAACCGCTGCCACGACTAGCCGGCGAAACCACTGCTGACAACCCCTGGCCGGTAAGTCTGCTCAGCGAGAAATTCCATATGGCCGTCGAACGGTGGCCATCGGTTTGGGTGGCCGGGCAGATCACGCAGATCAACACCAGACGTCAGGGCAGCGCCTATATCACTCTGCGCGATGATTATCAGGATATTGCGTTGGAAGTCAACGGTTTCGGGCAGTTCGCCGCAGCCGCCACGCCTTTTGTGCAGGGCGACCGCGTCATCATCCATGGCAAACCGAATCTGTGGATGAAACGCACGTCACTGTCTTTACGTGGCGACGCCATTATCGCGGCCGGCGCGGGTGGCAGTCTGAAGGCCATGATCGACGAATTACGCAAGAAGCTGAAAGGTGAAGGCCTGTTCGACGCTGACCGCAAGCAGCCTCTGCCCGAGTTTCCGCATTGCATTGGTCTGATTTGCGCGCCGCAGCTCGCGCCGAAGGCGATGTCATCACCAACGTGAGATTGCGTTGGCCTGTTGTCGACTTCAAAGTGACGCATGTGCATGTACAGGGTGAGCAGTGCCCTTCCGATGTGATCAAGCGATCGCTCAGATGGATGCCGACCCCGACGTCGATGTAATCATCGTGGCCCGTGGCGGCGGCGCTTTCGAAGATCTGATCGGATCTCCGACGAAGGTGTGGTGCGCGCCGCGGCAGCCGCCCATACGCCTCTGATTTCCGCGATCGGCCATGAGGATGATTGGACGCTGCTTGATCTGGTTGCCGATCTGCGCGCATCCACGCCAACGGACGCGGCAAAGAAAGTCGTGCCGGACGTGCGCGAGCAGATGCAACTGATCAACGTGAACATCGAACGCATGCGCATGCGCATCGACGCCACCGTCAACAATGAAACAAGACTGATCGAAGGCTACGCGAACCGTCCAAGCCTCACACAGCCGCTCACCATGCTGGAACCGCATCAGCGTCTCATCGATGATGCAAGAACCCGCATGAGAATCGGTCTGACACGTATTCTTGACGACGCAAGCCTCACCATCGAAAAAGCGCATGCCTCACTGACCGCGCTTAGCCCGCAATCCACTCTCAACCGAGGTTATGCGGTAGTGCAGGGAGCGGACGGCCATGTAATCGACGATGCGAACGCCGTGAACACCGGCGACCAACTCACCATGACATTGAAGCACGGCGTGATCGTGTCCGAAGTCACCACCGTAACGAAGGAGTAGCAATGACCAACGAAACCACCCCCGCATCCAGCCTGACCGACAAGGAACGCGAAGCCATCGCACAAATGCCTTACGAAGAGGCTCGAGATCAGCTCATTCAGGCCGTGCAGGCACTTGAGGCCGGCGGACTCAACCTTGACCAGTCCATGCGCCAGTGGGAGCTTGGCGAAGCCTCGCCAGGCGCGCCCAAAGCCTGCTCGGCGAAGTGCGTGCCAAGCTTGACGCAGCACAGGCGGAACAGGCCACTGCGGCCAATACCGCTGGCACGCAAGACAATCTGGCCTGAGCATCTCAAAATACCGTCAATATAGCATTTCCATGACTGTGCGCCACACGTTTTTACAAGGTGTTATATGGCGTACAGTCATGCAGAAATTTCGAATTTCTTCATTTCGATACCACACTCGTCCGGATGGTGTGTAGAATGAAGATTCGTTGCCTCAGTAGCTCAGTGGATAGAGCACTTCTCTCCTAAAGAAGGTGTCGTAGGTTCGATTCCTATCTGGGGCACTTTTTATGCGGATACGCAGCCGATATGCAGTTGCGCCGACATTCTTCTCACACATCGAATTGCACGGTTGCCAGCAACGCCTTGTGATCGCTTCCATCGATTTTCAACGATTTGACCCGACCTGCCAACATGCCGGAATCCAATACGATATGGTCAATGCCCGCAAACGTTGGCACATAATCGATATTCGCAGGCCACGTGAATACCAATCCCCCGGCCGCTTGTTTGGCCGCATCCGTGAACCGTGTTCCCAAGAAATTACGGAACGGTGCATGATCGTCGGTCGCGTTGAAATCGCCCATGAACACGTACCTACGAGACGTATCGTACCGGAGTCGACCAAGCTCATCCAATGAACGCTTCCACTGCTGCCAATATCCATCGGTCGGAGACGTGGTATGCACCGAAACGAAACGGATCTGCGTCTGACCATCATTGAATGCAACCGTGGCTCCTGGCATGAACGACGCGCTCGAATCAACATCATCATCAGCCGGATCAACAAGCGGACTCGCCGACCACAAACCATTGCCATACACGCCGTCTGAACTTGCCACCTGCGCATACGGCAGCAAATCGCCAATACCAGCCTTGTTCAACTCGTCCACGAAAGCATCGGTCGTTTCCTGCAATGCCAGCACTTCCACACGCTCGCTACGCACCACATCGACAATTTCCTGCGCGTCGGCACGACCCTTAAACACATTGCATGTCATCAAACGAGCATAATCATCCTGCGTATTGGCGGACGCTCCCGAAACCGCTGCGATCGCGGCACGTGGAAGCTTCGTCTCATTGTAGAAAAACGGATACTGCCACCATACTTGCAACGCGATCGCCGCAATCGCCAACAATACCGACATTGTTCGTTTCGAAACAATACCGCAAATCAGCGCAATCACCGCAAGAATCGCAAACCAAGGCACCAACGAAACAATAATGGGAACATACGGCCACGCCTGAATCTCAGCAGGCAGTATGTGCGAAACAGTGCCCAGCAAAGCTGCAATCGACAGAATGCCAGCCAGAAAACCGCATATGATATTGCGCACGCGATGCGACTTAGTTTTCTTCAACGTGCGAATAGGCTTAACAGCCTTCGCCTGCGCCGTACGCGGTTTCGTAGGCGTACCAGACCGTGCCATACATCCTCCAACATGGGCATTGCGTTCCATCAGTCAATACATCAATCATCAAATCAGCCATCAAAACCGAGTTCATGACGAACGCCATCGGCAATAGTGCGGCTTCATAGTACCCCAACTTCCACATTCGCTGGCAAATAGTCGCAATCGTCTCCATAAATTTAACGAAAAACAATCGAAACACAAAAATCACCATCTTGCCCCAACCATTAAATACTATTACGCTGGACACATAAGAAATCGTAACTAATGGGGGTACGACGCCTTACGCAAGAGCAATGGCTGCTCATGTATACCGAGAGGGGGCTATACCATGCTGGAACTTGACCACGTGGGGTTTTCGTATGGAAAACGTCTGATTTTAGACAATGCGAGCGCATTATTCGAAGAAGGTTCGACAACGGCAATAATGGGACCTTCCGGCTCAGGAAAGACCACTTTGCTGCGTTTGATGGACGGTTCTTTACAACCAGACACTGGCTCCGTCACCATTGATGGCGCAAATGTCAATTCCATTGACCAAAAAAATCTTCTCGGATCTTTATGCATGCGCATATTTCAGGATTACAGGCTCATTCCATATCTTAACGTGCGAGAAAACATCATGTTGGCGTTTGAAGCGACGCATAAGAACCTCGGACAAACCAAGATTAAGGAAACTTCCCGCGCTGAGAACAACACAATCGATAACTTGCTTGAAGAAGTGCATTTAGCAGGCTATGCAAACCATTTGGCTGGCCAATTGTCAGGAGGAGAGCAGCAACGTGTGGCCATCGCACGCGCGATCGCCATGAAACCACGTGTGATTCTCGCGGATGAACCCACCGGCGCGCTTGATGAGGAAAATACGCAGGCAATCGCAACATTGCTTTCAGATATTGCCCACAAAGAGCGATCCATTGTCATAATGCAACGCATGACGCTACGGTCGCGCAGCACAGTGACCGCATTGTGCGCATTCAGGACCACAAGTTGGTGGAGCAATGAATGGAATGCCTTACCACAGCACTGGAATCACGAGGCACGTTACCTCTGGATATTTGAGATTCCATCCGATGCTCACCATCTCACTCTTTGTGGTGGCATTATTGTCGGCGATGCTACCGTGGTGGCCTTAAACAGCTTGAATCTATACGTACAGGCCGCCAAAGAAGGCGCAGCAGGTCAATCCGGAGGGTACACGTACCAAATTTCAGGAGGCAGCAACGATGTAGCCGAAGAACTCAGGCAACAGGTCCAAAACGGTAAGGCCATCGGCGTCAAATCCACACAAGGATCAGTAGGCCTCACCTCCGCCAGCGGCTCTTCACGAAACACCATCGCAGACATAACTTTCCTAACAGGCCCCTCACGATATGGCACGCTCATCGAAGGGCATCAGCCGTCGCAAAAAAACGAAATCTCCCTGTCTCGGGCCGCAGCTGAACAAATTGACGCCCAGCTGGGAGATATAGTCACCGTGCAATGTGACGATTCCGCATTATCAAGCGACTATAAGCTCATTGGCATCACCGTCGATGCTGCGAACACCAACACCGTGTATGCAACAGCAGTGTCTTCCAAAGACAATCTCCAAAACATACAAATGTGGCTCACCGACGATGACGCTACTGTAAATCAGGGAGAAGTCGCAAAAGAGAGCGTAACCAACAATGTCAATATCGGATACATCAAATCGACAATACGAAATGCCGAAGAAACGGTTCGTACTCGCGATCTGCCAGGATGCCAATGGTACGGAATAGTTCTGTTCCTTTGCTTGCTGTGCGTACATATCGCAGCAATGACGGCATTCTTCCGAGCAGGTCAGTGTTCCGGAGATGCTGTGGTAGAAGCTCTGGTAGCTTGCGGATTCTCCCTCACCACCAGCAGATGGACAGTGTTCCGAGGATTGCTTATTTGCACAATACCCGGAGCCGCAATTGGCATCGCGGCCGGATATGCGGTATTCGGTCTTAGTTACAGGACCATAGGCAACATATTCGCCCAATATTGGGAATGGCAACCATCAGCAACTTCCCTGCTGTCCATCTTTTTTGTCGCAGCGATTTTGCTGTGCTCGCTATGCTTGACATGGTTGGTTTTGTTCTTCCGCATGTCCTTTAAGCATGACATCACAACCAGAAACGCATTATGGTACATCATTCTTTCCTCGGCCGTTCTGCTGTTTTCTTGTGTGGCGATAGAACGTTATCATGCAGCCGCATGGCCGTTTGGTGGATCAGTGGGCTCGGTCATGGGGGCTTGCGCTCTGGACCTATGCTCCTTTCACTGCCTTGGCTTTTCCGCACGCCAGCACAATGCAATGCGATAGAACGTACACGGAGTTTGTCTGCCCCGGTATGCGCATTGGCACTCTTATTGTTAGGTGCCAGCTCATTGTTCAGCGGGCAAATGATGATAGCGACAGGCAATTCGGATAATGGCTGTTCATCGCCGATTATTTGACTCAGGATGACTTAAACTATCTTGCCGGCAAATATCCCGAGACTCTAGACAAAGCCATCGTGCTCACGGCACCGGATGAATCCCGGTATCTGGTCCGCGCCGCGACTTCCCATGCTTACGATTGCGTCATTCAACATGGTTCGACGATGCGGATTGCTACTCAGATTCCGATAATGAAACCACTGTCATGCTTGTCGATAGCAACTCGTCTTTAGCCGGTAAAACCAACGACGTTCATATTGCCGAAGGCGGTAACGCTGGTATCATTCTCATCGATACCGCAACCCAAAAAATAACTCAGGCAGCACAAGTTCCCACCGAGGGCACCGACTCGCTGCTCAATGATTACACCATGCCCGGCGTGGTTCTTGGAATCGACTCACCGCAGGCAAAGACGCTTGGCCTTGCACCGAGCAACCGGCATACTCTCGTTATTACTGATTTCCCGTCAATCGCTTCCGGCGTTCGCGATTCGATTCGATCCGACATCATTAACCGTTGCGGGTATGCATTCATTACCGAACACGACACCACCTCTTACCGCTCCTACATGGCACGCGCCATTGCCATACCTGCTTTGGCCACAATTATCAGCGGCCTGACATTCGCCGCATTGGCCATATCAACACGTCAAACGCAGTCAACATTACGCTGGACACTTCAAGAATTCGGTGCATCACGATTCCAGCTCATGCGTTTGTTCAGACCTTTGGGAATAACCATGTCGTTGGGATCAACCATAGCCGTATTCTTAGGGTGGCTGGGCTCGCATCCTTGGATTATTGCGCCCGCGAACGAATTCGGCACCACTGGCTGGTGGTGGCTCATACCATTACCTGTCATTTTTATTGAAACGGCATTGTTCTGTTGGTGGTTTTCGTTGCCCGAGCGCCGCAATCAGTGATCACTGGATTCGCCTTCGCACATAATCGGACCATAATTGGACTTGGGCGAATCGCGTAACGAAAAATCCCGAGGAGCAGTGCTCGACTCGGGATTCAAAAAAGTTTAAGTGCGGCGACGTGCTACTCTCCCACACCCTCTCGAGTGCAGTACCATCGCCGTGCTAGGCCTTAGCTTCCGGGTTCGGAATGGGACCGGGCGTCTCACCTAGGCTCTGATCACCGCAAGACGAAATAATACGCACACATGCCTCAATCACCAAATCACGGCGTGTCGCAGATTGCAATCGTCTATCACAGCCGCACGGCATGGCGAACAGAGCGCGCTTGCGCCGATACGCATCCCACTTGCGTCGCGGATGTCGGATCGGTGGTGGCGGCACGTGTGCAGTCGGCGCCGTTGGCCGCACAGGAGGTGAATTTGGGTGCTCCCCGATCGTCGACCGGATCGCCACAACCGGCTTTGACCAAAGAGGCGACTTGCACACTGGAGGTGACGGGCTTGACGAACGATCCGCCGATACCGGTTCCCGCGATGGCCGAAAAAATGCATTCTTTTGCTCAATACATGGAGACATCATCCACGCGCAGTTTTATAGATTCCCGCCAGTCACATACCGACGCGCCGTTATCAAAATTTGCGGCTCTTGCGACTACTGTTGCCCCAATAACCGATATGAAAGCACGAAAGAAGGCCAGCAATGACGATCGCCTCCTGCGGTTCCGTTTCCGCACTCACATTGGGTCTGCCGAACTCCTCTGCGGTTCCCGCAGAAAAGGCAACGTTGCCGAAAGGCCTGTTCATGCGAGAATACCGGTTTCAGCCAAAACAAAACAACGATTGGCGAACGACATCGAGACGATCACCATGTTGTCTCTGCTGCGGCCAAGCAATACACGGCTTGCCGTCGGAACACGCATTCCGGAAGTACTGGCAATCGGATTGCGCCTGCATGCCAAGAACGCCGCCATACCGACGGATATCGTCGAGCTGATTGCCATGCAACGCAAGTCGGGAATCGTGTTCGTATGCGTGCGCGACGCCGACTTCGAAGGTACGAAGCGGCAGGAGTGCGCGTTCGCCGTGAGACGCGCGCTGCCGGGACGCGCCGGTCACACACCTACATTCAAAGTGTTCGTCTCAGATTGGAAACCGGCCGGCGAAGCGATGCTGGACATCGGCGATCCTGCGGTCGATTCCATCGACGCGCTGTGGGAGTGTTATGCTCGCAGGTGACGCTCGGCAGCGCCTCTCCCACGGCACTGGACGCGCGCATGACACGGCGTATGCAGGCCGCACAGCTTACCGAGCAGATCGATAAGCTCACGCGCGATCACCAACGGGCAAAGAATCCCGAACAGCGCAACGAAATCTTCACCAAGCTGCACAAGGCGAAGAACCAGTTGGAGGAACTGAGGAAGCTGGAAGCCTAGGAACCGCTAGAAACCAAGCTCGTGCGGCCAAACTGGTCGAGCCAGCGCAGAATAGCCCCTTCCCGCAACGCCCATGGGCAGATTTCCACTTCCTTGACGTCAAGCGCCTTCATGATCTCGTCGATCACCAAGCCGCCACCGACGATCTGATACGTGCGCTCCGGCGTGACGCCCGGCAATGCGGTACGCTGGTCCGGCGAGATGGCCGCAAGACGGGGAAGCCAATCCTCAAGCTGGGTCAAATCGTCATGATCGAAGTGTCCACGCGGCCGGGCTGACGCACCACGCACCGGCGAGACGAGCCAGGGAACGAATGGTCTTCGATGTGCCGACGGCATGCATCGGGTGCTTCGATTTCGGGAACGCCTTGACCATCGGCTCAAGAATCTTACGGATGTTCCTGCGCGCGTCTTCCAAATCCCTATCATTCGCAATACCGTTTTCCGGTAGGAATTCACGGGTCACACGACCGGCACCTGCCGGCACGGACAGCGCTACTGTGGGATCCTCATCCGAACCCATAGCCACCTCGAGAGAGCCACCACCGATATCGATGACCAGCAGCCGACCGGCATCCCAACCATACCAGCGGCGAGCTGCAAGGAAGGTGAGTCTGGCTCATCCACACCGGACAGCACCGTGACCGGCTGGCCGACGACGTTTTCGATTCGTTTGAGGATCCTGCTGCCATTCGGAGCCTCACGCAATGCGGATGTGGCCAGCACGAGCAGTTGGGTAATCTCATATTCTTTGACCAGCCCCATGGCCTTTTCCACAGCTGCGACCACAGCTTCGACTCCGGCCTTTTTGATTGTGCCATCGGCCTTGAGATATTGCATCAATCGAACAGTGCTTTTCGTGCTGGCCTCAGGTTCCGGACGGCGCCAGGCGCCGCATCGACGATGAGCATGTGAACGGTATTGGAGCCAATGTCAAGCACGCCAAGACGAGTGACATGCGAATGTAAACTAACCATGATTTCAAGCATAGTGACATCGCACTCCCCCTTTCACCTGACATTACATTGACAACCTTTGCAAATATTCGAGTGGCCATCCTATTCACCTAGGATGGCCACGCAACATTCACAGCGCCGACAACGATTGCAAAGCGCTCACAAACATCATCCGTGCAGTTCGGCTACGAAACCTCCGATTCGCCTCAGACCCTCACGAAGCGCCTCACGGGAGGCCGCATACGAAAGCCGCACATGGGTGTCGGCAGTGGCCTCGCCGAAATCACGGCCCGGCGTCAACGCCACGTGCGCTTCCTTTAACGCACGTTCACAGAACGTCCACGCGTCAAGACCAGTGCTGGAAATATTGAAATACGCATAGAACGCGCCATTCGGCTCAACCTCCAGCGGCAGACCGATCTCAGCCAATCCGTCGACCACAATGCGACGACGCTCCAGCAACTCCTGACGGCGTTCCTCGCACACGGCCAACGTTTCCGGAGTGAAGCACGCGAGCGCCGCATGCTGGGTGGGAGTATGCGCGCACAGGAAGAAGTTGGTGGCGAGATCGTCCATGGCTTCGAGCGCGCATTCAGGCACGACCATCCAACCCAGTCGCCAGCCGGTCATGCCGAAGAACTTGGAGAAGCTGGAGCATACGATGGCGTCCGGGTCGCAGGCGAGCACGGATTTTACGTCGGAGCCGTCCGGTTCACGGTCGGCTAGGTCAAGGTAGGTTTCGTCGACGATACGCCATGCGCCGCGTTCTTTCGCCAGGTCGCACACGGATTTCAGGGTGTCGAAGGCGATGGTGGTACCGGTCGGGTTCGACGGCGAGGTGATCATCACCGCTTTGGTGCGATCCGACCAGTATTCGTGGCACAGTTCCGGTGTGAGATGGAATCGGGTGGTCGCATTCGTCGGCACGTCCACGACTTTGCCGCCGACGCGCGGACCAGTTCGCGATTGCACGGGTACGACGGGTCGGCGATCAGCACCTCGTCACCCTCGTTCACCGTCAATGCGGCGGCAAGCAGCAGTGCCGTGGAACCTCCGGCCGTAATCGCGATACGTTTCGGATCGACGTCCACATGGTGGCGTTCCTTGTAGAAATCGGAAATCGCCTGACGCAATTCCGGCAAACCCATTGCGGCGGTATATGGCAATGGACGGCCATCATACTGTTCGCGCATCGCATCACGCACTGCGGGCGGAGCGCCGAAATCCGGCTCCCCCAAGCTCAACTTGACCACATCAGTGCCTGCGGCGATCATCTCGTCGGCCATCGCACCAAACACCATGGCACGGAACGGATTAGCAATCTGGGCGCGGTGCGACATCTGCGGCAGCGCGCTGTTCTCAGCATTTCCCATAGTTCGTTTGTATTCTTCAGACACGACAAATCACGCTGAATCACAAGCATCGTCTCACCGACGTTACATACCGTTTCGAAATCAAGAAAAACAAGAAATTAATCGAGCATACATCAACGTATGTTCGGCAAGAATCACGCAATTGCAAGTAGATCGCATAAATGTCGATCAAGCAGGTTGCGTGCCGACGATTTCATGATAAAGCCGTTCCAGCCGTTCCTCACGTACTTTTTTGGCGAGCTCGCATTCCCACACCACGATCACTTTCCAGCCCATCGTTTCAAGTTCGGCATGCTGCCTGACATCTCGTTCGTGGTTGCGCAGCAGTTTCGCACTCCAGAATTCCACATTCGATTTCGGCACGCGCGTGGCTTTCGGGCAGTTTTCATGCATATGCCAGAAGCAGCCATTGACGAACACCATCGTGCGGTATTTCGGCAACACCACGTCGGGATGTCCCGGATACCGCTTGTCGTTTTTGCGGAATCGCAGACCTTTCGAAAAAAGAAAACTGCGTACCATCATTTCAATGGATGTGTCTTTGCCTCGGATATGCGACATGATGTAGCTTCTCGTGCCACGCTCGTATTTCTCTTTTTTTGCGGATTTCCGAGGTTTTCCGGTCTTCTTAAACGTGTTCCTTGCGCTGCCACAGCACACCATTATGGCAAGATCCGGGCAAAATCCGGCAAATCAGAAAAGCATCCGGACGAACGCGTGCAAGTGCGATATGGATCAACGCGCGTTGCGATCATGCATGGCGTACGCTGGAACTTGCAACGCAGCAATATAAATGAATCAACACTATTCATGCAGTTTATGAAAGATGGGGTTTGATATGGCTCGTATTCGTGTCGCGATTCTCGGCGCAGGCCGGATCGCGCAACATATGGCTGACACGCTGGTGAAAATGGCCGAAGACGTTCGTTATGCGGATTTGGTGGAACCGTATGCTGTCGCCGCACGAAATGCGGTGCGTGCGGCCGATTTCGCCGCGAAATACGGTTTTCCAGTTTCATACGGTTCATATGAGGAACTTGTGGCCGATCCGAACGTGGACTTGGTGTACATCGCTACGCCGCACAATCTGCATGCGGAACAGGCGATATTGTGCATGAAAGCCGGCAAGGGTGTGCTGGTGGAGAAAGCATTCGGCGCGAATGCGGCACAGACCCGTGAGATGTTAGCCGTTGCAAAAGAAACCGGCATGCTATGCGCGGAAGCGATTTGGACGCGATACATGCCGTCCCGCGCCATTATCGATAAGATTCTCGCCTCCGGTGCGATTGGTGAAATACAGGCGATCGATGCGAACCTGTGTTACCCCACCACCGCGAAGGCGCGAATCACTGATCCCGCGCTTGCCGGTGGCGCATTGTTGGATGTTGGCGTATATCCGATCAATTTCATCGACATGATCATGCATAATGCGCCGATCGCTCGCATTGAATCGTCGATGCGAGCGTACGAAACCGGCGTGGATGCGCATAATTCCATGACGTTCTATTACGAGAACGGTGTGATGGCGACCGCGCAAAGTTCGATTCTGTGCCATAGCGACCGCACGGGATCCGTGTGGGGAACCGATGGTTATATGGTGTGCCAGAACATTAATAATGTTGAGGCGATTGACGTGTATGACGGCAATCATACGGTTGTTGCACATTACGATGTTCCCGCCCAGCTCACCGGCTACGAATACGAGGTGGCGGCCGCCGCACAGGCCGTAATCGACGGTCGCACCGAATGCGAGGAAATGCCCCACGCAGACACCCTGCGCATCATGGAACTCATGGACTCTCTGCGCCGCGACTGGAACCTCACCTACCCCTTCGAACGTTAAGCTCCAATATTAGTTTCAGCGTCGGCGAATTGCGATTCCGTTCACACAGCCGACGCTGAAGCATTCATTGGCAGCACATATAATTTCTCCTTGCACTGGTTGAGGAGGAACATTATGGGATTGCTGAGCAAGTTCATGAACGCGCTTATTGGAGAACCGCCCGTCTCCAAAACGGCGACTCAGCCGGGCCCAAGCTTGCGCGGCAAAACGTTCCCAATCCCACGCAACAGCAGACGACGCAACGCAAGTCCACTGTACAATCACGTCAAACGCAACAGCTTACGCAACCATCCCAATCATCACAGTTGGCGCGATCGTCATACCGCGCGCAAACACAAACCACAGCTCGCAATACTTCTGTCACAACGAATCGTTCGCGAGCGCAATCTCATGCCAATTCACAACCGGCTCAGAAGCTTATGCCGCAACCAATGCTCCCTGCCGAGCAGATCGAACGGGCGCGAAATATCATCGGCAAAATCGAAAAGCATGAGTTAAGCGACGAGCAGATCAGCGCCATCGCCGGAGCTGGTCACAATACGCTAGTGCTCGCAGGTGCGGGAACCGGCAAAACCACTACCATCGTCGGCTATATCGCATGGCTGCTGAACACAGGAACCGCCACCCCCGAAGAGATTCTGGTGCTATCGTTCACCAAAGCTTCCGCCGACGAAATGTCGAGCCGCATCACGCAAAGCACCGGCAAAGTCATTCGCGCATGCACATTCCATAGTCTCGGACTGGAAATCTGCCGTTCCTCCACCATTGCCAATCGTCCAATTATTGACGGGCACACGTCAAACAATGTGGTGCGTAACGCATTTGAATACCTGCTTGAACACAATGTTTCCTATCGTCTTCTGGCATTTAAACTTATGTCGCAACAGTTGTTGATAAATATTCCACAGCTGCACGACTTGAGAATTTCCAGCTTCCAACAGACGATTATGCATTCAATCAATATCGTCAGAATCTTATCGATACCACACAAACTATTATTCAGCACATGCGATCAAACAATATTGACATTGCCGGAATGCAAACCCTTAACGAACGTTATGGCGGTAAAAACATCGGTCGCAATCGTGAGATGCTGCAGCTCATAGAACCGCTTTATCATGCCTATATACAGAATTTCAAAACCAATAATGGCATTGATTTTCCGGGAATGATCGTTGATGCCATCAGTTGCGTCAATAATGGCTCGTACCGGCACCCATATAAATATGTGCTGATTGACGAATATCAGGACATGTCACGACCGCGCTATGAATTAATTCGTGCGCTTCGCTTACAACATGATTTCTCACTATTCTGCGTTGGCGATGATTGGCAGTCGATTTATCGTTTTGCAGGCAGCGACATTCATCTCATTCTCGATTTCGACCGAATTTGGCGCGCCTGGGGTCCGACCTTCATGTTCCAGATCACCACCACACGGCGCTTCCGTCAAAGCCTTATTGACGCAAGCGGAGCATTCGTGATGCGCGATACCAATCTGTATGTCAAACACTTGCATAATCCCAGCGATAAGAAGGACTACTCTCTGAAAGCACTTGGCGGGCATACTGAGGAAGAACGATTCAATGTGATCGTCGAGCAGTTGCGCAAACTACCGAAAACCGCGTCCGTACTACTGCTGGGCCGGTATCGCAGCGATATCAATCTCATGATTCGTTGCGATCAAGAAGGTCTGTTCTCCATCGACCAAAGCACTGGAAATATTCGTTTTCTCGAAAAACCGGATATGGATATTCGTTTCATGACCGCTCATGCTTCCAAAGGATTGCAACGCGACTTCGTATTTCTGCTCTGCTGTTCCGGCGGATTGAAAGGCTTTCCAAGCACGATTCCCGAAGAGCCGCTGCTTGGTCTGCTACTGCCGGAAGTGGAGCGATGCCCGCATGCGGAGGAACGGCGACTGTTTTACGTGGCGATGACCCGATGCAAGAAGAAACTGTTCTTCATCGTGGATCAGACCCGTCCGTCGCGATTCATGTATGAACTGCATAGCAAGATCTGCCCGAACATTTTCCGAGGAGTCAAGCTTCCTCCGCAATGCCCGAATTGCGGCGAAGCCCTAAGCTTGCGGCACAATCGCAGCGATCCGAACCGCTCATTCTACGGGTGCACCGGCTTCCCAAACTGCCGCTATACCCAACAAGCAAAATAAGCGTGGCATACGTGATGTGAAAGTTTTTGCTTCCAAAGATCATTTCCAGCTCTTCGTCAATGTCTGCATGCCCTATACTGCTATTTTGTTTCAATCTTTTGGGCCTGGCGCGATCGCCCCCGTTGTATCCTGGATCTGATTTTCCGACAAGAGAGGAAGCCACGATGCCACGTAAGATCATCAATGTTGTGGGCGCGGCCATTATCAAAGATGGCGAAGTATTGTGCGCACGCCGTGGCGAAGGCAAGTCGCTGGCTGGATATTGGGAGTTTCCCGGAGGCAAAATCGAACTTCACGAAAGCGCTTCGTTGCACCGATGATGAGCTTGGATTATTTTCCGGAACGAGTAAAGAGCATGATCGTAAATATGTGTTTGCCACTGTGCAAACCATGTCTCGTCCGGAAATTCTTGCACAATTCAGCAAAGATGATTTCGATTATATTTTGATCGACGAAGTTCACCATGCCGCCGCGGATTCATATAAGAGAATTATCGATTATTTCACTCCTGATTTCATGCTTGGCATGACGGCAACGCCGGAACGTACTGATGGTGCGAATATTTGTGACGTGCTCCCGCCACCTGACCGCTTCGCGGTCTGAGGGGGGCTTCCTGCGCAAGTCCTAGCGGAGTCAGTGTCTACAGGCTATTCCCGTGCGCCCCACGGTTCTCGTAAGTTTTTTGTTATCATTCCTGCACGAGTCGTCGTGTTTCGTGCATGATGTTGGTCGCGGCGTTCACGTCCCTGTCATGCCAGACCCCGCAATCGGGGCATGTCCATTCGCGGATATACAGGTTCTTCGTATCCTTATTGTGGTAGCCGCAATCGGAGCATAGTTGACTGGACGGTAGAACCTGTCTACCGTGACCAGCTGCTTGCCTTGTCGTTCGAGCTTGTATGCGAGCATGGTGCGGAACATGCCGTACCCGTTGTCCATCGTGCTTTTGCCGAGTGCGAGGGATTGGCTCATGTCCTTCATGTCCAAGTCCTCCACGCCGACGCAATCATATCGGGCGGCGAGCCGGTTGGCCGTCTTGTGCAGGAAGTCGGCTCGCTGGTTCCTGACCTTGGCGGCGAGCTTGGCGATGCGCCGCTTCTGTTTCACCCAATTACCGGACCCCTTGACCATGTGCTGAGTCTGCGTTGCTCGCGCATCAGCCGTGGCTCCATCTGCCGGTAGAAACGCGGGTAGTCGGCTTGTTCGCCGTCGCTGGACACGTACAGGCCGTGGGAGGCGTAATCCAATCCGACGATATGCACGGGTCGGACGGGTTCGGGTGCTTGGGTCTCGTACTCGAACAGTATCGTCGCCGTGTATCCACCGCTCTTGAGATGTTCCACCGTGGCGCTTTTGAGCTTCCAGTCATCGGGAATCGTCTTGTGCTGGCGGGCGCGCATCACGCCCACTTTGGGAAGTTTGAGGTATCTGCCTCCTTCGATGAGTCGGATGTTGCGGTTGTTGTTGTTCGTCGTGTACCGCCATGCGCTGCGATGCTTCGCCTTGTATTTCGGGAAGCCCACATGCTTGGGGTCGCGGAAGAAATTGTTGTACGCCTTCGCCACGTTCAATTGGGCGTTGCATAGTGCGAGACTGTCCACTTCGCGTAGGAACGGATACTCGTCCTTGTACTGGGCGGGCGTGGGGTTGCATGACTTGCCGGTGCGATTGTACGTGTCGATGCGGGTTTCGAGCATGAGATTGTAGACGAGTCGCGCGCACCCTATCGTCCGGTCGATGAGGACCGGCCTGGGCCTTGTCCGTAGAGCGGTACGTGACCGCGCAATGCCGTGTGACCTGCATGACGCGCCTCCTACCTGCGTCCCTGATTCTCGATGTAGCGTCGTACCACTTCGATGGGAGCGCCGCCCGTGGTCAGCAGGCAGAAGCTGCGGCTCCAGAAATACTCCTTCCACAGTTTCTGCCGAATCTGCGGAAACTCCTGCTTGAGCAGACGACTCGACGCGCTCTTGTAAGCGTTGATGAACTTGCTCAACTCACTCTTCGGCTGGGCGCGGAACAATACATGCACGTGGTCCATGTCGTGGTTCCATTCCTCCACGGTTATCCCATACTTGGGTGCGATGTACTCGAATATCTCACGCGCACGCGCCGAAACGATATCGTCGAACACCTTGCGACGGTATTTCACGACGAGCACGAGATGATAATGCAACAGGAACACCGAATGATGATTCGACTCCAATTCCATTGTCACCTCCTCGATTACAACATGTACGACTGAACATCATTATAACATGCGAACGCACGCCAATTCATCTCCCGCCTACGCTCCGCTTAGAGACGGGAGAATCCTTGGCGAAATCAGTTGAATTATTTGGCAATAACGTCGCATATGAGATTCGCTTGCAGCAGACGCTTGAAGAGGATATGCTCTGCCCGTTCCACTATTACGGGGTTGGCGAATACATTAAGGAAGCGCCGGACGGCAAGTTTATGGGGCAGCAGGTTTCTGCTGATTCCATGACAGACAAGGATCGCACTGAGTTTTCCCGTTGGCTCGAACAGCTCACCGACCCTAATCGTGTGCGCTATATCATCGACAAAATCCAGATTTACAGCGAAGCCGGAACCGATATGCGCGGTTTGGTGTTCTGTTCTCGCGTGATGAGGCGAAACGTCTGTCCGCCATGTTCAACGAGCAGGTGAATCAGCAGGCGGAACGACCGTATCGCACGAAAGCCATTACCGGCGAAAACTCGCAAGCTGAACGTGACGAAGCTGTCAAACAGCTGGAAAATGGCGAACTTGACTATATCTTCACCGTTGATTTATTCAATGAAGGTGTGGATATTCCTCATATCAACCAAATTGTTATGCTTCGTCAAACGCAGTCGAGCATTATTTTCACACAGCAGCTCGGCCGAGGTTTACGTAAGGCAAGCGGTAAAGATTCGGTTGTAGTGATTGATTTTATTGGCAATTACGCCAATAATTATTTGATTCCGATCGCATTGTATGGCAATACTGGCGATCGTGATGTGGCCCGTAAGAATCTTCAACGCGAGTCCATCGGCATTTCTTCGATCAGTTTCGATAAAATCGCCCGCGAGCGCGTGCTCGCGTCACTCGATACCGCTGATTTGTCGGATATGAAGCTGCTGAGCAAGCAGTATCAGCAGATGCGCTATGAGTTGGGTCGTATTCCGATGCTGATGGATTTCGCGCATCGCGATGTGTCTTTAGTGTTCACGTTGGCTTCGAAGAATAACGATTATCTGTCGTTCGTGGTCTCTCGTGAGAAGAGTCTGTCGCGCGGCAAGCATGCGTCGGCTTCGTATGTGGAGCAGCTTGAACCGGTGTCAAACGCGCAGTCTGGTGTGCTGAAAATGTTGACTGCGACTCAGTTGCGTGGTTTGCGCCCGCATGAGTCGCTGATTCTTGCGGTGTTGTGCGATTTGGATTGGCGTCGCATCAATCCGGATTGTTCCGACGATGATGCGTCACTGTTTGAACGTTTTTCCACACAGCACAGCTTGAGTTTGTTTGATTTGCAAACATTATTGTCTACGCTGTTTCCGTATGTCGATAATAATATTCAGCAGTGCGGTTCTGCTTTTTCCACGTTGAATTATTCGTATTTCACAAGTGCGAATCGCACTCGTTTCGGCAATACTTCTTTGGTTTGTATGTGCGACAATGAATCGTATGCATTGACCCAGGAATGCGAGTCAATGCTGCATCACGCAACATTCCGAACGTTCTTTACAGATACCATCGAAGCCAGCTTGCTCAATGCGCTTGCACTGTCAAGGGAAGCTCGCAAGCGTCGCATCATGCCGGATCATGGGTTCATATATGGCGAGAAATATAGTCTTGCCGATGTCATGCGATTGTGCGCGTGGAAGGATGAGCAGATTCCGCAGAATGTGGGCGGATATAAGCTTGACACCGACACGAATTCTTTGCCGATCTTCATTAAATATGAGGCAAGCCAGTATGGCGATCGTTTCTTGAATCCTGGAGAAATTGAATGGTTCAGCAAAAACAATCGTTCTTTGCAATCTCCGGAATTCAAATGGCTGCTTGATGGAACCGAGCATACGTCGGAATGGAAGAATCGTCATTTTGTTCCCATTTTTATTCGACGCAAGGCCGAGGAAAAGGAGAAATCCTACTATTATGTCGGTTCAGCAGTAGCTGTAAACGATGCGCATGAGTCAGTGAATATCGCAGAGACGGAACCCAATCAAAGGTCGTGATTTCCACACTGAAACTCGCGAAACCGGTTGACCCCGAACTCTACCGTCACCTCACCGGCAACCCAGCATTCTAGTTCCAGAAAATTGCTGACGTGGCGAAAAGTCATTGTTGAACCGACGGCCGCCACGCCTCAGACATGGAAAATGTCACCTCATCCGCAAAAAGTGACACAGTGCATCGTCGATGATCGCTCAAGCCTTTTCAAACCACCTTTTCACACGTGCAATCCACCCTACAATCATATGCAGATGTTCGTTTGAACAGAAAAGTAACATGTTTTTGCAGAACAAAAAGAACACGCTCAATGTTACTTTTTTACAATGTCATTTTCAAGACCTGCAATCATTGCAACATCAACGATTCCCAGCATCATCAATTGCAAAAACAGTATTTTCCGCGGTATCACAGCTAAAAAAGCGTGCTATCGTTAGTCACGGATACAGCAAGCATCCATCAACAACATGAACCAGACTTCAAGAAATGATGTTCGTTTGCTTATCTAAACGAACATTAAAACGAACACTACTGATGTTCATGACATTATGCGAACACATCGCAGGAAAGGAATTCATCATGGCAGATGAAAAGACCGTCATCAACGTGGATCTGAACATGTTCGGCCAGGACGCGGACGCCAAGACCGCCGCAGCCAACGAGGTTGCCAAGAGCCTCGGCATCAGCGACGAAGCCCTCGCTCAGGTGGAGGAATTCAAGGCAGCCCTCACCGCGCATAACGCTTGGGACCTGCCGTTCATGGGCTACGTGAACGAAGACGGTTACGGCTACGCCTATGTGCCGGACGCAGCCATCACCATGAACCGTATTGGGATGCGCACAAGGAATTCATGAACCTGCCGGAAGACGTGCAGACCGCTTTCGCCATCCGTATGCTGTTCACCCACCGCCCTGTCGACCGCTACGGCGCCGACATGTTCCTGCACTACCACCGCGGCTTCCAGGTCAACTTCGTCGGCAGCGGCGCCAACAAGTACTGACCGCCCCAGAGGACGTTGTATGAGCGCCCCATAGGACATATAACGATTCCCATACCGCCGCGGTGGTACTCTCCAGAAAAAGAAAGGCGCTTGGCTCGAGCCAGAAAAACCAGCTCAAGTCAAGCGCCTTTCGTATGCGCTGAAACGAAACTACCGCGCGTCTCTAAAAATCGCCCATATCAGGCGCATCGAATCCCATGCCAGGTCCTTCCGGCCCCGGACCGCCCGGACCTCCGAGGAATTCGCGCGCTGACATGCCATTTTCCTTACGGGATGAGTCCACGGCCTCCTGCATCACCCGGCGAACCTCAAAACCATGCACCACGTTCTTCAGTACCACAACACCGTTGCCGGAAGACTGGTCGCGCGTATCAAGTACCAGCGTGCTCAAACCGAACAGGCGCTGCAGGAACGTGCGCTCCACACTAATATCCACGATGCGGAATAGTTTGATGAGATTGAATTTCTCGTTAAGGATGCCGGTTTTGATGCTCATTTCCTGATCAGTGAGCATGTACACGGTGAACGTGAACGGCGTACGACACCAATTACGCTTGCGCTGACGCCACAGAACATTACCGCTTGCAACCTTCATATCATTCCCTTTTCCTTCGATGGAAAGCCGCCCTGTTGCGGCAACACTGCCATTCTACCGGGCGCCGCCGTACGGCCATACCGCTCATTCCAAATCATGTTTCACACATCGTTTCACACAGTATTTCGGCATAATCTTTTCGCTCAATCAAAAAGAAATGCAACAGCATTCAAGCGACTATTCAAAATCATCGGCTTTTCGCCGTGAAAAGAGCAAAAAAACATGCGCGACAACGGCAGCATGATATAGGCTGAATAAGGATATGTCTTGTTCCACGAAGCACCCGTCGTCAACGCGGCACATGCAATCCATGTTTTTAAAGGAAAGGCATGCAATGAGCAACGAACACGGTAGGATCAACCGTCTGCAGGAAGTCGAGGATCTCACCGAGTACATCAACAATGGATGGCTGCATTCCGGCGAATCCGACGGCCCGACGTTCCTATGGAACGACATGATCCGCGAGGCCAGTCAGGAAGATGCGAAAACCGCAATAATGTGCCCGTAGCACAGCTTTCCGACGCGGACATGGTAATCAGTATGCCCATGCAATGGTATTTCGATTCCATCGCCGCCATGGTGCCCACAGCCGAACGCACCGATACCGGCGTGGAGATTCCAAGAATCGACATGCCAACGTTCCATCTTGATTCGCAGGCGCTTTCCGGCGTGGACGCGGTGGTCGGCAATGCCATCGTAAGCACACGTTGGCTGGATGCTGTCGGCAATCTCGCCAAGGCAGTGGAAATGACCGCGCGATTCGTTGGCAACGTCGCAGATCGAGACAATGA
>ENA-OQAZ01000393-OQAZ01000393.1-human-gut-metagenome-genome-assembly--contig:-NODE-393-length-24810-cov-4.528542_pt1 | contig 24810 bp, 30 predicted proteins | sample MGYA00242737_ERZ504531 | MGnify/ENA primary metagenome ERZ504531 (study PRJEB26092, sample SAMD00036244) | human gut metagenome | host: Homo sapiens | study: EMG produced TPA metagenomics assembly of... | reverse complement strand
GCGCGAATTTATGCGATTAGCATAAATTAAGTTTGCGAAGCAAACGATACTCCTTGGGCATTGCACAAGGAGGTTCATATTTCCTGCATCGCGAAGCGTGTTGCTGGGAACGGAGTGAACAGTAACTTATTTATGAGGACTGCTATAGAAAACAGAGTCATATAATTGACAAAAGATAAGCATAAAAAATACAAGGAGAAATACGAATGGGAATGGCAGTAGTAACTCTGAAAAAGGGAGAGGGAAGACTTCTGAAATCCGGCGGAATGTGGATTTTTGATAATGAGATAGATACAGTCATGGGAAATTTCGAGAACGGTGATATTGTACTTGTCCATGATTTTGACGGATATCCTATGGGAAGAGGGTTCATTAATACTAATTCTAAGATTACGGTACGTCTTATGACCAGAGATGAAAATGTTGATATTAATGAAGAACTTTTGGAGAAGCGTGTACGTGATGCATGGGAATATCGTAAGAAAGTGGTAGATACAGGATGCTGTCGTCTGATTTTTGCAGAGGCAGATTTCCTTCCGGGAATTGTGGTGGATAAATTTTCGGATGTACTGGTAGTTCAGTCACTGGCTCTGGGGATCGATCGTTTTAAAGAAACAATCGTAGAACTCCTCAGGAAAGTCCTGGCAGAAGATGGGATCACTATTCGCGGTGTTTACGAAAGAAGCGATGTGAAGGTGCGCAAACAGGAAGGAATGGAAATGGTTAAGGGTTTTATAGGACCAGAGTTTCCAACACTTGTGCAGATTGAAGAAAATGGTGTAAAATATGAAGTTGACGTAAAAGACGGGCAGAAGACAGGATTTTTCCTAGATCAGAAGTATAACAGACTGGCAATCCAGAAGCTTTGCAAAGGTGCGAAAGTTCTGGACTGCTTTACACATACAGGTTCCTTTGCACTCAATGCCGGAATTGCAGGCGCTGAAAGTGTAACCGGTGTGGATGCATCTCAGTTGGCGGTAGATCAGGCAACAGCCAATGCGGCATTGAATGGTTTATCTGACAGTGTGAAATTTATCTGTGAAGATGTTTTTGAACTGCTCCCTGAGCTGGAAGAGAAAGGTGAGAAATTTGATGTTGTAATTCTTGATCCTCCTGCATTTACCAAGTCCAGAAATTCCATTAAAAATGCAGTAAAAGGATACAGAGAGATTAATCTGCGTGCCATGAAACTGGTAAAAGACGGCGGATTTCTGGCAACCTGTTCCTGTTCTCATTTTATGGACTATGAATTATTTACCAAAACCATCGGACAGGCAGCAAAGAATGTACATAAAAGACTTCGCCAGGTAGAATACAGGACACAGGCACCGGATCATCCGATCCTGTGGGCGGCAGATGAGTCTTACTATCTGAAGTTTTACATATTCCAGGTATGCAATGACAGATGATTATTTGGCATATCAGGTAGGGCAAAATATCTTTTGCCCCTAGAGCGTGTCTGAAAAATCATTCCACAATCTGCACGCCCCACTTTGCGGTATATTTTGCCGAATTCGGTTGCCGTAGCCCGCTACGACACCCTCATCCGGGCAAAATCTCCCACAAATTGTGACATATATCTTGCGGAAAGCATTTTTCAGACACGCTCTAACATCATAAGAGTACACAATAAAGAAAGAGAGGAAATAATATTATGAGTTTCAGAGAAGTAAAAGCAGAAGAACTGACAATGAATCCATTTACCAAGATTGGAAAGGAATGGCTGCTGATCACAGCCGGAAATGAAGAAAAATGCAATACCATGACAGCAAGCTGGGGTGCAATGGGTGTTATGTGGGGAAAGAACGCAGTGACAGTGTATATCCGTCCTCAGAGATACACCAAGGAATTTGTGGACAGGGAAGATACATTTACAATTTCTGTTCTGGGAGAAAAATATCGCAAGGCATTAAATTATTGCGGAAAGGTTTCCGGAAAAAATGCGGATAACAAGATTAAAGAAGCAGGACTGACTCCTTACTTTACAGACGGAACAGCCGGAATTGAAGAAGCTGACATGATCATGGTCTGCAAAAAAATGTATCATGATGAGATTAAACCGGAATGCTTTGATGCCGGGGAAAACGACGGTAAGTGGTATCCGCAGAAAGACTACCATACCATGTATATTGCAGAGATCCTGAAAGTTCTTGTCAGAGAGTAAAAAATGCATTACAAACAGTAAAAAAGAGGTAGTTTAATGAAAGACAAATTAAACAGATTCATGCAGGGGCGTTATGGAGTGGATAATTTTGCAAGATTCACTCTCGGTGTGGCACTTTTCGTCATTGTTGTAGGTTCTTTTATGAGACAAAACGCAGCCGGAGGCGTTCTGGATACAGTTGGATTTATTCTTATCATTTATACATATTTCAGAATCCTTTCCAGAAATATCTCTGCACGATATGCGGAAAACCAGAAATATCTGGGATATACTCAGAAAATCCGTAGCTGGTTTACCAGAGAGAAAAATATGATGGAGCAGAGAAAAACACATCATATCTATACCTGCCCGGGTTGTGGACAGAAAATTCGTATTCCCAGAGGAAAAGGCAGAAGGTAGAGATTGAATGTCCGAAATGTCATGAGAAGTTTATCAAAAGACGTTGATTTGCTGCAAACACGCTCTGGCAGATCATCATAAGTTATGGGCTGGAGGAATTATGTTTGGTTATATAGTAATGAATAAGCCTGAAATCAAGTTTAAAGATTTTGATCTGTACAGATCTTTTTACTGTGGATTGTGCAGAGAACTCAAAAGTAAATATGGAATATCAGGACAGATTTCTCTGACTTATGATATGACATTTGTGGTGATTCTTCTCAGTGCGCTTTATGAGTCGCCCACACAAAAGGGAAGCACAAGATGTATCATTCATCCAGTCTGTAAACAGCCGGTCAGAAGAAATACAGTGACAGAATATGCGGCAGATATGAATGTACTTCTTACTTATTATAAATGCCGGGACGACTGGGAGGATGAAAAAAAAGTAACTGCTCTTGGTTATTCAAAAGTTCTTCAGGGAAAAGTGAAAAAACTGGATCAGAAATATCCGGATAAATCCCGAAGAATACAGAAGCTTCTCAGTGAATTGTCTGAGATGGAGAAATCCGGAGAAAAAGACATTGACAAAATGGCGGGCTGTTTCGGAAAAATTATGGAAGAGATTTTTGCATGGAAACAGGATGTATGGGAAGATACTCTGCGCAGAATGGGATTTTTTCTTGGCAAATTTATTTATCTTCTGGATGCATACGATGATGTGGAAGAGGATATAAAAAATAAAAATTACAATCCTTTTTCAGAACAATATATAATAGAAGGGTTCGATGAGCAGGTACGCCGGATTCTGATCATGATGATGGCGCAGACCTGCAGGGAGTTTGAGAAACTTCCTATTATAAAATACACTGATATTTTAAGAAATATTCTTTACTCAGGGGTATGGTGTCGGTTTGAGGTGATACATAAGAAGAGAAAAGAAGCAGGAGAGAAAGATAATGATTGATCCGTACAGTATACTGGGGATTTCCAGAGATGCATCCGATGAGGAAGTGAAGAAGGCATATCGTAAGATGAGCAGAAAGTATCATCCGGATGCCAATATTGACAATCCGAATAAAGAACAGGCTGAGGAGAAATTCAAGCAGGTTCAGCAGGCTTATGAGCAGATTATGAAGGAAAGAGAGCAGGGAATCGATTACGGGAATTATGGCAGCAATAATTACGGTGGTTTTGGCGGATTTTCCGGACAGGCAGACTCTGGCTATCAGGATGAAGAGTCTATGCGCAGGCAGGCGGCAGCAATTATATCCAGAGCGGTCATTATCGTGAGGCTGTGAATGTTCTGCAGTCACTTTCACAGAGGAACGGACAGTGGTATTATCTGTCTTCCATGGCAAACATGGGACTTGGAAATAACGTAAATGCATTGAATGATATTAAGCAGGCTATCCGTCTGGAACCGGATAATGTACAGTATCAGATGGTTTTGCAGCAGATGGAAGGCGGAGAAAACTGGTATCAGGAGATGCAGAATCCTTTTGGAGGTATGCCGACAGGCGGTGATGATTATTGTATGAAGCTGTGCCTGGCAAATATGGCATGCAGTCTGTGCTGCCCGGGAAGCGGCATATTTTGCTGTTAAAACGTTATTGTTCACTCCGTTCTCAGTAACGTAGTCAAAATTCATTCCAGATTGCCTGCGGCAATAGAATTTTGGTAATAATTGGATTGACAATTAAAAGTGAAAATATTACTATAGTAAAGTGATAATGTGCAACTGTAATGATATGCAACAGTTGCGAACATATAATTAAGGTTACAGGAGGAAATCATAATGAGTATTCGTATTGGTATTTTAGGCTACGGCAATCTTGGCCGCGGTGTAGAGTGCGCAATCAAACATAATCCGGATCTGGAGCTTGTTGCTGTATTTACACGTCGTGCTCCGGAAACTGTTAAAATCCTTACAGAGACAGCAGCGGTATATTCTGTCAATGATGCCGAAAAAATGAAAGATAAGATAGATGTACTTATCATCTGTGGCGGAAGTGCAACAGATCTTCCGAAACAGACACCGGAATATGCGAAGATGTTTAATGTAATTGACAGCTTTGATACACATGCAAGAATTCCTGAGCATTTTGATTCAGTAGATGCAGCTGCAAAAGAAAGCGGTCATATCGGAATTATTTCAGTGGGCTGGGATCCGGGAATGTTCTCACTGAACCGTCTCTATGCAAATGCAATCCTTACAAACGGAAAGGATTATACATTCTGGGGCAAGGGTGTAAGCCAGGGACACTCAGATGCAGTACGCCGTATCAAAGGTGTAAAAGATGCAAAACAGTATACAATTCCTGTTGAAGCAGCACTGGAAGCAGTGAGAAACGGAGAAAATCCGGATCTTACAACAAGACAGAAACATACAAGAGAATGCTTTGTAGTTGCAGAGGAAGGTGCGGATCTGGCACAGATTGAGAATGATATCAAGACTATGCCTAACTATTTCTCTGACTATGACACAACTGTACATTTTATTTCTGAAGAAGAACTGAAGAGAGATCACAGTGGAATCCCACATGGCGGTTTCGTGATCCGATCCGGAAAAACGGGCTGGAATGATGAGAACAATCATGTGATCGAATATAGTCTGAAGCTGGATTCCAATCCGGAGTTTACATCTTCTGTACTTGTTGCATATGCAAGAGCTGCATATCGTATGAATAAAGAAGGACAGAGTGGTGCGAAGACCGTATTTGATGTGGCACCTGCTTATTTATGTGCTGCTGATGGTGCTGAATTAAGAAAGCATCTGTTGTGATCAGGGATATAAGATAATATTCTGTCTGTTGAAAAAATAAAGAGAAAACAGGTATACAGGTTATATTTCACAGTATTATCTTGTGAAAAGAGACAAAGTATTTGTGTACTTTGTCTCTTTTTTTATGGAACAGACTGTGAAAAATTAGTGAATGTTTAACAGAATTTTACTTGTCTGTTGACGGAATATTTAAAGTGTAATATAATAGAGTCATAGAAACGTAATAACATTGTAAAAAACTTTGTTAAACCTTAGAGCGTATCTGAGAAGTATGTGAGATATCAGAGCGATACCCACGATTCATACTTTTCAGACACGCTCTGATAATGAAAAAAGAAAAGGAAGGTATGTATGCAAAACGTAAACAGGAAGTTTAAAATCTGGGGGGCACTTCTGTTTCTGCTGTTTTTTGCTGTGGGAGTTTCCATGTATTTTACTGCGGCAAATGTACAGGCTGCAACGAAAACAGGTTTTGTAACTATTAACGGAGAGTCATACTACATAAATGAAGATGGCTCTAAACAGAAGGGCTGGCTGGAACTTGAAGGAAAGAAATATTACTTTAACACAAAGACCGGTGTTCAGGTAAAGGGCTGGGTTACTGACAGTAAAGGACGAAAGAGATATTTCAGTAAACAGGCTGGTATCATGATGACAGGCTGGGTCACTGATTCAAAGGATCAGAAAAGATATTTTAATCCATCTACCGGATTCATGCAGACGAAATGGCTGACATTGAAGGGAAAGAGATATTATTTCTACAGTAACAGTGGAGTGGCTGCCTGCAAGACATTCCTTACAGACAGTAAGAAAAATACCAGATATTTTACAAGTGCATGTTATATGCTTACCGGTTGGACAAAGAATTCCAGCAATGAATACAGATATTTTGAAACTGAAGACGGAATTATGGCAAAAGGTTTCCAGACACTCGACGGAAAAAAATATTATTTTAATACAGGCAGCGGCAAGATGGCTGTAGGCTGGACGACAATTGATGGAAATAAGTATTATTTTGATAAGGAAACAGGTGTGATGGCTACCGGAGATGTAACAATTGATGGACAGAAATACCATTTTAATTCCAATGGTATATTGAGCAATACTACAAGTCCGACCGGTTCCAGAACAATCAAGAATTATCTGGCAGGTGCATTACAGCCTGTTGGTCAGGCTCTGTACGTATGGGGTGGCGGATGGAATGATTCCACCAGAAAAGGAACAAGTCAGACAATGACTGATTTCTATAATAGTCAGAGCAGCAGTTATGATTACAATAACTACAGAGATCTCAGTACAGCCAACAGAGCAAAAGGTTTTGACTGTTCCGGTTTCGTAGGATGGTCAGCTTATCAGGTAATGCAGAGTAAGTCCGGTGTAGGAAGCGGATATACGGTAGTTTCCGGTGAGATTGGTTCTTATTATAAGTCCATGGGCTGGGGAAGTATTCTCACTCAGGCGAATCTGGCAAGTGATGACTGGACAGTATATCCCGGAGATGTGGGATATGACAGTGGACATACATGGATCATTCTCGGACAGTGTGCTGATAAGAGTGCAGTGATCGTGCATTCTACCCCGAATGCAGGTGTTCAGATTGCAGGTACACCTACTCCGTCCGGTGGTTATTCCAGTCAGGCGATTGCACTGGCACAGAAGTATATGTCAAGATATCCGGGATATACCAAATATGATTATCATACTTCATCTGGTAATTATATCAGAAGAGGTAATTATCTGAGATGGAACAGAAGTACGCTTTCTGATCCGGATGGATATATGAATATGACCGCAGACCAGATCCTTGCAGATCTGTTTAGCTGAGAAGTGAATAGTTAAGAAAATGGAAGCAGCTTTCGAATGAGTAGGCTGCTTCTTTTTTTGCGTTCTGTAGTAATTCCATAAATAATGCAAACAATCCAGTCCACTATAGCGTGAAGTCCTGCTACGTTACTGTCCACTCCGTTCACAGTAACGTAGCCAAATTCATTCCAGATTGCCTGCGGCAATGGAATTTTGGCTTGTATGTCTCGGGATTTTGGCATATTCATGCCAAAACACCTCGCGGGATAGTGGTGTGTGAACAGTAACCCTGCATCAGATATCTTTGTCCTGTGTTAAATTATTACAAACATGAAATGGAATATGTTTGAATTGTAGAAAGAAATGCGAAGAATAACAAAAAGATTAATAAATGTTACAGAAATATAAAATTTATGGTAATTAATCCTTGCGTTTTTGAGTGTGGTGTGTTAATATGTATAAGAATTAACTTAGATATTGCAAAAACATTAAGATATAGAAAGAAAATGTTACGAGGGTGAGAATTCATGAAGAAAAGAATTGTATGTCTTACATTAGCACTCCTGATGAGCGCAACACAGGTTGTTAGTGTAAGCGCTTCAAGAGAGGATGAATTGAGAGAAGAGCAGGCGATCACAAGTCAGCAGCTGGATGCGACATATTCCAGAATGGATGAGCTTGCATATGCGAAATCACAGCTTGAGAATGAGATTTCCGAACTGGATTCCAATCTTGTAAGTGTTATGGTTTCTATTGATACTCTTAAAGGAGATATCGATAATAAAGAAGTAGATATTATTAAGACAAAACAGGATCTGGCTAAGGCTCAGAAGGCGAGAGATAAGCAGTATGAGAGCATGAAGCTTCGTATTCAGGCACTGTATGAACAGGGTGGGGATGCAGCGTGGTTTCAGATGATGCTTAATTCAGAAGATTTGAGTGAACTTCTGACACGTGCTGAGAATACACAGCAGATGTATGAGCAGGACAGAAAGAACCTTGATAAATATGTGAATACTATTAATGAGGTAAATAATTTAAAGACTCAGTATGAATCTGACAAAGCAGAACTGGAAGAGATGAAGGCTTCTTATGAACAGCAGTCTTATGATCTTCAGTGCCAGATTGATCAGAAGAAATCTGAATCAGCCGATTATGAGAATGAAATTGCATATGCACAGCAGCAGGCGACAGAATATGCAAATCTGTTAGCGGAACAGACAGCTGAAATTCAGAGATTGGAAGCTGAAAGAATCGCAGCAGAAGAAGAGGCAAGACGACAGGCTGAGGAAGAGGCTGCAAGACAGGCGGCAGAAGAAGAGGCAGCAGCAAAAGCTGCAGAGCAGGAACAGGACTCCGAATCAGAAGACGAAGAAAATATAGAGTATGATGAAGACGGAAATGAGATTGAGAATACTGATGATGCGGATAATGAATCTGATGAGTCTGAATCAGATGATGGTGTAGAATATGATGAAAATGGTGATCCTGTTGACAATGCAGGAGCTTCCGATGATGTAGAGTACGATGAGTATGGCAATGTGATTGATTCTGATAATACAGTTTCACCAGATGATTATGAGAGTGAACAGTCATCTGATTCAGATAGTTCTTCATCTTCAGGTTCAGGATCAGGATCTTCTGTAGTAGACTTTGCAACACAGTTTGTTGGCAATCCATATGTATGGGGCGGTACAAGCCTTACAGGTGGAGCTGACTGTTCAGGATTTACACAGAGTGTATATGCAAACTTCGGAGTAAGTCTTCCGAGAACTTCTTATGAACAGCAGTATGCCGGCACAGAAGTATCTTATGCTGATGCACAGCCGGGCGATTTGATCTGCTACGGTGGACACGTTGCAATCTATATGGGGAATGGACGTATCGTTCATGCATCGAACTCTGTAGATGGAATTAAGATCAGTGATAACGCAGCGTACAGAACGATTGTTTCTGTAAGAAGACTGGTATAATTAAATAAGTATAAATAATTAAATTTATAGGGGTTGAAAAGGAGTATCGCTAAGGGGGCTGATGCTCCTTTTCTTTATGTATAAGTTACCATTATTCCGCGAGGTGTTTTGGCATGAATATGCCAAAATTCCGAGACATACTGCGCGAATTTATGCGATTAGCATAAATTCTGTGCATCGCGAAGCGTGTTACTGTGAACGGAATGAACCGTAACCATGTATAATATTTTACCGATTTTCAGGTGGATTTTACCTTGACATAAAATTGGATGGATAGTACAGTTTATGTAACTGAAGAGATACATATAAAATTTTAAATCTGTTTTTGAAGACATCAGTGGGAAAGAATATTCTCATGAATTATCCGGATTATAGTTGAATAGTGAAAGCGAGGAATGATAAATGGCAAATGACCATGTAGAACACATAAGAATTGTACAGGAAACAGTTGCTGGTAAGGAGATTACTTTTGCACATGTAATGGGAGGGCCGGCTCCGGTCATATACCAGAAGCTTGGACTGAATCCGCAGGTGGATTACCGTTCATCTGCAATCGGAATTATGAATATGACACCGCCTGAATCTGCAGTGATCGCATCTGATATTGCGGTAAAAAGCGGAAATGTTTATCTGGGATTTGCAGATCGATTTACAGGCACACTGATCATTACGGGAGAGATTTCCGATGTAATGTCAGCGATGACTGAGGTTGTGGATTATTTCAGAGACACTCTGGGTTATGTAGTCTGCAAGATTACCAAAAGATAGGAAGTGTTGGGATGGCAGGGATGACAACCAGAGAACTACTGGAAAAGCTTTATAACCAGGATTATGAGAAATTAAAGGGAAAAAAGCTGCGTATGACCAGGGTAAGGGTTCCGGGAAAGGAAGTGTGCCTGGCGCATGTGATCAATCCTTCACAGAGCTGTATTTATCAGAATCTTGGTCTGCATATTGGAGTCCATGAGGGAGAAGACCACACAGGAGAAGCAATCGGAATGATTCGTTTTACCCCATGGGAAGCAGTGGTTGTAGCTGCTGATATTGCAGTGAAAAGTGCAAATGTGGAGATTGGTTTCATGGATCGCTTCAGCGGATCATTGATCCTTACGGGAGGTCTGACGGAAGTTCAGACTGCAGTGGAAGAAGTGGTGAAATTTTTTAGAGAGGTGCTTGGCTTTAAGACTTGTGCAGTTCACAAAAGTTAAAACATACGAAAAGTCAGTTATTCTGTACCGATGGTGCTTATGTAACTGTCGGAATAGCTGAGAGAAGTGAAAGGGACAGACATTAAATATGAAGAAAATATTTCTGATGGGCAGAAGTGAAGCAGGTAAGACTTCATTAACGCAGGCATTAAAAGGCGAAAAACTTCATTATGTAAAAACGCAGTATACGAATACGGATGATGATACCATTGATTCGCCGGGAGAGTATGCAGAGTCCAAGCATTTCAGCGTAGGGCTGGCCTGTTTTTCTTTTGAAGCAGATGTGGTGGCAATGGTACAGTCAGCAGATGAACCTTTCAGTTTGTTTGGCTATGGCAGTAATGCATTTATTCTGAGACCACTGATAGGAATCATTACGAAAATAGATTCTCCTTATGCGAATGTTCCAATGGTGCGTCAGTGGATGCTGAATGCAGGATGTGAAAGAATTTTTCTGGTAAACAATGTGACCGGAGAGGGGATTGATGAGCTGAGAGCGTTTTTGAATGAGGATGTTCCAAAGCTGAGTCTGGAAGAAGCAAAATTCAGACAGAGTCTTGGTCTGAATGAATGGGATCCGCTGCCGGAAGGTGTGGAATATTGAAAAATATATTGATAAATAGTTGACAAGCTTGTTGCAGGGTGTTATTATAATGACAGTATAATTCCATACAGAACATATTAAGTGCTGATACTGTGAGAAAGAACAGTACAGAAAGAGGGAATCAGGTGAGAAACCTGAGCGATCCGGTCACTGTAACAGAGGAGCAAATCTCAGAATGTCCATTGTGCCATAGCATGAGAAGGAGAGAGGAGCGATGAGCCTGGAGCCAGGAAACCTGCTTGGTATGGCGAGGTTAAACTTCCGTGTAAAGTGTAACAACCAACTCCGTTGAATCCGCAGCTTCGGAGTGTTGTCTGCTTTTATCTGAAGGCAGACATTTTTTATGGAATGCGCCTGTTCTTTATGAATTATACATGATTAAATGGCAGGCGATACTACTTCGGATTTATTCGTTCCCTCCGCGCACTCATGAACGGATTTTTTTCTACCCCGGGGTAGCATCGCTCCCTCTTATTAATTTTAAATGTATGATCTGTGAAAAATACTGTAATGAATTTTCAATGCTTTGTTATGTGAAGAGAAATTGATAATTTATTAGAGTATTTTTTTATTTCGTCCTCTGATGGGTGGGATTGATGGAGACTGAGAAAACGGAATTATTCTGGAAAGATAAAAACTTGCAACAGGAGAGGAGAGGTAGCAATGGAGAAACCTTATTGGGAAGGGAAAGAATATTCTTATTTCAGCCATAAGAAATGTGAATTTTTTCCGTGTCATAAGAATGCAGATCCGGATGATTTTAACTGTCTGTTCTGTTATTGCCCGCTATATGCCCTGGGTGAGAAATGCGGTGGGAATTTCCGGTATACGGAAAAGGGAATTAAAGACTGCACAAACTGTATGCTTCCGCATAAGCGAAAAAACTATGGATATGTCACAGGAAAATACCAGGAACTGCTGATATGATGAAAAGAGCAAAGGAAAGTATCAGCAAATAAGAGGAGAATGCGTCGCTGCTTAGAACGGAGTGAACAGTAACAATGTGTCAGATTAGCACAAATAAGAAAGAACGATTTTCATTGTAATACAATGCTTGTTCTGCTAGAATAAGGATAGCAAAAGAGAAGAGTCTGTAAGATTTTCAAGTCTGTTCTGAGTTAGTATATAAAGCATTTCACACACATTTTCCACACTTTTCACATGCACAGAAGAAAATGCATCACAGGCATTTGACGTCTTTTCCTGGCGACATTTTCTTGTCGGCAGAGCTCTGCATTTCTACATAGAGCCGTCGAAAACAGGGAAAATTCACTGTTTTCCGACGGTTTTGTCATTGATCATGGTTGAAAAACAAAAAAGATATTGATATAATGATATTATATTTATGTAAAGGAGTTAACTACTACATGAAAAAAAGAAATACAGCGATACGCACATTGTCAGTTTTTCTGGCTTATGCAATGGTTTGTACATCGGTACCCGCTGCGGGTCAGGAAATGTTTGAATCCGGAGTCAACAGGGAGACAGAAGAAAATACATCAGATCTGAAAGAATTTCAAAGTTCACAGGCAGATGAATTTGGAACAGATACGGGATCGGATGCAGAATTGTTCGGAAGCGATGATGCAAAACAGGAGTTTCAGGATGGAGAAGCAACGGAAGAAAATACAGATGGAATTCGATATATCAAAGGTCGTCCGTTGACAGAAGAGGAAAGAAAAGAAGAGTTAGAACCTTTTAAAAATTTAAAACCGATAGATCCGGGACCTGAAGTAGAGAGTGATCTGACATCAGTTTACGCTGCATATGGAAGCAGAGAAACAGCATTTCCATCTTCCTATGATGCCAGAATGGAAGGATTAGTTACGCCCGTAAAGAATCAGAATCCATTTGGAACCTGCTGGGCTTTTGGTATGGCAGCAATCATGGAGACTTCGCTTCTGGCACAGAACAAAGGAACCTACGATCTGTCAGAAGAACATTTATCATATTTTTTCTCCAACAGACAGAATGATCCTCTTGGAAATACCCCTGATGATAAGAATTATGTACTGGGAAATTATCACGTGATAGGAGGTAATGATCACCTGGCGGCGATTTATCTCAGTACATGGTCGGGAATGACCACAGAGGCCGATGTACCATTTCCTACGGATTCTTCGCATCAGAATGATCTGACTGTACAGATTCCGGAAAGTAAGGCTTATAATTCTGCAGCATATCTGAAAAATGCATCTGTTTCCAAATACAGTGAGGAACGTATGAAAGAAATGCTGCTGAATGACCATGCAGTATCTATTATGCTTTATATGAAGGAAAGCTATGTAAATCCGGACACAGCTGCATATTGTTATCCTGTTGGAAAATCAAATTCGACTGTAATTAATCATATTGTGACAGTGGTCGGATGGGATGATACGTATTCAAAGGATAATTTCCTTCCTGTTTCCAATGTAACATCTGATGGTGCGTGGATCATCAAAAACAGTTGGGGGGAGAAGAAAGGAGACGGAGGATATTACTATCTTTCTTATCAGGATACCAATATCAGTAAACTTGTAAGTGCAGAGGCAGTGGCTGCTTCGAATCAAAAGTACAGGAATAATTATTTTTATGATGGTTCTTCAGACTTTCAGTGATTCCGATACAGGCGGGACAGTCAGTAGCAGCAGTTTATGAGACAATTGCAGGAAAGGGAAAAGCAGAAGTCCTGGGGGAGGTTAATCTTGTTACAAACAGTGACAATGCCTGTTACAAAATTCAGATATACACCGATTTGACAGATCCATATGACCCGGAAAGCGGGACCGCTGCATATGCTGCTCCATATGAGTTTGAACAGCCAATCGCAGGTGTACAGACTATCAGTGTACCAGAGGTGGTTTTGAAACAGGGAAGCAGATATTCTGTTGTGATCACAAACAGTGGGATTGACAAAATCAGCTTTGGAGTGGAAGCAAAGTCCAGTTATGGGAACTGGTTTACCTGTACGGCGGGGATAGAAACAGGGCAGACATTCTATAAGAGTGCATCGGAAACGGCCAGGTGGACAGATGGAAAGACGAAAAACTGGACGGCAAGGATCAAGGCACATACAAGGACCCTGAATCAGTCATGGGTGCCGGATACACCGGTATTTCAGGTGAAGGCATATAATTCCGGATACAACCTTATTTCATGGGAAAAAGTTTCCGGAGTTACAGGATATTATGTGTACAGAAAACCTGCAGCAGGTGGGAAGTGGTCCCAAATTGCAGATGTCGGGACATCGGAATTAAAATATAAAGATAGTAAGGTTACGGCTAATGCATCATACCGTTATACAGTAAAAGCATATTATGAAGCATCCGGAAAAAGATATTCAGGTAAATATAAAACCGGCGATGTGATTAAAGCAGCACCTGCAGTGCAGAAGGTTACTTCTGTGAAATCTGAGAAAAATGGAATCCGTATCCGGTGGAAGCCTCAGAAAAAATGTGACGGCTATTATATTTACAGAAAGAAAAAAAGGTGGTTCCTATCAATTGATAAAGAAAATTTCCAATGGAAATAGTTCTTCTTATCTGGACAAAAAAGCACAAAAAGGTGTATCATACTATTATGCGGTAAAAGCATATGTTAAAGAGCCATATGGAAATACATACAGCAAATATAAAAGTTCATCTGCTGTAAAAAGAAAATAAGAAATGAAGGAAAGAGATTATGAAGAGAAGGTTTGGAACAGTAATAGCAATGGTACTGTGCTTTATTCTGACAGTGGTTTCTGTTTATGCGGATGACGGAAAGGGTCAGAATCCGGATTATGTAACAGATTATTATATGATCGTACAGAGTACACAGGGCGGGTAGATATTTATGATGAAGCAGACACTCAGAGTGTTAAACTGAATGACAGCAAGATTCCAAATGGAACTGCCATTCACGTTCTGGGTGAGAAGAATGGAGCAGACAATAAAAAATGGGCATATACACAGTACCATGGAATGAACGGATATGTTCCTATGGATGATCTGGATCCGGCTTCCAGAGAAGAAGCTGCCAATGAGGAATATCGTACTTTCGGAGGCAAAGATGTGGATTTCGAAGTAAAGGTTCATGGAAACGATGGAAACGTATCGGTTTATAACGGACCTGGAGAGAAATTTGATCAGGTTTCAGGAACAGAGGGAATCGCAGATGGGACAACTGTACATATTTTTCAGTATGTTCAGGGAGAAGACGGAACAAACTGGGGGAAAACAGACACAGATGGGTGTGACACAGGGATGGCTGAATCTTGATCGTGATACAGATACGTAAATGAAAATGTATCCGCAGATGCACCGGAGGCTACAGGCACATCAGGAAATGTTCCGGTGGCTGCTGTTACACCAACACCGGAAGCAACTCCAACTCCGAAAGCCACACCAACACCAGAGGTAACACCTACAGAAAAAGTGACACCGACACCGGAGGCAACACCTACAGAAGAAGCAACACCGACACCGGAAGAAACAGAGACGCCTGCTTCGACAGAAGACAAGGAATCCGATGATAAGCAGAGTCAGAAAACATCAGGAAAGAATGTAAAAGCAGATTCAGGAATGAAGAATCCTGTAATCTGGATTAGTGGTATCGGGATTATTGTTATCATAATTTTACTTATTTATTTCCTGAAGAAGAAAAAGTAAGAGTTAAAATCATTAAAGAATGCCGTCGACGGCAGAGAACAGTTACAAAATAAACAGTGGAACTAAAAGAGCAGCGCATCGGATGATGCAGCTGCTCTTTTTAGAAAATGTGTGTGTATAATTGAGACGTTATGAGGAAACCTCAAATCAGTCTTAATTAACAAAAACTATTAATGTGTGTGCATATATAGTCTACAATTTTTTTGCAATTTAATCAAGATGGAATTTTATAGAACGTGATATATTTGTTACTGTTCACACACCACTATCCCGCGAGGTGTTTTTGGCATGAATATGCCAAAATCCCGAGACATACAAGCCAAAATTCCATTGCCGCAGGCAATCTGGAATGAATTTTGGCTATGTTACTGAGAACGGAGTGAACAGTAACGTGTGTGAACAGTAACGAATAATCATCAATAAATTTGCGGTTGCACAATACGTGAAATTATATTAAAATATAGAAGAAAATATGTGTATTGTATACGAAATTTGCAATACATAGCAAAGCAGAATTACTAAGAAGGCTTTGCGACAATAAATCAGGTAAGGACGTGAATAAAATGGCAGAGAACAATCTGGGTAATACCCAATATTTCAGAACAAAACCAGACCAGGAGCTCCAGGTAAAAGAAGTTCTGGATCTCGTTTACACAGCAATGGATGAGAAAGGATACAATCCGGTCAATCAGATCGTTGGATATATTATGTCCGGAGATCCTACTTACATCACCAGTCATAAGGGCGCAAGAAGCATGATCATGAAGGTAGAGCGCGACGAACTGGTAGAGGAACTTTTAAACGAGTATATTAAGAACAAATCCTGGGAACGCTGATATGAGGGTTCTGGGATTAGATTATGGATCAAAAACAGTCGGTGTAGCTATCAGTGATCCGTTGGGGATCACCGCTCAGGGTGTAGAGACGATCTGGCGTAAACAGGAGAACCACCTGCGCCAGACACTTGCCCGTATTGAAGAACTTGTTTCGGAATATCACGTGGAGAAGATCGTGCTTGGATATCCGAAGAACATGAACAATACGATTGGAGAACGTGCCCAAAAATCACTGGAATTTAAAGAAATGCTGGAGAGACGTACAGGTCTTGAAGTGATCATGTGGGACGAGCGTCTGACAACAGTAGAAGCCAATCGTACTTTAATGGAAGCCAGTGTGCGCAGAGAGAACCGCAAGCAGTATCTGGATCAGCTGGCTGCTGTTTTTATTTTGCAGGGATATCTGGATTCCCTGTCCTGTTAGGAGATTAATAAGATGGAGAAAATTAAATTTCAGCTTGAGGACGGAACAGAAGCGGAGTTTTATGTAGAGGAGCAGACCAGGATCGGAGGAGTTGCATATCTTCTGGTATCTGATTCTCAGGATGATGAGGCGACAGCCTATATTTTTAAAGACGTGTCAAAGGATGACAGTCAGGAAGCCTGCTATGAAATGGTCGAGGACGAGGATGAGATGCAGGCTGTTTTTAAAGTATTTGAACAAATGTTAGATGACGTAGACCTTGAAATGTAGCATGGAGGTGTAGTACTTGAGTAACGAAAATAACAACCAGTTTAATAATGAAGCGCGTGAAAATCATGACGGACAGTTCGGACATGGTCAGAAGAGGCCATACAACAGACCGAAGAATTATAAATATAAACCACAGCACAGAAACTCTTATGGAAGAAAACCAATGCAGGACCGCAAGGCTCCGGCAGATAAAGAGAAGAACGGAATACAGGTACCATTTAAGGCTGCGATAAAGAATTCTTCCCGCAGATCGAAGAAACCAACATCTAAATTAAAGATCATTCCTCTGGGTGGTCTGGAACAGATTGGAATGAATATCACAGCATTTGAATATGAAGACAGCATTGTTGTGGTAGACTGCGGTCTTGCTTTCCCGGAAGATGATATGCTTGGAATTGACCTTGTCATTCCGGATGTCACCTATTTAAAAGAGAATATTTCCAAAGTAAAAGGCTTTGTGATCACTCATGGACATGAGGACCATATCGGTGCGCTGCCGTATGTACTCAAAGATGTAAATGTCCCTGTTTATTCCACGAAGCTGACAATTGCCCTTATTGCAAATAAGCTGAAAGAGCATAATATGACCAATACTACCAAGTTAAAGGAAGTAAGGCATGGACAGGTCATTAATCTTGGTGATTTTTCAATTGAATTTATAAAGACAAACCATAGTATTCAGGATGCATCTGCACTTGCAATCTATTCTCCGGCAGGCATCGTAGTGCATACCGGCGACTTTAAAGTAGATTATACTCCTGTATTCGGAGATGCCATTGATCTGCAGCGTTTTGCAGAGATTGGAAGAAAGGGAGTACTGGCACTGATGTGTGACAGTACTAATGCAGAGAGAACCGGATTTACCATGTCTGAACGTTCTGTGGGACATGTGTTTGATAATCTTTTCAATGAATATAAGACAAACAGAATCATTATTGCCACTTTTGCATCCAATGTAGACCGCGTACAGCAGATCATTAACACAGCTTATCGTTTCGGACGCAAGGTTGCAGTAGAGGGCCGCAGTATGGTAAATGTTATCACAACTGCAGCAGAGCTTGGATACCTTCGCATTCCGGATCAGACTCTGATTGAGATCGATCAGGTTAAGAATTACCCGGATGAACAGGTAGTGCTGATCACAACAGGAAGCCAGGGTGAATCCATGGCAGCTCTTTCCCGTATGGCTGCAAACATCCATAAGAAAATAGTGATCAAACCGAATGATACTATTATTTTCAGTTCCAATCCGATTCCGGGAAATGAGAAAGCGGTATCCAAGGTTATCAATGAGCTTTCCATGAAGGGTGCGAAGGTTATTTTCCAGGATGTCCATGTTTCCGGACATGCCTGCCAGGAAGAAATCAAGCTGATCTATTCTCTGGTAAAACCGAAATATGCAATCCCTGTTCATGGTGAATACAGACATCTGACCGCACAGAAAAATGTAGTTGAGGAACTTGGAATCCCCAAAGAGAATATCTTTGTCCTTGCATCCGGAAATATTCTGGAGCTTGACAGCCAGAGTGCACAAGTAACAGGCACTGTACACACAGGAGCAATCCTGGTAGACGGACTTGGTGTAGGAGATGTAGGAAATATCGTTCTTCGTGACCGTCAGCATCTTGCAGAAGATGGAATTATGATCGTTGTGGTTACGTTGGAACGCCACAGCAATGTGATTCTTGCAGGACCGGATATTGTTTCCAGAGGCTTCGTATATGTGAGGGAATCTGAGGATCTGATGGATGGTGCAAGAGAAGTGGTAGAGAATGCACTGGATTCTTGTCTGGAACGTAATATTACGGACTGGGGCAAGATCAAGACAGTTGTGAAGGATGCGCTCAGTGAATTTTTATGGAAACGTACCAAGAGAAGTCCTATGATCCTGCCTATTATCATGGAGGCATAAAATGGAACCAAATACAATAGAGGAAAGTATTAAAGGGCTTCTGGAGGCTATAAAGGAGAGCCCTGAATATCTGGAATTTCAGAAGCAGAGTGATATCCTGAAAAAGAAGCCCGAACTGAAGGCACGTGTGGATACATTCAGGGCAGATAATTATAAAGTCCAGAATGAATGGGATTCCGATAATCTGTTTGAAGTTGTAGAGCAGATGGGAAAAGAATCCGCAGAGCTTCGCAGACACCCGGAAGTGAATGCGTATCTGGATGCGGAGCTTGCTTTGTGCAAAATGATGCAGAGAATCTGTATAAAACTGGGAGAAGGTATTGATATAGATGTCCCGGGAATGTGAGCAGATAAACTGTAAAACAGTTATCCTGCTGTGAGCAGATAACTGAGCGGATGACTTTATCCGCCTGACATACAGAAAGGAAATAGCTTATGAGTGATACCAGGGAACGTGCAGGTGCAGCAGGTGTTGTTGTTGCAGGAACGTTTTTTAAGATCGTGCTTTATATATGTGTGATAGTTTTACTTTTCTGGGTAGGAAAGGCTTCTTATCAGTTTGGACATGATGTCTTTAATCAGCAGGCCATGAGTCCCGGAGAAGGACAGGAAGTTACAGTGGTGATCAAGGAAGATACTTCCTTGTACAAGATTGCCAAAACTCTTCAGAAAAAAGGTCTGGTCAAGAGTGCAACGGTATTTTATGTTCAGGAGAGACTGTCCACTTATCATGGAAAGCTTCAGGCCGGAACGTATCTGTTAAGTACAGCATATACACCTAATCGTATCATGGGAATTCTGGCAGGTGATGATGAACAGGAAGGGGTAAGTGATTCGTGATAGTTGACGAGCGGATGCGTACCTATATTAATTCACTGGATATGGGAAATACACCGTTTCTTGAAGAATTGGAGCAGTATGCCATCAGGGAACGGGTGCCGATCATCCGGAGAGAAATGCAGAGCTTTATAAAAATGTTTCTGGCTGTAAACCGGCCGAAGCGTATTCTGGAGGTGGGGACAGCCATTGGCTTCTCCACACTTCTTATGTGCGAATATGGTCCTGAGGATCTTGAAATCGTAACGATCGAGAATTATGAGAAGAGAATCCCCATCGCAAAAGAGAATTTCAGGAGAGCCGGACGGGAAGCGCAGATTACTCTGCTTGAGGGAGACGCAGGACAGATATTAAAAGAACTGGAAGATTCGTTTGACATGATTTTTATGGATGCTGCAAAGGGACAGTATATCAACTGGCTTCCGGATGTGATGCGTCTTATGAAAAATGGCGGTGTTCTCATCTCTGACAATGTGCTTCAGGAGGGAGATATCATAGAGTCCCATTATCTGGTAGAGCGCAGAAACAGAACCATATATAAGAGAATGCGTGAGTATTTGTATGAACTGAAACATAATCCATCCCTGATAACTTCGATCATTCCCCTGGGAGACGGAGTTACAGTCAGTGTGAAACAGGAGTGAACAATATGAGAAAAATAGAATTGCTGGTTCCGGCTAGCAGTCTTGAGGTGTTGAAGATTGCTGTTATTTTCGGAGCAGATGCAGTATATATCGGTGGAGAAGCCTTTGGACTTCGTGCCAAAGCAAAGAACTTTTCCCATGAAGATATGAAGGAAGGAATCGCTTTTGCCCATGAACATGGAGTGAAAGTTTATGTGACTGTAAATATTCTGGCCCATAATTACGATCTGCCGGGTGTGAGGGAATATCTGACAGAACTGAAAGAACTGAAGCCGGATGCACTGATCATTGCAGACCCGGGAATCTATATGTATGCAAAGGAAATATGCCCGGAAATCGAACGTCATATCAGTACACAGGCAAACAATACTAACTATGAGACATATCGTTTCTGGTACAATCTGGGAGCAAAGCGTGTGGTAACAGCCAGAGAGCTTTCGCTTGCGGAGATTAAAGAGATCAGAGAGCATATTCCGGAGGATATGGAGATTGAAACATTCATCCATGGTGCTATGTGCATTTCTTATTCCGGAAGATGTCTGCTCAGTAATTATCTGGCAGGACGTGATGCCAACCAGGGAGCCTGTACCCATCCCTGCCGCTGGAAATATTCCATTGTTGAGGAGAAACGTCCGGGAGAATATATGCCGGTATTTGAAAATGAAAGAGGAACTTATATCTTTAATTCCAAGGATCTCTGCATGATCGAGCATATGGACGATATCATTAACAGCGGAATCGACAGTCTGAAGATAGAAGGCCGTATGAAAACCGCTCTCTATGTCGCAACAGTTGCCAGAACTTACCGCAAGGCAATAGACGACTATATGGAGAGCCCTGAGAAATATCAGGCAAATATGCATGGTACCAGGAACAGATTTCCAACTGTACCTACAGACAGTTTACAACCGGATTCTTCTATGGAAAACCGGATGAGAATACACAGATTTATGATAATAATACTTATCAGAAGGAATATACGTATCTGGGATTTGCTGAGGCAGTGGATGAACGGGGTTATGCGCAGATCACTCAGAGAAATAAATTCTCTGTAGGTGAGACAATTGAAATTATGAAACCGGACGGACAGAATGTAGCTGTCACTGTGAAGGGAATTTATGATGAGGAAGGCAATTCCATGGAGAGTGCGCCTCATGCACAGCAGAAGCTGTTTATCGACCTGGGAACCGAAATCCAGGTTTACGATCTGTTAAGAAGAGCAGAGTGATTGATAAACGCAGCCAACGTTAAATTTGTTGGCTGCGTTTACTGCATTTGCGGGAAAAGGCCTCGAAGCTTTTGCAGAGCAGTTTTTTCAATCCTGGAGACATAAGAGCGGCTGATACGCAGTTTTCGGGCAATTTCCCGCTGAGTTTCTTCCTCCATGCCAAAGAGCCCATATCTGCAGCAGATCACCTGATATTCCTTATCTGACAGGACTTTTTTCAGAGAACGTAGAAGATAGTCGGTATTTTCGCGGATATAGCAGTCTTCTACAATATCTACAGGTGCACTCTCGATCACATCTAACAGATTAATCTCATTTCCTTCTTTATCTGTTCCTATGGGTTCATATAGGGACACTTCTTTTGAATGCTTTTTCTTAGCACGAAAATACATCAGCAGTTCATTTTCTATACATCTGGCAGCATAGGTGGATAACCGGGAAGCCTTCTGGGGATTAAAGGTTGTGACAGCCTTGATCAGTCCGATGGTTCCAATAGAGATCAGATCATCTGTATCCTCACCGGTTCCCTGATATTTTTTGACCACATGTGCTACCAGCCGTAGATTATGCTCGATCAGGATATTCTTTGCCTGAGAATCACCCTCCTGATATTTTTGAAGATAATATTTTTCCTGGGATATGGACAAAGGTTTTTGAAAGGCCTTCAAATCGCTACCTCGAAGGGGATTTCTATATAGTTTATGTCCGGGACAGGGTGTTGGTGCTTTTCCAGAAAATTTTGAGCCTTTTTACAATTATTTTACCTGTTCTGTACAATTATGTGATGGCAGAGTGTTTTTTTCTCTGATATGCTTAATAAAGCTGGTGATGAACAAGGATATGATTTTCGATGCTGATGGACAGGCTGCACAGACCGAATTGAAAGATCAGAGAAAAGGAGCAGTCAGATATATGATAAAAACCTATGTAATAGATACAAATGTACTGATTCAGGCACCGTATGCAATAAAAAGGCTTTGAGCCAAAGGGAGTGAAATATTTGAAATACAAGGAAATAGCAAATAACAAAGAAATTAATGCATATCTGCAGAAAGGTAATGCAAATCTGGGACAGCTGGGTTTTACAGATCATTCAAAGGCACACTGCGTGCAGGTTGCACATCAGGCAGGAAAGATACTGAAACGGCTGGGATATTCAGAACATGAAATTGAACTTGCAAAGATTGCCGGCTATATGCATGATATTGGAAATGCCATTAACAGAACCCATCATGCAGAATATGGTGCACTGCTTGCAAATGATTTACTGAAAGAAACAGATATGTCTCTGGAAGACAGGATAACTGTAATAGCAGCCATCGGTAATCATGACGAATCAACAGGAAGCCCTGAGGATGTGGTTTCAGCGGCACTTATTATTGCAGATAAAACAGATGTAAGAAGAAGCCGTGTGCGCCAGAAAGAACAATCCGCTTACGATATCCATGACAGGGTAAATTATGCAGTTACAGATGCCAAGCTGAAGATTGCGGAAGACAGATCAGTAATTGCACTGAACCTACAGATTGATGAAAAAATCTGTTCCATGTATGATTATTTTGAGATTTTCCTTGAGCGTATGATGCTTTGCAGGAAAGCTGCGGAAATACTTGGAACAACTTTTAAACTGACAGTAAATGGCCGAAAGGTTTTGTAGAATTGCTATAATAAAAAGAATAGAGAAATTTATTGGAAGAGATGCTTGAAAAAAAGGTATCTCTTTTTTGGATTGCTATAGTTGATTTTGCAGCGGATATTTCAAATCTGCATTGAGAAATCAGAATGACTACAGTATAATGGAGGAAGAATTTAACCGAATAAACTGCAGAGCAGTTATTCGGTGTAGAACTACGTAGCGAAGCGGATGATTTTATCTGCTTGAATACAATACAACAGGAGAAGCACATGAAAATATATTTAGCCCCCCTTGAGGGAATCACAGGATATACATACAGAAGGGCACTTTACCAGTGCTTTGGAGGTTTTGACAAGTATTTTATTCCCTTTATCCTTCCAAATCAGAAAGGACATCTCAGCACCAGAGAAAAGAAAGACATTATGCCTGAGAATAATGAGGGGATGTATGCAGTTCCCCAGATTCTCACAAAGAATGCAGAGGATTTTATCCAGACAGCGGAAACACTGCAGGAATACGGTTATAATGAAGTAAATCTGAACCTCGGCTGTCCGTCAAAGACTGTTGTGACAAAGGGAAGAGGCGCAGGATTTCTGGACAGACCGGATGAACTGGACAAATTCCTGGATGAGATTTTCCGTAAATGTGATATGAAGATTTCCATCAAGACTCGATTGGGTATGGATGATCCGGAAGAATTTGAAGATCTGCTGACGATTTATAATAAATATCCACTGGAAGAGTTAATTGTTCACGCAAGAGTGCAGAAAGACTATTACAAAAATACGCCACGTCTGGAAACATTTGGGGAGGCGGTGGAGCGGGCCAAGAGCCCGGTTTGCTATAACGGAGATATCGTCACAGCAAAGGACTGTACCAGATTACAGGACATGTTTCCGACCCTGGACTGCATTATGACAGGCAGAGGAACACTGAAGAATCCTGCACTTGCCAGAGAGATCCGTGGCGGTGCACCTGCGTCAAAGGAAGAAATCCGCAGATTTCATGATATGATGTACAATGAATATTGTGAAGACCTGTCCGGAGACAGAAATATCCTGTTCCGTATGAAAGAATTATGGTCTTATCTGGCACCTATGTTTACAAACAATAAAAAATATGCCAAAAAGATTAAGAAGGCTGAGAAATGTGTGATATATGAAAATGCAGTCAGAGAATTATTTGGCTGTGAACAGTTAATTGGAGAAGTGGAAAATGCGGATATGGAAAAAATACTGGATTATTATAATAGCTGAAAGATATAGAACTCACAGTATTTCGATAAAAAGTAACTGATTAGTATCTTTAGGGTTGCAATATTTTTTATTAAGAAGGAGAAAAAAGAATCCTATGAAATCTCATGTATTTCAGATGAAATATTTCTTAGCAGGCATCTATATTATCTGTGTTATATTTACCTGCTTTAACGCCAGGTTTATCATACGCCTCTGGCGAAGATATCTTCAGTAACAGAAAA
>ENA-OQAZ01000392-OQAZ01000392.1-human-gut-metagenome-genome-assembly--contig:-NODE-392-length-24829-cov-3.248603_pt1 | contig 24829 bp, 34 predicted proteins | sample MGYA00242737_ERZ504531 | MGnify/ENA primary metagenome ERZ504531 (study PRJEB26092, sample SAMD00036244) | human gut metagenome | host: Homo sapiens | study: EMG produced TPA metagenomics assembly of... | reverse complement strand
AGGGAGTCTGCTTGACAGAGTTAAAAGGATACCAGCCAGCTATTGGTAAATTTATTTGCCAACCCCGCCGCCCGAATAGCCGTATAGATAAGGTTCGGCATATGTTCCACAAGTTAGCTTAACAGCTTGCAAAAGTCATATAAAATGAGATTTGAAAGGATTAGAGACTAATTATGATGAAATGCGAATGGATATTGTGTCCTGTTTGTGGGAGCAAAACCCGTAATAAAATTAGGAAGGACACTGTTTTGGAGAATTATCCCCTTTATTGTCCAAAATGCAGACAAGAAAGATTGATTAAAGTTGACAACTTGAAGATAACTGTCATCAAAGAGCCAGACGCTTAAGACGCAGAGCCGATTATTTTTGTAATATATTAGAGCATCTAGAAGAAACTATTTATCAAATTTTATGAAAAGGAATGAGCATATGTTTGGAGAAACATTGCATTGCGGTGAACTTATAAAGAGACTTAACGATGCACTTGGAAGAAAGGCTAATAATACGTTGATGTGCAATGATGTCACCCTTTCGCAGATTAAGGTCCTCGCAACTATCAGCGAGGCAGCCGATGAGACGATAACGCTAAAAGAACTTGAAAAGCATTTTGAAGTTAAACAGGCAACGATGGCAGGAATTGCTGCACGTCTGGAAAAAAATGGATGATAGAGGGGTTTTATGATTCAAATGATAAAAGAATCAAACATGTAAAGCTCACGGCAAAAGGTGAGGAGATATGCAAGACGGCAAGAGCTTCAATGGATGAAAATGAGAGGGAACTTTTAAAGGCACTTAATGATGATGAAAAAGGACAGCTTAGAAATCTTTTGCAGAAAGTATATGACAGTATCAAGTCATGCTGACTGTAGACTTATAAGGTGAATTTAATCGAAGGGAGAATGATAAAAATATGATAAAAACATTAGCAAAATGTATGGGCAAATATAAAAAAGAAATCAATTATAAACGCCAATATTTACTGCAGTTGAAGTTTTTTTGGAAATTCTTATTCCATTTATAACAGCCTCAATAATTGATAAAGGAATACAGGCCGGAGATATGAGAAAGGTTGGTATTTATGGTGGAATAATGCTTATTATAGCATTTTTGAGCCTTTTTTGTGGTATACAGGCAGGAAAGTATGGGGCGGCAGCATCAACAGGATTTGCGTGTAATCTGAGAGAGAAAATGTATGAAAATATACAGACATTTTCATTTTCTAATATTGATAAATTCAGTACAGCAGGTCTTGTAACACGTATGACAACTGATGTAACTAATGTACAGAATGCTTATCAGATGATAATAAGGAGTGTTGTGAGAGCACCTCTCATGATGATTTGCAGTATTACAATGTGTGTAATAATAAGTCCGAGATTAAGTATTATATTTCTTGTTGCACTTATATTTTTAGGATTTGTACTTTTCTTTATTATATATAAAGTAACACCGGTTTTTACATCAGGTTTTGAAAAATATGATGAACTCAATGCGAGCGTTCAGGAGAATATTTCAGGAATCCGTGTTGTTAAGGCATTTGTACGTGAGGAGCATGAAAATAAAAAGTTTAATAAAGCGGCAGATAATCTTTATAAAACATTTGTTAAAGCCGAGTCATTTCTTGCATTTAACAATCCGACTATGATGCTTGTTGTATATGGATGTATTGTTGCATTGTCATGGTTTGCTTCACATTTTATTGTGTCGGGTTCAATTACAACTGGTAATCTTACATCAATGTTCAGTTACGTAATGAACATGCTTATGGCACTTATGATACTTTCAATGATATTTGTAATGGTTTCAATGAGTGCGGCAAGTGCAAGGCGTATTTCAGAAGTTCTTAATGAAAAAGCGGACCTTGCCAATCCGGAAAAACCTTATGAAGAAGTGGAAGACGGAAGAATCGATTTTAATCATGTTAATTTTTCATACAGAAAAAACAGTACAGAGGATACTTTACATGATATTGATATTCATATTAATGCAGGTGAGACAATTGGTATTATTGGTGGTACAGGATGCGGAAAATCAAGTTTTGTGAGCCTTATAAGCCGTCTTTATGATGTTACTGAAGGTTCTGTATGTGTTGGCGGAAAAGATGTAAGAACTTATGATATGGATGCACTCCGTAATCAGGTGGCTGTAGTATTACAGAAAAATGTCCTGTTTTCAGGAACAATACTTGACAATCTCAGATGGGTGATGACAATGCTTCATATGAAGATTGTGTTGAGGCATGTAAACAGGCATGTGCTGATGAATTTATCGAGAGAATGCCTAAGAAGTATGATACATGGATAGAACAGGGCGGTACTAATGTTTCAGGTGGTCAGAGACAGAGACTCTGTATTGCGAGAGCATTGCTTAAAAAACCAAAGGTTCTTATTCTTGATGATTCGACAAGTGCTGTAGATACTGCAACAGACGCAAAAATCAAACAGGCATTTGCCCAGAAAATTCCGGGAACAACAAAGCTTATAGTTTCGCAGAGAATTTCAAGTATTCAGGATGCCGACAGAATTATTGTTCTTGAAGATGGAAAAGTCAGTGGCTTTGATACACATGAGAATCTTATGGAAAATAACAAAGTTTACCGCGAAATCTGTGAAGTTCAGATGCAGGGCGGCGGCGATTTCGACGAATCGGCAGAATAGTGAGAATAGGAGGAAGACATGAAAAATAAAAATGAGAACAAAGAGAAGAATCCGCTTTTATTATTAAAAAGACTTCTTTCTTATATAGTAAAAAATTATAAATTGGCATGTTTCATGGTGGTCGTTTGCATATTGGTTTCGGCACTTACGACATTATGTGGAACTTTATTTATACAGAAACTTATTGATAATTACATTGTGCCTCTTACCCAGATGGCAGTTCCTGATTATTCACCGCTTGCACAGGCTCTTTTAAAACTTGTAGCAATATTTGCAGTGGGTGTTTTATGTTCCTACGGATATAACAGAATTATGGTAAATGTTGGTCAGGGTACTATGAAAAAGCTCCGTACAGAGATGTTTACTAACATGGAATCACTTCCAATCAGATATTTTGATACACATGCACATGGAGATATAATGTCGGTATATACAAATGATATTGATACATTAAGACAGCTTATAAGCCAGAGTATTCCACAGGTTCTTAATTCACTTATAACACTTGTATCAACATTTGTAAGTATGATAGTTCTTGATATACCACTTACAATTGTATCTGTTATTATGGTTGCAATTATGCTTTTTGTGACATCAAAGCTTTCCGCTGCATCTGGCAGATATTTCATTGAACAGCAGAAAGATATCGGTAAAGTAAATGCTTATATTGAGGAAATGATGGAAGGGCAGAAGGTTGTTAAGGTATTCTGTCATGAGCAGGAAAGTCTTGAACAGTTTAAGCAGATTAATAACAAGTTAAGAGAAAGTGCCAACAATGCTAATAAAATTGCAAATATTACAATGCCTATCAATGAAAATATAGGAAATATAAGTTATGTTTTGTGTGCACTTGTAGGTGGTGTGCTTGCATTAAGCGGCTTTTCAGGACTTACAATTGGTACACTTGTAGCATTTCTTTCATTAAACAAGAGTTTCACACAGCCTGTAACAGAGATAAGCCAGCAGGTAAGCAGTATTGTAATGGCTATGGCAGGTGCCGGCAGGGTATTTGACCTTTGTGATGAAGTACCAGAGACAGATGAAGGTGATGTTGAACTTGTAAATATATGTTATGATTCAAATGGTGAAATCCATGAAACTGAAGAACTGACAGAGATGTGGGCATGGAAAAAACCAAATGCTGCAAACAAAGATGAAATGTATACAAGACTTCAGGGTGATGTTACATTTGATGGAGTTGATTTTGGATATAATCCTGACAAAATCGTGCTTCACGATATAAAAATGTTCGCAAAACCTGGTCAGAAGCTTGCGTTTGTAGGTTCTACCGGTGCCGGAAAGACAACAATTACCAACCTTATTAACAGGTTTTATGATATACAGGATGGTAAAATCCGTTATGATGGAATTAATATTAATCATATTAAAAAAGACGATTTACGCCGAAGCCTGGGCATTGTTTTACAGGATACCAACCTTTTTACAGGCACGATTATGGACAATATCAGATATGGAAGACTCAATGCAGCTGATGAAGAATGTATAGCTGCCGCAAAGCTTGCTAATGCTGATGGATTTATAAAAAGACTTCCTGATGGTTATAACACAGTGCTTACCGGCGGTGGTGCGAACCTTAGTCAGGGACAGCGTCAGCTTCTTGCAATAGCGAGGGCGGCAGTTGCAGATCCTCCTGTTCTTATTCTTGATGAGGCGACTTCTTCTATTGATACACGTACAGAAAAACTTGTACAGCGTGGTATGGATGCACTTATGACAGGAAGAACTTCATTTGTTATCGCTCATCGTCTTTCTACGGTACGGAATGCAGACTGTATTATGGTTATGGAACAGGGAAGAATTATTGAGCGTGGTACACATGACCAGCTTATGGAAGAAAAAGGCAGATACTATCAGCTTTACACAGGAAAGTCAATCAGTGCGTAAGATTTTGATTAATTGGTATTAAATAAACATTTCAAAAACACGGGGTATAAAAATATGAAATATGCTTATATTAACGGAAAAATACTTGACGGAACCAAAGATATGCAGGTAAAAGAGGGCTTCGTCATACTTACGGACAATGATAAAATTGAGGATATTGTCAAGGCAGGCACGGATTTGAATGGATATGAAAAAGTTGATTTAAAACGCAGATATATTATGCCCGGTCTTATAAATATGCATGTTCACCTTGCAGGTAATGGCAAGCCGCAGAAAAAACAGCGTGATAATGAGAAACTTGTAAAAATACTTATGGGAAATGCACTTATGCGTTCAATTGCATACGGTATGGTTGCCGGATTTGCAAAAACAGAGCTTATGAGCGGTGTGACAACAATAAGAACGGTTGGCGGACTTGGAAGTTTTGATACAAAATTAAGAGATGAGATTAATGCAGGAACAAAGATGGGACCTAGAATACTTGCCGCTAATGAAGGGATTTCCGTGCCTGGCGGACATATGGCTGGCTCTGTTGCTGTTGCGGCGGACAGTATAGATACAGCCTTAAAACATCTGGAGCAATCGGAAAAAGAAAAGGTTGATTTGATAAAGCTTATGATTACTGGCGGCGTAATGGACGCAAAAGAAAAAGGTGTTCCGGGTGAACTGAAAATGTCTCCGGAAATGGTAAAGGTAGTCTGTGACAAGGCACATGAAAATGGCTATTTAGTTGCTGCACATGTCGAATCTCCGCAGGGGGTGCGTGTTGCTCTTGAAAATGGTGTTGACTCAATTGAACACGGTGCAAAAATTGATGATGATACAATTAAGTTATTCAAGGAAAGAAAAGCATTTCTTTGCACAACAATTTCGCCTGCACTTCCGTATGCATTGTTTGATCGTTCGATTACCAACGCAACTGAAGTTGAACAGTTTAACGGAAATGTTGTGTTTGAGGGAATAATTGCATGTGCGAAAGCGGCACTTGAAAATGATATACCTGTCGTTCTTGGCAATGATGTCGGATGTCCGTGGATTACACAGTATGATTTCTGGAGAGAATTGTATTATTTCCACAAATATACGGGCGTTTCCAATGCGTTTGCACTGTATACGGCAACCGCAAGAGCTGCCGAAATGGCGGGAATCGGTGATATTACCGGTACGCTCGAAAAAGATAAATGTGCAGATATGATTGTAACCGAGGAAAACCCACTCGATGACCTCAGAGCATTACGACATGTAAAAATGGTTGTCGCAAGAGGAACGATTATGGAAAATCCTAAAGTTAAAATAAATAAGCGTGTCGAGACTGAACTTGATAAATTCCTATAAAAAAACCCCGCTGCGGCGGGGCTTTTTTATTCATATAGACCTATAGGACAAAATGTGTTGATAGAAACCGCCTTCAGCCCTTGAATTTCAAGGGCTGGGGGCGGTTCAATCTTTTTTGAAACAACTTTGAGGGTGGACAAAACGTGTTGATAAAAACACCTGCATCCCTTGCAAATAAAGGGAAAAACAAGGTTTAATCTTCCTTGAAACAGCAACAACGGAGGAAGATTAAATGAATCAAGTAAATTGTCCTGTATGTGGAAATAAATGTATTAAAGCTGGAAAGACAAAAGCAGGGTCACAACGTTGGCTTTGCAGGAAATGCAATTCATCAGTTACACACAAAATAGACAACTCTGCCAAAGAACTGCAAATCTTCTTGGATTGGTTGTTTGGAAAGGAATCCCAGTCATCAATGCCCGGAGATGGAAGAACATTCAGACGCAAAACCGCTAAATATTGGAATATATGGCCTATGCCGCCTAAAGTCGAGGACAGCAGGGATGTCTTGTATCTTGATGGTATTTATCTGGGAAGAAAAGCGTGCATTTTAATCTGTTGTGATGATAAATATGTCCTTGGCTGGTATTTATGCAGATATGAATATGCCGCTGCATGGACGGCTTTAATGAAACGTATAGCGGAACCTAGAATGGTTGTATCTGACGGTGGAACAGGGTTTGCAAAGGCACTCAAAAAAGTATGGCCGGGTGCAAAACACCAAAGATGCGTTTTCCATGTATTCTGCCAGGTAAGGCGTTACACGACATCAAGACCTAATTCAATGGCAGGTAAAGAGCTATATAACATGGCAAAAGAACTCTTGAAAATAAACACAAAAGAAGAAGCGGATTTATGGATAAAAAGATTTATTGAATGGATAAATAAGTATGAGGATTTCCTGAATGAAATGACAGTTGATGAAAATGGAAACAGGCGTCCTACACATGAACGGATACTGAAAGCAGAAAAGTCATTAATTAAACTTATCAGGGAAAACACGCTGTTTACTTATCTGGACAAAGAATTAAGGGACAAATTTAACACACCTTCTACCAATAACAGAATTGAAGGCAGTGTCAATTCCAGACTTAGGGAAATGCTTAGAATCATAGAGGATTATCTGTTGAAAGAAGAATAAAAGCGGTTTACTGGTGGTGCTATATGCACTCGCCTGAACCGCTTTCATTGTCTGAAATAATAAATGTTATGCCAACCGATAAAAGCATTGCGGCAATATATCAAAAAATGAATGAAAAGAATAAACTTGAAAAAAGTCTTTCTAGTTGGGGCGATGCCATTGTATGGAGTGATTTACATAATTATGACAGAACGTTTGTTGAATGGGATTAACCCATCAACACGTTTTGTCCTATAACCCATAAAACACATATAATTTGTCAAATACTCTGTTATAATTTCTCCATAATAATTGTTCATCTGCAATTTCGCATAGATAAAAGGTTTTAATAAATAACGGATTATGATACATATAACAGGACAAATAAAAATCCAGTTTTTATTAACTAGGGATGTTGCCACTCCTTTACTCCATTGTACTGGAATTTCTGTCGGCAACTTAGAATAAGACAAAGCCCCAATAATCAAGCATAGTGCGGTAATCATAGTCCAGGTAAGCATACTTCCCCATATATACAAAAAGCTGACTGAATCCAGTTTGAAAACAGTTCGATTATCTTTCCAATAGTCATGAAAATCTGTTACATACTGTTCTACCTGTAATTTTTCATAACTAATACTTCCTTCATCCAGCATTTTTTCGCACATGAGTTTCGCCTTATTCAAATCAGTAATCTGATTTTTTAATACTTCCTTTTGCTTCTCAAGCATTTCCTGCAATGTTACTTTTTCGGATATAATATTTCGTATATCTTCAATAGAAATTCCCAATGTACGTAGATATGCAATCTTCTTTATATTTTCCACATCATTTTTGTTTAGAAATTTTTATATTGCTTTACAACTTCTCATAAAAAAATGGGTTTGTCAAGGTTTTTTATGTAAGTTTTAAAAAAACTAAAAAAGCTGAATTTGTCATTTATTTTGACAGGTTCAGCTTTTGTATTTTCAGCTATTAATTAGTATATCAGTCTATAGTATTAAGGAAAGTAAGCAGTGCTTCTCGTTGAGCGGTATTGAGTCTATATATTCTGGTTATAAGAGGATCGTTGCTTAGAAGATTGTTTTCATCATCAAAAAAATCTTTCAATGAAATATCGAGTGCCCGGCACAAGTGGAAAATAATTTCTATGGTTGGATTTTTGTTACCCAGTTCGATCTCACGGACATAACTTTGGCTAATTCCTGCAAGGTTGGCAAGTTTGTTGGTGGATATATGCTTTTGTTCACGGAAAAAGCGTAGTCTATCTCCAACAGGGTACTCGTAAGAGTCATGTTTATTTTCCATATATATAATCCTCCTGTTTTTTTCTTTATAAAGATAGACTATCAAAGTTTTTTTAATGAAATTACAACTATAGAGCTTGACTATTATCTCTATAAATGTTAAAATGCATAATAGTTAGAAATCTTCATGATTATGAGGATAGTTGTTGCAAATTTATAATTAGGAGGTAGTACGTATGAAGAGGTACACAGTTTCATTTGATTATTCAAGAAATGGTTCGGGATGGACACATACGTCCATAACAGTTACAGCAGATTCGGATGTTGGGGCAATCATGCAGATTGAGAGTAAGTATCCATATGTGAGAAATGTAAGAATAATGTCAGTTAGATAATATTGAAAAATTTATAAAAATATTTAAGAACCACCGCAAGCAAGGTGGTTCTTAAATATTACAATATATGAAAAAGTACAGCATTAAGCAGTTTTCGTGTTTCATCATGTAACATAGTAATCACCTCTTGACTCTATCATAGACCTGTTGTCAAGAGTATGCAGTATTTTTTAGGAACGCTATAGTTATGACCAGTCAATTCCCAATGCACTTTATGTGGATGTGTATTCATCCAGGAAACAGGCTGAGAAAGGGAAGCAAATGTTTTCATTTTCTTACTTACCGGAGCAGGGAAATGGAGCATATAATATTATTAACGATCCCGATAAATATATGCTGGAAATAGAATAATGAGAGTAGATTGCAAATTTGATTTTTAAGAACGAGCATTTGTAATTCACAAATATAGTTTTACGAATCCGTATGTCAACCATATCTGTTTATATATCATTTATGTGATAGCAGTAAATTGTGATAAACAGGAAGGAGGTTGATGTGTGATAAAAAAGCATACGTTAGCAGCTATAGGACTTGCTGTACTTCAAGCAGTGATTGTGTTCCTAAAGGAAACAACACTTAGTGGAAAGTCCTAGATAATTACATAATTTTATGATAGCGAGAGATGAAGTGGTATTTTCATCTCTCATTTTCTATGCTCATTTTTAGGAGGTGAGAGTGTGGAAATGAAGCGTAGAGACTTATTAGAGCATGTATATCAGTTGGTGGATGGAATGAGAAGTATGTGCCAGCTTTTAGAATGTCCGGGAATACCGCCGATTACAGGTGACATTCTTGTGGTATTTGAATGTGTATATGATGAGGTGCTCAGACTCGTTGAGGAAGCTATGAAATTAGATGATAAGGATAAAAAATAATTATAAGGAGAGAAGCTATATGCAGAAGATCATTATTTCGATCATGTCTACGATAGTCATTATTTGGAATGAACTGCGAGACAGAGATGGAAAAAATAAAAATGAATAGAAAAGCGAAAGGAGAAAAAGCGATATGGCAGCAAATGTAGAAACAATGTTTAGTGTAAGAGAAAAACCTTGGCATGGTCTCGGTGTTGTAGTAGAGGATGCTCCATCTTCAAAGGATGCATTAAACCTTGCAGGACTTGATTGGAGAGTAGTGCAGAAACCATTATTTACAAATTCCGGGTTAGTTGAAGGTTATAAGGCAAATGTAAGAGATTCGGATAATTCTGTACTTGGAGTGGTAACAGACAGATATAAAGTGGTTCAGAACACAGAAGCTTTTGCATTTACTGATAATTTGTTGGGAGAAGGTGTCAAGTATGAGACTGCCGGATCACTTCAAGGAGGTAAAAAGGTATGGCTTCTGGCTAGACTTCCAAGAGAATACATTATGTATGGGGAAAGAATCACACCATATCTTGTGTTTAGCAATACTCATGATGGTTCGGGTGCAGTAAAGGTTGCAATTACACCGGTAAGAATTGTCTGCAATAATACATTGAATCTGGCATTAAGTACAGCAAATCGGTGTTTCAGCATAGTTCATACAGGCGACATTAAAGGAAAAATTGATGAGGCAAAGCAGACTTTGTTTATGGCAGATGAGTACATGGAGGCTCTTGGAAATGAGTTTGAGAGGATGCGAAAAAATAAGATAACAGATCAGCAGGTGAAGGACTATATAGAGATGCTGCTTCCGATGGATCAGAAGGCAAGTCCTGTTACTATGAGAAATATTAAAAAGCTTCGTGAAGACATGAGAATGAGATATTACGATGCCCCGGATCTTTCAAATCTTGGAAATAATGCATATAGATTTATTAATGCGGTATCGGATTTTGCAACTCATGCTGATCCTATAAGAAGATCAAAGAACTATAATGAGAATCTTTTCATGCGAACGTATGAAGGTAATCCTATGATTGATAAGGCTTATCAGCTTTTGACAGCATAAATAATGGGGGCAGATTATGAATATAAAGAATCTTATTACAGTAGCAACAGCTATGATGTTCGCAGCAGGACTGCTTATATGGAGCAAAGCAGGGGAAACAGAGTGTATATATGCAATAGATGAAAAAGATAAAATGTATGGGGTTGTGGTGTCATATGGGAATAAAGAATAAGTTTGTTAAGAAGATATACGCTGAATTGCATCAATACAAGGAGTTGGATGATAAGCAAGAATCCAAAGAAAATTCAAAATTGGAGAAATGTTCGTGTACATATAAGGGATATGTTTCTTCGGCAGATGAAATTTCGGATATGCTGCTTATGAATCTTGTTAATCAGGGGACAAGCATTTTAGAGTCCATTTATGATGAAGGAGGTTTTTGATATGCGAAGACTGGTGTCAACGATTGATCTTCCCAAAACGGATTGGTTGAAATACAGAAAAAAAGGTATTACAGGAACGGATGCGGGAGCTATTTGTGGACTGAATCCGTATTCATCTGCATTTCAGATTTATCAGGATAAAATTACTGATGAAATTGAGGAATTTGATAATGAGTCAATGAGACAGGGAAGAGACTTGGAGGAATATGTAGCTCGGAGATTTTCAGAAGAGACGGGACTTAAGGTGAGAAGAGCAAATGCGATTTTTCAGAATGAAGAGAATCCATTTATGCTTGCAGATTTTGATCGCCTGATAGTGGGACAGAAAGCAGGACTTGAATGTAAAACTGTATCTCCATATTCATCGGATAAATGGAATGATGGCAATATACCATTACATTATCAGATGCAGGTTCAGCATTATCTTGCAGTCAGCGGTTTTGATTGTTGGTATATTGCTGCTGTGATTTTTGGAAGAGAGTTTCTGATCAGAAAAATTGAACGAGATGAGGAGCTTATTAATTATCTGATTGATATTGAAAGAGGATTTTGGTATAACAATGTGCTTGCAGGGATTATGCCTGAGCCAGATGGTTCCGATAACTGTTCGGAAATGATTGCAAAAATGTACTTTAAAGGTCAGGAAAATAAAACAATCAAGCTTTCTGGATATAAAGAAATTCTGGATAGAAGAGCTGATTTGGACAAGTTGATTAAAAAAATGGAAAAGGAAAAGAAAGAAATCGATCAGAAAATTAAAATGGAAATGCAGGATGCAACCGTTGCGTTGGAAGCTGGTTATAAGATATCGTGGTCTAATTTTGAACAGAACAAATTAGATACGAAGAAACTGAAGGAAGAAAAGCCGGATATTTACAAAGAATATTGTAAAAGCAGCACAAACAGAAGATTTACAGTAAGTCATGCAGCATAGCGAAAGAATATGTATAAGTTGGATGAAAACATAAGGATTTGGGGCAGATGGAAAGGGATGAGAAGATGATACATCAGGAATTTGATTTGAAACGGGAACTTGCACAGCAGGCTGGCAGCCAGAAATCAGTGAAGGATGAAGTGAAACTTACCAAAAATATGACAATTCCGGATATGGTAAAGGTTATGATGCCTGAAATAAAAAAAAGCACTTCCTACAGTGCTGACACCGGAAAGATTTACAAGAATTGCATTATCAGCACTTAACAATACTCCTGCATTGCAGAAGTGTACACCAATGAGTTTTCTCGCAGCACTGATGAATGCAGCACAGCTTGGGTTGGAGCCCAATACACCATTAGGCAGGCATATTTAATTCCATATAAAAATAAAAGTGTTCTCGAATGTCAGTTCCAGATTGGATACAAAGGACTGATTGATCTTGCATATCGTAATGGTCAAATGCAGACTATTCAAGCACAGGCTGTATATGAAAATGATGAATTTTCTTATGAATATGGATTGGAACCGAAATTATTTCACAGACCAGCTTTTTCCGACAGAGGAGAGCTGGTCTATTTTTATGGAATTTTCCGTACTGTCAATGGAGGTTATGGGATGGCAGTTATGAGTAAGGCAGATATGGACATCTATGCCAAGACATACAGTAAAGCTTTTGACAGCGATTATTCTCCTTGGAGATCTAATTACGAAGAGATGGCGAAGAAGACAGTGATCAAACAGGCTTTAAAGTATGCACCGATTAAGACGGATTTCCAGAGAGCTTTATCCACAGATGAAACAATCAAGAAGGAGATTTCTATTGATATGTCGGAAGTGCAAAATGAAGTAATTGATGCAGCGTAATTAGAACTATACAACCCCGGCAGAAGAGAAGTGCTACTGCCGGGGATTTTTAAAAGAAAGGAACGCAGATGATGGGCAGATTAAGTTTAGAGGATTTTATGCAAGAGGTTAAAGAAAAATTGCAGAAGAGATATAAAAATCTCAAGGTTTTTACGAGTGAAAATATCAAGAATAACGGAACGAAGGTTTATGCAGTTACAATCGTAAATAGAGCAAGCAGTGTTTCGCCTTGCACTAATGTAGAAGGTTACTATAAAAAATTTGAAAGTGGAGAATGTGATATGGAAGAAATTATTATGGATATTGCGGAAGTTTATGAGAAAAATGTTTTGAACCATGATTTTGCTGTTCATGTTTTCTCTAATTATGATAATGCTGCTTCTCATGTGCGAGGCAGACTGATTAATACAGAAAAAAATACAGAGCTTTTGAAGGAAGTGCCGCACAGAGAGTTTCTTGATCTTTCACTTATTTATGTAGTAGAACTGGAGTATGAAGAGCAGAAGAGAGTTCTCAGTATGCGTATTAATAATGAACACATAAAATTTTGGGGCGTGACAGAGGAAGATCTTTATTCTCAAGTAAAAAATAACATGGATGAGATGGATGAAAGCTCATTTTGCAGTATGGAAGAGGTCTTTAAAGAAATGATCGGTAGTGGTGGTGAAGAAGTTTTGGAAGATCTTTCTGGAGCATATCCGCCAATGTATGTTCTTACCAACAAAAGAAGATTGAATGGAGCTGTTGAAATATTGGATGCGAAGGTGCTCAGAAGATGTGCAGATGTATTTGGAAAGGATTTCATTGTAATTCCAAGCTCGATTCACGAGTGTTTGTTGGTGCCTGTCAGTGAAGAAATCAACGATTTTGACTATATAGCCAAGATCGTTCGGGATATTAATGATACACAGGTGCCAAAAGATGAGATTCTTTCTTATCATGTTTATAAATACGATAAGCAGACAGAAACAATGATGATTGTAGCTTAGAAAGTAGCTTATGAAGGGCATAGTTATTCATGGAGCCGGAGAAAGGCGATCATTCTCTGACTCCATGTTTTTGTTCGTTTCAAAAGGTGTACCTTTTGGAACAAGCCAAAAGCAGGAAAATATATGTGAATATTAGTTTCAGAAGTCTTATTTTGAATTTTGAAACTTGTCCCAAAAGTACAGAAACTTTTTGAAACAGGATATTGAAAAAAGAAATGGTGATTCTATGGAAAAAAGAAAATTTGGATATGCAAGAGTAAGTTCCACATCGCAAAATTTGGACAGGCAGATTATGGTTCTGAAAAAATATGTGGCAGAAGAGAATATAGTTGTAGATAAGAAATCGGGTAAAGATTTGGAGAGAGAAGGTTATCTGGCTTTGAAGGGACCTATGGGACTTCGGAAAGGAGATACACTTTATGTAGTGTCTTTGGACAGACTTAGCAGAAATAAAAAGAATATCACAAGTGAAATTAAATGGTTTCAAGAGAAGGGAATAGATTTAAGGATTTTGGATCTTCCGACAACGATGGCAGATTTTCCAGAGGAACAGAAGTGGATAAAAGAGATGAATAAATAATATTCTCATCGAAGTACTTGGCAGTTTTGCGGAACAGGAGCGTATTACAATTCGAAAAAGGCAGCAAGCGGGAATAGAAGCGGCAAAAAAGAAGGGAAAATATCTTGGAAGACCTGTTATTGCAAAGCCGGATAATTATGATGAGGTAATGGTGCGTTGGAAAGCAAAAGAAATATCATCGGTAGAAGCAAGAAAGTTATTGGGTGGAGTGAAGAAAAATACTTTCTATCGGTGGGTAAAAGAAGAAAAATAAAAATTGATGTTGCAAATTGCAGATAATCAAAGCCGGTTGCAAATAAACACGGATAAACAATATTTTTAAGTTTTATTTGAACATTTCATTAAAGATGGGAGGAGAAAATAGGTATGATAAAGAATGCACCGGATGTAATGACCGTAAAAGAAGTGATGAAGGTACTTAGATGTGGAAGAACTAAAATTATGGAATTTATTCATAATGGAGTATTGGAAGCACATTATGTATGTGGAAAATGGCTTGTGTTTAAAGAAGATGTAGAAGAGTTTATTCTCAGATCTTAGAAAAAAGGTGATGTAGGTTTTGTACCTGCATCATCTTTTTTTGACAGTGGAATTTGATTTAAGGCGGTAGTACCCAGCATAACCATATGAAAAATGGTTATGCTGAGTGAAATTTTTGATATAAAGAACAGTCATGTTCCATGGCATGAAAAATGATTTTATGAGGATGGTGTTAATGAGGAGTTGCGTTTAAATGCTCATTGATGTAGTTTTGTAAATCTGTTTCTCTTACAAGTATTTTATTCCCGATTTTTCCTGATGGGATAGATTTTTCCCGGAGTAGTTTATATCCTGTGGTTTTGCCAATAGATAATGCTTGGCAGACTTCATTGACAGTAAGTAATTTATTGAAGTTATTCATAATCGTGTCCTTTCTTTTCGACGTAAGTAGTTATTTACAGGTTAATGGCGTGATAAAATTTTATTTTTGATTGTCATTAGTAATATGTTAGTCAAATTAAATGATAAATAATGATGCTGATTGATATCATTCAATAACATTTAATACCGTATTTTTTTATTATGGTGCCTACAAGTAGATAATGAAAATGTGAGTACAAAAAATTAGAAAGATTTTTGTGGTTTTCATAAGACAAATGCGAATGGCAGGTGATAAAAACAGATTTTCAAGAAAAGAGTATGGCGTATCCTGTTAATGCATTGATGTAAAGTAAAAATAGATTGTATTTAATATCAATGCATAATAATACCATATATAATAATATAACATATTTAGTTTAAGGATATACAGTAGTACGTTATAAAGTAATATTTATACCTGACGGAAAGAGGTAATTATGAATAAAACAGAAAGAATTAATATTAGAGTTACTACAAGAGATAAAAAAAAGTTTAGAATCTCATGCATTAAAGAATAATATGAAACTGTCTGAGTATATTTTAGATTGTTGTAAAAAGAAAAAGACCGTACCTATAAATCCATCTGATAATATTCGGAAAGCAGTGGAATTACAGGAGGCGTTGAACTATATAAAAGAAAAATATGGAGATGACGATTATTTACAAAAGGTTGTTGATAGATTATGGAAATTATAATGAAGATGCGAAAAGATAGATACGAGAAGGATAAGGATATTCAAGAGTTAACACAATATATTGCAGGAGAAGGAAACAATAAAGAGAAAGAAGAGGTTTTTTACATTGGAAGCAAGGGATTAGATCAAGAACATGATAAGGCTGCAAAGCAGATAATCAAGATGCAAAGGGCATTAAAAAAAAATAATGGAAGAAGAATGTATCACATGATAATTTCTTTTAACACGAATACGAAAAATCTCTTGAAAGTAAAGGCAGTAAGCAAGGCTGCAGCGAAAATAATTTACGAAGAAGGATATTTAGTATATTATGGAATACATACATCCACTGATAATTTGCATATACATTTTGCGATTGATTCCGTAAATTATCTTTCAGGGAAAAAGTGGCATAAGAGTAGATCGGAATTTATGTCATTTAGAAATAAGGTACTTGACTGTAGTTGTAGTGTCCTTGCAAGCAGGAATCTTTTAGGGAGTGATGAATATTCGGCTTGGAATTGATTGAGGTCAGAAAAATGGATGTTGCACAAAAGATACGGTGATTTAGGAGGTTATGGGATTATGTCAAAGGATCTGAGAAAAAGAAAAGATGAAAAATTTGTGCGATTTGCAAAAGAGTATCAGAAGAAAAGAGAAGATAGCAGAGAAACGTGGGAACAGCAGCCTTCCAATGTAGCATACTTGACAACCAGCAGGATTGTAAAAAGGATTCAGTTGTTGCTGCCAGCAGATCTTAAGTGCAATAATAATGGAGAAATTATAAGTCTTGCAAATCCATGTGGTACATGGAAAATAAATTCTGATATACAGGATTTAGCACTTTTCGAATGTGATCCTGATAGAGACCTAGATCAAGAAGAACTAGATAAAAGGCAAAATGAGTTACAAAAATTTATGGAATGACGTTAGTGAAGAAGAAAAAAGAAACGATACGTCTATGGAAAGAGGAAAACAATAAAAAAATGGAGGATCTCCATCAGTCAAAGCGACACTTGAAAATCGGTATAAGGATCTAGAAAAAAAATCAGAAAATGTAATGGATGAAATAGCACAACTCAAATTAAGAAATTCGCATACTATCTTTGAAACATTTACAGGATACAGAAAAGGAACTATATGAACGTTTATTAAAGGATATACGATTCCATCGTGTTAAGCCTGGTCATGTAGATGGAAAATTGATAAAAAAAGAGGGATGGAGCGTTGTTGATGAACAAAAGCGTCGGGAAATATTTGGTTTATTTATAAAAGCTGTAACAGAAACTAAGGAAAATCAGAAAAAATGGAATTTGACTAACATGGACCTTGTTAAGATTAGAAAAATTTTTCGACCCGGATTATAATAAAATTATTCCTGTAAAGGAGAAGCTTTTGGATATGGAAACGCCTTGATAGCTGGAATAGAGATTATAAAAAATAATTCAAAAACAGAGGAAGAGTTTATAAGTAGTCTTAAAAAACTGGAAAAAGTGTTAAAAAGGTTTGGCATTACTCAGCAGACAGTAGATGACATCAATGAAGGAGAATGTATTAAAGAGGCGATAAGAAGAGGAATAGAAAAGATGGGTAAAGAATAGAAAATGGAAGTCTGAATCAGCAGAGGCTATGAAAAAATGTAAATAAGATTTTTCTATGATGATACAAGGCGAAAAGTTCATTTGTTGAGCTTTTCGCTTTTGTTTTTTTTGAAGAAATAGCTAACTTATGCATTTATAGTACAGAAGTCAACATAAAAATGAAATGGCATAAAACTACATATTTATTTTTATGTCGAGAATATTGACGTTTATAGATAAGATTATATCAGAATCATGATTCAAGTATTTATCATCAGTAATCAGCAATGGTGTGACTGATAAAATCTTATTTCTGTAGCTTCAGAAAGAAAAAAATAAAAATTATTGTAAATAAGGTGGGAAAGTGGGAAATTAGTCCCCTTTTTCCCACCCAAAAAGAAAGTGAGGTTATCAAAATGCCAAAAAATAAAAATGTATCTTTAACAGATGAGCAGTTTATGATGTTGCTCAATGGTATCAGCAGTAGAAATGATAAAAGTTTGAATTTGACAGAAGAATGGAGCAAAGTCGTAGGTGATAATGAGAGCTTTGCGGCATTGACAAACCAGATTCATAGTTGGGTAGATGATGAGTATGCAAAAAAAATAAACGAGATGACCAAAGGCTATGAGGCTCAAGTGCATGCCCAGGATAAAAGTCTTAGAAAAATGCAGCGTAAGGTAGACTCTATGGAAATGGAGATGCAAATGATGGCGAAAGAGATCAAAAACCATGCTCGTATCATTCGGAAAGACGGTGATCGAATCGAGAAGTGCTTAATTTGAAAGACAAGATAAAAGAATTTCGTAAGAATTACAAGCAGCTTGAGGAAGAGGTACAGGCTATTTCTAAATTTTTAAAGCAGCTACATTTCGTATGCATATTGCGATTCCGGGAGATTCCCTTAAGAAAGCGACAAAAAAATTAAAGCGTTTGGGTAATCCGTATTATTATGCAACAAGTGCTAAGAGGCAACGATGTTACCGGATTTTTTACAGAGTGAGATCGTTGATACGGATTATAGGGAAGTATGACTATGCCAGAAAGAAATGAAATCACAGCAGAAAAAGAAGAATTTAAGCTGAATGATGGTTATTATATCGGAAATCACAAGGTCGCCGATTTTGAACCTTATGTATCTAAAAAATATATAATCAAAGATCTTGCATCAGATATCGAGACAGTTTCGTATGATATCAAAGTGAAAAAGCAGGAAGGGGGTGAGTCAAAAGCATTGAGAGTTACGGATTTTCTGAAAATAGATTATTTTCGAGACTTTCACCAGAGTACAATTATGCTCACAAATTTTGACAAGAAAATGTTGGCTTATAAACTCCAAAAGGAAGCTTTAAAAGCAGATTTGGCATCAGAAGTAACTGTTAGAGCTGCACCCGGGTATTATCATCTGAATGATGAACCAATTATGGTGATAGCAGATAAAATTTTTAGTCCAAGCGAGATAACCGAAACGGTTGAATCAATCTCGGAGCATAAATGGTTGCCGGAAGTGGAATATAGTGACGACATCATTCGAAAGTATATTAAATTTATGCCTGGAGTTACGGAGGTTTTGTTTTATTCGGCATTATCGACCATCATTCAGCCACTTTTGATAGAAACAGGAAATATTCCGGGATTTGTTACTGCCTTAATTGCTCCTTCGGGACATCTTAAAACCACACTGGCAAGAATTTATACGCAGTGGACAGTCACAACTTCAAATTTAGAAACGCTGTTTGACGACAGAATTTCCAATGATAAGCTGACAAAGAATATTTATCTGGCGGTAGGACTGAATTATTTGATTGATGACTATCATAAGAAGAATCGTGAATATGACAAACGTAAGTACCGAGATCGATTAGATGCGGTTACGAGAATTGCTTCTGAAAATAAGATGGCGGCGATGATTTTTATTACGGCAGAATCCATTGAGGGAGAAAGCATTTTTTCTGAACAGGATAGATTGTTGGAGATACATATTCCCAAAATGACTATGGAGCTGGCTAAATATAAAAATGCACTTACAACCATGAAACAGGAAGAAATGGCATCCATTGCACAGGCGTTTGCAAAAGCTGTTATGCGTGATGTGAAAAAGACAAAGGAACTGATTCAGGGGTTTGTTCAAGACTATCAGGTTCCAGAATGGTAGATGTCACTACCAGATTAGGGTATCATATAATGATTATTTTGCTGTCAGAATATTTATTCAGAATGCTTATATGTAAAGGGGATGACAGGATTTCACATTTGAGTGATTTAAGAAATGCCTTAGAGGTCAATGGGAAAAAACAAACAAAAGAATTAAAACTTCTCAGAAGTAGGGAGAATGAGCGGAGCTATATTCTTGAGATTTTTGATATTTTAGAGAACAGATCTCAGGATAATTCTGACATTCACATTACCAGAGATCCGAAACAGTATGATGAAAATAGGATTGGTTCTGCCTATTGGGATATAAGTAAGAACGTGTGCTATATTACGTCAAACAATCTGGCAGATATTCTTAGAAAACGTATGGGACATGCTGTTTCAGTGAGAAAGGTATCGGAGGAGTTACATGATTTTGGAGTCCTGATAGAAGATAAGGACAAACGAAGTGTAAAGTTCAGACAAAGAAGACATTATTTAATCGACTATATGGCACTGAAAAATGTTTGCTCATATTTAGCTGGAGATGAGTAGGGAAAAGTATAAAATTTTGTTTATATATCATTTCTAAGTAAGAATATAAAGCTGACAATCAATGCTATTGAAGAAAGGAAAGGAGACCATTATGGAAGCAGAAAAATCAAAAAAGACATCATCAATGTATTACACAGCCATGGATGTGCAGGAGATGCTTGGCATCAGTAAGGGAATGGCATATAAAATCTTGCGAAAGTTAAATGCTGAGTTGGCTGCGAAAAATTATATTGTCATTCCGGGAAAAATACCACGAGCATATTTCGCAGAGCATTACTATGGAATGTCAAATTAAGCTGTACTATGCTGGCTCTTAAGTAATATTAGGAGCCGGCAGAAAGAAGGTGAAAAAATTTGTATTTTGGAAGAGACAAAAAGAATAATTGGGAAGTACGTTTCTATTATAAGGATTTCACTGGGAAGAGAAAACAAAAACATCGTACAGGCTTTAAAACCAAACGGGAAGCACAGGCATGGGCAAATCAATATATGATGCAGCAAAATCATAATCTGGATATGACATTTAGATCATTTTGGGACTTGTATCGTGAAGATATGAAAGAGAGACTTCGAGAGAATACTATTCGGACAAAAGAGTATATAGTGGAACTGAAAGTTTTGCCTTATTTTGGCTCAAAAAAAATGGTTGAGATTACTCCGTCGGACGTGCGTCAGTGGCAAAATAGTCTGATGAAGGAAAACTATTCCCAGACATATTTAAAAACTATTAATAATCAGGTATCTGCTATATTTAACTATGCAGTCAAGTATTATAATCTTCCAAGAAATCCATGTTCTGTAGCTGGTAGCATAGGGAAATCCAAGGCAGATGAAATGAAGTTTTGGACGAAGGTAGGAGTTTGAGAAATTTCTTGAATTTGTGAGGGATAAGCCCTTATCCTATTATGCTTTCAAGACATTGTTTTGGACAGGGATTCGTATTGGTGAACTCCTTGCCCTTACAATAAAAGATTTTGATCCGGTGAATAAGACCTTGACGATAAATAAATCGTATCAAAGAATCAAGGGAAGGGATGTGATTACCGATCCGAAAACGCCTAAAAGCAATCGAGTTATAACGCTTCCTGAATTTATGGTACATGACCTGAATGAGTATATTGGAATGCTGTACGGTATTATGGAAAATGACAGATTATTTCATACTACAAAATCATATTTGGAGCATGAGATGATTCGAGGATGTGAGTTATCTGGTGTTAAGAAGATTCGCCTGCATGATTTGAGACATAGTCATGCAAGCTTATTGATATCAGAATTGGGATTACAACCTAATCTGGTGGCAGATCGTCTTGGACATGAGAAGATTACGACTACCTTACAGACCTATTCACACCTTTATCCAGATAAGAATCGAGAGTTAGCAGACAAGCTCGAAGAATTTGTGAGTGAGAAATATAATGCTAAGGAGATGTATAATGCCAGGAAAACATAATAAACCAACGATTGCATTTCGCCCATCCAGTTCTTGGCAATATTCTCTTATTAACGAGAGGGTTAAGCTGTCAGGAATGGCAAAAAAGGATTTTATTTGCAGAAGCCTTATTTATGCAAATATATGTGTAGTTGGAAAGAAAGAGAATATACGGATTATAGTGGATACCGTACAGGAATTACAGTATGCGATGCAAGAGATTGTAAGAGATTTGAAAACGGGAGATTTTCCGCTATCGGAAGAAGCGTATCTGACATTAAAAGAGGATATGCTTGCTTTAGCAATTACGGTTGTTGATATACTTAATGGAGCAGCGTATCTTTTTGACCAGAAACCCACTGTAAATAATAAGCACTGGAAAAGTGATTTGGAGCTTGAAGATTTCAGAAATAGTTTGGGATTAGCTACCAAAAGTAAAAGTAATTGCTGATTTTAAACTTTTGAGATATAATAATACTGAGTAATTATATCTCAGGATAGAATTACGAAAGAGGTGATAATTTGTCAGAAATCATAAAAGGTCATTGGTCAGAGGAAACATTAAAGGCAGTTGATAAACTGTGCCTCTTCGATGATGATTTCATGAGCTTGGTCTTTGATAAAAATATTAAAGCCACAGAATATCTCTTGAATACAATATTTGAGAGAGAGGATATGCATGTTCTTGAGGTAAAAGGTCAGCACGAATATAAGAATGTACTTCCCTATAGATGTATCATAATAGATATTAGAGCGGTAGACAGCCTTGGTAAGGTATATGATATTGAAGTGCAGCGTGCAGATGCCGGAGCGATACCACAAAGAGCCAGATTCCACAGTGCGTTAGTGGATAGCAAACTTCTCAAGGGAGGTCAGGAATTTAAAGAAATTCAAGATTCGTATGTGATTTTTATTACGCAAAATGATGTGATAGGAGATGGTTTGCCATTGTATCATGTAGAACGAATTATCAAAGAGTGTAATAGAGATTTTGCAGATGGATCTCATATCATTTATGTAAATGGTGCATATAAGAATGATAATAGCCCGATTGGTAGACTGGTTCATGATTTTAGGTGCACCAGATCGGTAGATATGTTCAGTGACGTACTCAAAAACCAAGTGAAATATTATAAAGAAACAGAAGGAGGTCGAGAAGTTATGTGTCAGATTATTGATGATGTAGCAGAAAGCAGAGCAGAAGCAGAGAGAATTGATACGTTGTTCAATACAATGAAGAACTTAATGGATTCCATGAAAATGGACCTCTAAGCAAGCACTGGAAGCGATGAGGGTATCTGATCAAGATCAGGCAATTATTTTAAAGAGACTCTAATAAAGAATTTCACAACTTTACAATTCCATTTATAAACTTGTAAACTGGTGTTTAGAGAAAAAGAAGCACAAAAGTAATGATATTACTTTTGTGCTTCGCTTCTTTGAAATAATACTTCTCATTATAAGAAGTATTACTGAGACTGTAATTAATTCTGTGTAAACTCTAAAAGAGCTATATACCCTCTTGGATTGATGTTAAAATAAATATCAATTCAGGAGGATTTTTTTATGGCACGAAGAAGAAAAATGGATCCAGAACGCAAAGCGTTCATCAACAGCTTGTTGGAACACTATCAACCAAAGGATGCTCAGGATATCCAGGACATGCTGAAAGACCTATTAGGCGAAACGCTGCAAGGTATGTTAGAAGCTGAAATGGATGATCACCTTGGATATTCCAAGTATGACTACAAGAACAAAGAGACAGACGATAGCCGTAATGGTTATAGTCCTAAAACTGTCACCTCTTCAATGGGAACGATTGATCTGGATATACCACGAGATCGAAAGGGAGATTTTGAACCGCAGATTGTGAAAAAGAATCAGACAGATATCTCAAACATTGAAGATCAGGTACTTTCTATGTATGCAAAAGGAATGACGACAAGAGATATCTCCGCTCATCTCAAAGATGTTTATGGTGTGGATGCATCCGCAGAAATGATATCACATATGACAGATCGAATCCTTCCTATCGCAAAAGAATGGCAAAACCGGCCGCTGGAAAGAAAATATGCCATTGTTTTTATGGATGCGGTACATTTCCATGTTCGGGAGGACAATCGAACGGTAAAAAAGGCAGTTTACGTTGCTATAGGTGTTAAACTGAACGGAAAACGTGAGGTCCTCGGCATGTGGGTAGGAGGAAATGAAAGTGCAAAATACTGGTTGTCCGTCCTCAACGAGATAAAAAACCGAGGTGTAGAGGATATCATGATCGTATCTGTGGATGGATTGACCGGATTCGGGGATGCGATTCATGCAGTATTCCCACAGGCGGAGATCCAAAGGTGTATTGTGCATCAGATTCGTTATTCTACAAAATTTATCTCTTACAAAGATTTAAAACCATTTATGGCGGATTTAAAGCTGGTTTACAAAGCTGATACAGAAGATCTTGCACTCACAGCCTTGGAAGATCTGGAAGAAAAATGGGGCAAAAAATACCCTGCTTCCATTGGATCCTGGAGAAATAACTGGCCACAATTATCCACATATTTTAAATATCCATCTGAGATACGTAAATTAATATACACTACAAATTCCATCGAAAATTTTAACCGCCAGCTGCGCAAGGTTACGAAATCCAAGACTATTTTTCCGACCGATGATGCACTTTTCAAGATGCTCTATCTGGCAATGATGGATGCTACAAAAAAATGGACCGGAAAGGCTTGGGACTGGGGTCTGACACTGGATCAGTTATGCATCTATTTTGGGGATCGGATCCAGCCAGAGGATATCGATTAAGCACAGATTCAATCGCATATCAAGGGTAAATAAACGCCCGATTTTCTCGGCGCCCTTGACATGCAATAGAATCCATGCTACTAAATAAACAACAGGCTGAACAGCAAAGTATGCCATTCAGCCCATTACATTATATTTTTGTATTCTATAAACCTATGATTTTATCATCAATCTGAGAGGTTTACACAGAATAATTTACACTACCTCTCTTTACATACGCTGTAATTGATTAACGATACTTTCTGTTCTTCGAATAGCTTCTTCTACCTGTCTTTTTGCATTATTGATTCGGTCCTGGACCATCCAGTCCACAACAAATCCATCAAAAAAATAATCTGCAAAAAGAAAGAAAATCTCCAGTATCGATATTCAAGTTACATACCATATTTACATCATTTAAT
>ENA-OQAZ01000391-OQAZ01000391.1-human-gut-metagenome-genome-assembly--contig:-NODE-391-length-24833-cov-2.751720_pt1 | contig 24833 bp, 33 predicted proteins | sample MGYA00242737_ERZ504531 | MGnify/ENA primary metagenome ERZ504531 (study PRJEB26092, sample SAMD00036244) | human gut metagenome | host: Homo sapiens | study: EMG produced TPA metagenomics assembly of... | reverse complement strand
GGTTGTTGCATCCAGATGAGCAAATGTAGTTGCCGGAGCCGGGTCTGTAAGGTCATCGGCAGGGACATAAACAGCCTGTACTGATGTGACAGAACCATTCTTTGTAGATGCGATTCTCTCCTGCAGTTCACCCATTTCAGTTGCCAGTGTCGGCTGATAACCTACGGCTGATGGCATACGTCCAAGAAGTGCGGATACTTCGGAACCTGCCTGTGTAAAACGGAAAATATTATCAATGAAAAGAAGCACATTCTGATGTTCTTTATCACGGAAATATTCAGCCATCGTAAGTCCTGTCTCAGCGACACGCATACGTGCTCCAGGTGGTTCGTTCATCTGACCAAACACTAAGGCTGTCTTATCCAGAACTCCGGATGCTTTCATTTCTGTCCAGAGGTCGTTACCTTCACGGGAACGTTCTCCAACACCGGTAAAGATGGAATATCCGCCGTGCTCTGTGGCTACGTTACGGATCAGTTCCTGAATCAGTACAGTCTTACCTACACCGGCACCGCCGAACAGACCGATCTTACCACCTTTTGCATAAGGTGCAAGCAGGTCGATAACCTTGATCCCGGTTTCCAGGATTTCTACAACCGGGCTCTGGTCTTCAAATGACGGCGGATCTCTGTGGATCACCCAGTGTTCGGTATCTTCTTTGATTTCTTCGCCATTGTCGATGGTTTCTCCAAGTACGTTGAACAGACGTCCAAGGGTCTGCTCTCCAACCGGTACTTTAATTCCAGAACCGGTAGCGGTTACTTCCATGTCCTTGCAAAGTCCTTCACTTGCTGCCAGCATCAGACAACGAACCTCATCATTTCCCAGATGCTGCGCAACTTCCATAATACAGGTTTTTCCGTTGTTCTCCACCTGCAGGGCATCTTTGATGCGCGGCAGATTTCCGTCTTCAAATACAACGTCAACAACTGGTCCCATGACCTGTACAATACGTCCTTTATTCATACCTGTTTTCACTTCCTTTTCCGTTTCTGGCTTTGGCGCCTGCACAAACCTCAGTAATTTCCTGTGTGATCGCAGCCTGCCTTGCCCTGTTATATATAATAGAAAGATCTTTGATGATTTCCTGCGCGCTGTCTGTTGCTGATTGCATTGCTGTCATTCGCGCATTGTGTTCGCTTGCATATGCCTCTACCAGACATCCATAAATCATACCAACCACGTAGTTTGGTACGATGCTGTCCAGAACCGCCTCTGCTGATGGATAAAGCGCAATCGCCTCTCTATGGATGTTAAGCGGCATTTTCATTTCATTAAATGAAGATCTCTCAAGCGGCAGGATCTTCATTTTTTCAACCGTTGTCAGCATCGAATTTTCCATTCTGGTGTAAACGATGTAGACCTCGTCCAGTTCACCTCTCTCATACTGGGAAAGAATCACTTCCGCGATATCTCTTGCCCTGTGCATGGTCGGTTTCTGCACAGTATAGAGGAAATTGGTGTCAATTTCCACACCCTTATTCGCATAATAGTGTCTGCCAAGCTCACCGACTACGAACAGCTTATGCTCTCCCGGCTCCTCCAGGATCTCATCCTCCACCTTGACAATGTTGTGGTTGTAAGCTCCTGCAAGTCCTTTATCCGCAGTAATGACAATGGAACCTATCTTTCGTTTCTCTTTTGGAATCTCTTCCCGCACATCAAAATACCGGTGCTCGATCTCAGGAATATGCCTCAGGATTCTGGAAATCTCTCCCTGAAGTCCGTAAAAGTACGGCTCTGAATCTGTCAGCTTTTTCTTCGCCTGTCTCATCTTGGTAGACGAGATCATATACATGGCGTTCGTGATCTTCATCGTATCTTTGACGCTGTTGATTCGAGTCTGTATTTCTCTGATATTTGCCATATTAACACCTGCTGTCTTTGAATTCCTTCGCTGTTTCCACAATCTTTGCAGCCAGTTCATCGGACAGAGCCTTTGTCTGCTCAATCTCTTCACTGATTTCCGGATGAACTGTTGCAAAATAATTCAGCATATCCATCTGGAATTTCTTAACCTCTTTTACCGGAATTCCCAGAAGCACTTTATTTCGTGCTGCGCAGAGGGTGATGACCATCTCATGCATGGACATTGGATGTCCGAGTGGCTGTTTCAGAAGTTCCATCAGACCAGATCCATATTCCAGCTGTTCCTTTGTTGCTGCATCCAGATCGGAACTGAACTGTGTGAATACTTCCATCTCACGATACTGTGCAAGATCGATACGGATACTTCCGGCTGCCTTCTTCATTGCCTTTGTCTGTGCTGCACCACCAACACGGGATACGGAAAGACCTACGTTAACCGCCGGTCTCATTCCTGAGAAGAACAGATCACTTTCCAGGAAGATCTGTCCATCTGTAATGGAAATGACGTTGGTCGGAATGTATGCAGATACATCTCCTGCCTGTGTCTCGATGATTGGAAGTGCTGTGATCGAACCGCCTCCCATTTCATCACTTAAACGGCTTGATCTCTCAAGCAGTCTTGAATGCAGATAGAAAACATCTCCAGGATAAGCTTCACGTCCCGGTGAACGTCCAAGAAGCAGGGACAGCGCACGATATGCAACTGCGTGCTTTGAAAGATCATCGTAAACGATCAGGACATCTTTTCCTTTATGCATGAAATGTTCTGCGATCGCGGTTCCTGCATATGGTGCAATATACTGAAGCGGTGCACAGTCACTTGCTGTTGATGCTACTACGATGGTGTAATCCATTGCGCCGCCGTTTTTAAAAGTATTGACAACCTTTGCGATCGTTGATGCTTTCTGACCGATTGCTACATAGATACAGATGACATCCTTACCCTTCTGATTCAAAATCGTGTCTGTAGCAATGGAAGTCTTTCCTGTCTGACGGTCACCGATGATTAATTCTCGCTGTCCACGTCCGATTGGGAACATTGAATCGATTGAGAGGATTCCTGTTTCCATTGGAACGCTGACGGATTTACGGTCTACAATTCCTGGTGCTTCATTTTCAATCGGTCTGTAATCTTCTGCTTCGATTTCTCCCGCTCCGTCAATCGGAGCTCCAAGTGCATTTACGACACGTCCGATAAATTTATCGCCAACCGGTACTCCGGCTTTCTTTTTGGTACGCATCACTTTCGTACCTTCTTTGATCTCTACATCTGATCCGAACAGGATGCAGCCGATCGTATCTTTCTGAATATCCTGAACCATACCTTTCAGTCCATTTTCAAATGTCACGATTTCTCCGTACATTGCATGCTCTATTCCATAGATATTTGCAATTCCGTCACCGACAGAGACAACCGTACCGACCTCGCTGTCTTTACTGATCTGATCAAAGTTCTCTATTTCATTTTTCAGAATAGAAATAATTTCATCTGAGCTAATTGAACTCACTTTGTTCACCTCCAGGTCAATTTTTGCTCTAATCTCGATAATCGTCCTTTCAGACTCCAGTCATATTCATCATCACCGGTCTTTAAGATAAATCCGCCAAGTAATGCCGGATCTTTGACTATCTCGATCTTCACATCTGTCTTATGGTACTTCTCACAAAGAAATTCTCTGATTTTCTCAAGCCGCTTTTCATCTGGTGCTTCCACACAGGTAAGCGTTGCCATCTGGATTCCTTCCTGCATTTTACAGTATCTGTCATAAGCAAAAAGAATCTGACTGATCTCGCTCATTCTCTGATTACGGCATACAACCTTGAGAAAATTTTTTATTTCTTCCGGGAAAATCTTGTCGATCGAACTTAATTTTTCCCGTATCGGTACCACCGGACTTGCAAATGTTTCTTCAAGCACCGGTACTTCTTCAAAAAGCCTTTCAGTCTCTCCTACCGCTTCTTTTGAAATTCCAAGCTCATATAAAACACGTGCATACTGTTTTGCCGAAGAGCTACAGCAATACTCTTTATTTAACCTCTTCATTGACATGAGCATCACCTGCACCTTTCAGAAACTGATCATATATATCCTGATTTCCTTTTGTGTCATCCACAATCTTACGTGCTGCCTGCATTGCCAGTCCTGCGATCTCGCTTTGCAGATCATTCATGGTCTGTTTACGTTCATTTTCAATCGTCTTTCTGGCATCTTTCAGGATTCCTACGGCTTCCGTATTGGCTTCCTGAAGGATACGCTCTGATTCTCCGGCTGCAGTTTTCTTAGCTTTTTCCACGATCTGAATGGATTCTGCCTTTGCTCCTTCCAGAGCCTTTTCATATTCCGCTTTCAGTCTCGCCGCTTCTTCCTGACTATCACTGGCATTTTTCAGTCCGTCAGCAATCATTTTTTCACGTTTTTCCATAATTCCCATTACTGGTTTGAATAAGAATTTTTTCAGCAAAAGATAAAAGACAATCAGGTTGATGATCGTAAAGAGAAGGCTTACATTAAACTGTATCACCTGTCCCACCTGCCTTTCTTCATTTTACTTTTCTTATTTCAGCATTAAGATGATAAGAAGTCCGATAATAAAACCGTAAATAGCGGTTGCCTCTGCAAGTGCACAACCAAGGATCAGGTTCTTGCTGATCTTGCTTTCTGCTTCCGGCTGTCTTGCGATCGCATCTACTGCTTTACCTGTTGCAAGGCTGATTCCAAGTCCTGCTCCTAAACCTGTTAAAACTGCTACTGCTGCTCCAATTGCTACTAACATAATCTTAATCTCCTTTTTTTCTTATAGATTTGTGTTTCTTCTGTCATTTCGGGATTATTCCTGCTCCTCATTCATGAAAAGTGCTGTCAGGAATACGAATACATATGCCTGCAGGAATCCATCGAAAATATCGAAGTAAAAACTAAATGGTATCGGGATAAGAACCGGAGCCACTGCTTTTAAAAGCTCCATGATAACAAACGCTCCCAATACATTACCGAACAGACGCATGCAAAGTGATAATGGTCTGATCACAATCTCCAGAACCATAATTGGTGCTACGAATGGTACCGGCTTTGCAAAATGCGCCGCCCAATGCTTAAATCCATTCTTCCGGATTCCGGAAAATTCAATCAGGCACATACTCATGATTGCAAGTGCTGCTGTTACATTGAGGTCTTTTGTCGGTGACTTAAATCCGAACAGACCAATGATATTGGCTATCCCAATATAAATAAGCACTGTAATCAGATACGGAATATATTTCCTGTTTTCTTTTCCCATGATGTCTTCAAAGAAGTCCAGTCCTTTTCCTATTGCGGATTCCAATAAAAGCTGAACCTTTCCCGGATTTTCGACGCTCAAGCTTCGGACAAATATGATACAAAGTCCTACGATTACCGCCATGATGATCCAGGTAACTACGACCGACTCTTTTACCGGTATTCCGCCGAATATCGGGATCGTAAACACCGTCTCGCAGTTCAGCTCTTCTAACAGAGTCTCTGTTAAATGTTCCGTATCGCTCCCTCCCTTTCGTTTTATTTATTCTTATTTTTAGAGTACTTTTTAGAGTGTCCTCTAAAGTCATGCTTATATTACGCTCACACTTTTTCTTTGTCAATATTTTCAGCTTTTGTAGATTGTACAGTAAAAAAACCAATTTTTTTATCTATTTTCACTATCTTCATCTATTTTTCTTTTATTTTCTTTAGCTGTTTTTACTTCTATTTTTTGACACTTTTTTTAGTTTGTAGCATTCGAGATTCTTTTTTGACGGATTTTGTGCTTTCGTACAGTTGAATTTTTGGCATTTTTTACAATTATTTTCTTTTATTTTTATGCACTATGTATAGTGACTATGTCGAATATATATATGGTGGGATGGTTATTTTGTTTTTGGAAATGAAGAGTTGATTTGGACTTGCGCTATCACTATTCCGCACTTGATCCATTAGATATAAAAAAGGACTCAAACTGAGTCCTTCAAGTTACAGGGGATGACAGAATCGAACTGCCGCTAAGAGTTTTGGAGACTCCTGTCATACCATTTGACCAATCCCCTATATGAAATTGTTGATTGCTGAAGCAACCATGGACTATAATAACACAATGGCTGCTTCCTGTCAATCATTTATTCAATATTTCCTTTGCGTCCTTTGCAAATAATTTCTTCGCGCAGGTTTCACTTACAGATTGCCCCTGCTGATCTGATCGATCTTTTTCAGTTCTTCCGGGTGAACTTCGTATTCTGCACAATCTCCACATTCTGAATGATCTGCTCCGGTCTGGACGCTCCGATCAGCACACTGGTCACATCCTCATCTTTCAGGATCCAGCTCAGTGCCATCTGTGCAAGAGACTGTCCTCTCTCACCTGCCATCTTGTTCAGAGCCTCGATCTGCGCAAGCTTTTCTTTCGTCAATGCATCGGCATGTAGAAATCTTCCATCCACCGCAATCCGGCTGTCTGACGGTATTCCGTGCAGATATTTATCTGTCAGAAGCCCCTGTGCCAGCGGACTAAATGCAATGATTCCTTTTCCCATCTGGTTCGCCGTCTTTTTCAAGCCGTTCTGTTCAATCGTCCGATCAAAAATGGAATACCGGTTCTGGTTAATGACAAACGGACATTTCAGATCTTCCAGAATCTCCGCTGCACGTACCATTGTCGGACCATCATAGTTAGAAATTCCGACATAAAGTGCCTTCCCACTCTTTACGATGGAATCGAGTGCTCCCATGGTCTCTTCCAGTGGGGTATTCGGATCCATTCTGTGATGATAGAAGATATCTACATAATCCAGCCCCATTCTCTTCAGGCTCTGGTCAAGGCTTGCGAGCAGATACTTCCTGCTTCCCCAGTTCCCGTAAGGTCCCGGCCACATATCATAGCCTGCCTTGGTACTGATGATCATCTCGTCCCTGTATGGTGCAAAGTCTTCTTTTAAAATCTTCCCAAAATTCGTCTCAGCACTTCCGTATTCCGGTCCATAGTTATTCGCAAGATCGAAATGGGTGATTCCCAGATCAAATGCTGTCCTCAACATTGCCTTCATATTCTCCGGATCCGCATTGGTTCCAAAATTGTGCCAGAGTCCTAAAGAAACTGCCGGCAGCAAAAGCCCGCTTTTCCCACAACGGTTATATACCATGGTATCATATCTCTCAGATGATGCTGTATACATAATTCATTTTCTCCTTCATTATCTCTGAATTGAAACTTTACTATTTCTTTTACAGATTTCTCTTATCAGATATGATACCTTTTTCCTGCATAAATGTCCAGTAAATCCCGGCATCTGCCCTTTTTCTTCCGGAAAACGGGATTCTTTTTGTAACCGTCAGCTGGAAATTACATCTGTCTCAGAAGATTTACCATTTCGATTGCAGAAAGTGCACAGTCATATCCCTTATTTCCGCCTTTACTTCCGGCTCTTGAAATTGCCTGCTCGATATTTTCAGTCGTGATCACACCAAATAATACCGGCACTCCGGTTGCAAGTCCGACCTGTGCGATCCCTTTGGATACCTCATTGCAGACATAATCATAATGCGTCGTGTCTCCACGGATCACTGCTCCCACACAGATCACTGCATCATACTTTCCGGATGCCGCCATTTTAGAAGCTGCTGTCGGAATCTCAAATGCTCCAGGTACCCATGCTGCCGTTATGTTTCATCTTCCACGCCATGGCGTACCAGCCCGTCTACCGCACCACCAAGTAGTTTATTAACAATAATCTCATTAAATCTTGAAGCAACAATTCCTACTTTCATTTCTTCTGGTGCTACTACTTTTCCTTCTAATACGTTGATCTGTTTCATGTTTTTTTCCTCCTGTAATTAAAGCGTTTCTTCTATAATAAATACTGTTTATTCTCTTTTTACTTAAATTGGATTTCTTTAAAGATATGTCCCATCTTTTCCTGCTTCGTCTTCATATAAAATGCATCAAATTTCTGCGGTGCTATTTCAATCGGTACTCTCTCATGGATTGCAAGCCCGAAACCGGAAAGTCCATATACCTTCTCCGGATTATTTGTAAGAAGCCGGAGTGATTTTACTCCCAGATCCGATAAAATCTGAGCCCCTACCCAGTATTCCCTAAGATCCGGTGCAAATCCCAGACGGATGTTGGCTTCCACGGTATCGTATCCCTGTTCCTGAAGTTCATACGCTTTCAGCTTGTTGATCAGACCGATTCCCCTTCCCTCCTGTCGCATATACAGAAGAACTCCTCTTCCTTCTCTCTCGATCTGCTGCATCGCCGACTGCAGCTGCTTTCCACAATCGCAGCGGAGAGATCCGAAAGTATCGCCGGTCAGGCACTCGGAATGTACACGGCACAGAACATCTTCCCCATCGCCAATCTCACCTTTCACCAATGCCACATGATGTTCACCGGTGATGTCATTCACATACCCATAAATCTGAAATTCTCCATACTGGTTGGCATCTTTGCACATGCTTCCCTTACGACATGTTTTTCATGGATCCTGCAGTAATCCTGCAGATCTTTGATCGTAATAAATTTCAGGTCGTACTTCTTCGCCAGCTTCCAGAGATTCTCTGTCCGCATCATCGTTCCATCCTCTTCCATGATCTCACAGCAGATTCCACATTCTTTCAGTCCGGCAAGACGCATCAGATCAACCGTTGCCTCGGTATGACCATTTCTTACCAACACACCTCCATGCCTTGCCACCAGCGGAAATACATGTCCCGGTCTTCGAAGGTCCTGCGGTTTCGTTCCTTCTTCTGTCAGGCTGCGCATAGTATATCCGCGCTCTGCTGCTGAAATTCCCGTTGTCGTATCCACATGGTCAACGGATACCGTAAATGCAGTCGAATGGTTATCTGTATTTTCAGAAACCATCTGTGAAAGCCCAAGCCGTCCGGCCAGCGCTGCACTCATCGGTGTGCAGATCAGCCTTTCGCATGGCATGCCATAAATTGATATTCTCCTGAGTTGCAAATTCCGCCGCGCAGATCATATCTCCTTCATTTTCCCGGTCCGATCATCCGTTACCAGAACGATCCTTCCCCGGCGCAATTCTTCAAGTGCCTCTTCTACGCTATTGTATTGATACTGTTTCTCCATTTGTTACTTCCTCCTGTCCGATCTATAACTCATTTTTATCCTGTTCTTCTGTATGCTCTCCATTCCGGTCCCGGAATTTCTTCGCATCAAATTCCATACTCCTCTAATAATTCCATGGTAAGTCCACCACATTTTCCAGCCGGTTCCGATGGTGTAAGAAACTTTTTAATATACTTCCCTACAATATCATTTTCCAGATTCACCCTGTCCCCAGCTTTTTTCTTCAGCAATGTGGTTTCCTCTCCGGTATGAGGAATGACTGATACCTGAAAGCTTTTTTCACTTACTTCTGCCACTGTCAGACTGATCCCGTCAATACAGATTGAACCTTTTTCTACGATCAGTTCCAGAATCTCCGGCGTTGTCCGGATTTTTACCCATACCGCATTTTCTTCCTTTCTGAGTTCTTCAATCATTCCGGTCCCGTCAATATGCCCTGCAACGATATGTCCACCGAATCTGCCATCTGCCGCCATCGCGCGTTCCAGATTCACTTTTTCACCGATCTTTGTGTCACCGAGGTTGGTTCTTCGCACCGTCTCCGCCATCACATCTGCGGTAAATCCATCCTTTTCCAGAGAAACCACCGTCAGGCAGACACCATTTACCGCAATACTGTCTCCGATCCTGGTTCCACCGAGTACTTTTTTTGCCCGAATCGCAATCTTCCCGGATGATCCAGAAAGTCGGAGTGACCGGATAGATCCGGTTTCTTCTACAATTCCTGTAAACATTTACATTTCCTCCAAAACCTTATACTCTGCCAGAATATCTTCTCCAACCTGCGAGATTCTCATAAGCTGTAGCTTGATGGCATCGTCTACTTTCTCAATTCCAAAGCCTTCCACCGGAGTCTTGCCGCCTCTTCCGCCAAAAATTTTCGGTGCGATAAAAGCTTTCACCTCATTTACGATACCGGATTGCAGGGCATCCTCATTTAAAGTTCCACCGCCTTCAATAAGCACACTGTCAATTCCCAGCTCTCCAAGCTTTCTCATCAGAAGCTGCAGATTGATCTCCCCTTTTTCCGAAGGAACCCTGAGAAGCACGACTCCAAGCCTTTCCAGACTGCGTTTTTTCTCTTCTAAACAAATCGCATTCCCCTTTTCACCGGCATATGCAACGATCGTCCGGTATCTCCCTGCTGTCTGGCAGATCTGACTGTCCAGTGGGATCCTGAGCATACTGTCACAGATAATTCTGACCGGACTTTTCTTTCCCTCCAGACGCACATTCAGCATCGGATCATCTGCCAGAACCGTTCCGATTCCTGCCATGATCGCCATATAGTCATGGCGCATCTCATGTACCAGACTTCTTGCTTCCTCACCGGATATCCATTTTGATGCTCCTGTTTTTGTCGCAATCTTTCCGTCTGCCGTCATTGCATATTTCATAACTACATATGGCATTCCTGTTGTGATATAGTGGAAAAGACCGGATTTAACGCATCACATTCTTCGCGCAGGAAATCCTCTTCCACCTGGACACCTGCCTCGCGCAAAATCTTTGCTCCTTTGCCGGACACTTTCGGATTCGGATCTCTCGATCCGATCACAACCCGTGCGATCTTCTGTTCCAGAATCGCTTCCGTACATGGTGGTGTCTTCCCATAATGCAGCACGGCTCCAGCGTCACATAAAGTGTTGCTCCTCGGCGCTTTCTGTCAGGGATGCGATTGCGTTCCGTTCTGCATGAAGCTCACCACATTTTTCGTGATACCCTTCCCCGATAATGCTTCCATTCTTTACGATCACGGCACCAACCATCGGGTTTGGATTTGTCCATCCACGTCCTTTTTTTGCCAGTTCAATTGCACGGCGCATGTAAAATTCATCTGTCATTTTTTCTCCTTTCTCATCTCTCCCGGAAAAGCCCCCGGGAAATGTACTTTACTGAACGGTTTAGATCTATCGGATAATTTTCCTGTGAAAATGTTTTTTCCACTTAACCGGAAGTTCCTGTGAAATACGAAAACCCTGACAGCTTTTTTCCTGTCAGGGTTTTTCTTTTATTGGTTGTATTTCTGTAGATCCTGCCGTATCTGCAGGAGACCTTCTATCCTGAAAACTTTATTTCCCGGTATAGAAAAAACGCTCTGAAACGATTCACGTTCCAGACGTTTTACTTTCTTTATTCCTGTAGATATGATAGAGAATCTTTCTATCAGCAACGATTCAACTTCTTCCATCCAGACTTTACTGTCGGCACTGGAATCTCACCAGTTCATACCTTACGGCTCGCGGGCTTTACCGCCGGTGGGGAATTTCGCCCCGCCCTGAAGCATTATTTGGTTTTACAAAACTTACTATAGCACGGTAACGCAGTAATTGCAAGATTATTTTTTCGACAAACCAGTATGTTTATGCTATTCTTATATGGAGATATCAAAGTCCGCTTATTACCAGGCTGGTACAGATGGTTATTTCATTTAATCTGGCTTTAAGAAAGACGAGGAATTCAAAAACATGTTTCATAAATTTTTAAAATACATTTCCCAGAGTATTTCCGGAATGATCGGTGTCTCCGTCTACATTCTGGCAGATACCTTTTTTATCTCTTACAAATGCGGTGCAGATGGACTTGCTGCCCTGAATCTGATCCTGCCGGTGTTCGGTCTGGTCTTCGCAATCGGTTCGATGATCGGAATCGGCTCCGCCACACGATACAATATCAGCACAGCCAAAGGTTCACCTTCGGACTACTATTTTACCCAGTCCATCTTCTGGTGTCTCATATGCAGCATTCCTTTTATGCTCACCGGAATCTTCATTCCGCATAAAGCACTTGCACTTTTAGGGGCAGATGCCGGGCTCATCCGGCTTGGACGTAATTATATGCGTATCGTCCTGCTATTTACCCCGTTTTTTATGTCAAACTATACCTTCACGGCATTTGCGAGAAATGACCATGCGACCTCTATCGCCATGATCGGTTCCATTTCCGGAAGCTTCTTTAATATTTTATTTGACTATATTTTCATGTTCCCTTTGAATCTTGGATTTCTGGGGGCTGCACTTGCAACCGCTCTTTCACCGGTTGTGACGATGCTGGTATGTTCGACACATTATCTTGGAAAGAATAACCATGTAGAATTTCACTGGCGCAAGCCTCTCTTCGCCGGATCATCGGATGTTGCCAGCTTGGTGTTTCTGCATTTTTTGCTGAAATTTCTTCCGCTGTCATTACGATTATATTTAACATGCTGATCCTGCGCATTGCGGGAAATATCGGGATCGCAGCCTACGGCGTAGTTGCAAATATTTCACTGGTCGCAATGGCGATCCTAAACGGACTTGCCCAGGGTGCACAGCCGCTGATCAGCCAGAGTTACGGAAAGGGTGAACATGATCTAGTCCGTAAATTTCTCAACTGGTCTCTTGCTGCAGCACTTCTAATCGAGCTTGTGATCGTTGTACTGATCTACGGATTTACGGATACCTTTATCAGTATCTTTAACAGCGAACATAATCTCCAGCTGCTTGCTTACGCCCATACTGGTCTTAGGCTTTATTTCCTGGGCTTTTTAGTCGCCGGTATCAATATTGTGCTGGTTGCCTATTTTTCCGCAATCGACCGGGCACGTCCCGCCGTCCTTGGTTCTGTTATGCGCGGCATTATCGCAATTGCTTTCTGTGCGATTCTGTTCTCACAGATTCTGGGGCTGAATGGAATCTGGCTTTCCTTCTTAGGATCAGAAATCATCACATTTTTTGTGATTCTGATTTTCCGGAAATCTTGATTTTATAATTGACAATTTTTCTTTTATCATGTATTCTTTAATTATAGTAATGATTCTTATTATCAAGTTTTGAAAGTCAGGAGGAATGTTATATGGATAAAAAAGCACTTTACAATTTATCTTATGGAGTATTTATGCTTGCAACACGCTCTGGGAATGTAGTAAACGGATGTATTACCAACACCTGCATCCAGGTTGCGAATAATCCGGTACGGATCGCAATCTCTGTGCTGAATAGCAACTATACCTGTGATCTGATCAAAGAGAGCGGCATTTTTACGTTAAGCCTGCTTGACCAGACCTGCTCTTTTGAAACGATCCGGCATTTCGGTTTCCAGTCCGGCAGAGATGTTGATAAATTCGCAAATATCACTGCACCTGCAGATGAAAATGCAGTTCCTTACCTCGGATGGCAGACATGTTCTGTTCTCAGCGCAAAAGTCGTTTTCAGACAGGATCTTGGAACACATACCCTTTTTATTGCTGAAGTAACCGATGCGAAACTTTTAAGTGACAATCCTCCTCTGACTTACGCATATTATCAGGCACATGTAAAGCCAAAACCAGAACAGAAAAAAGAGGATAAGAAGATTATCGGATGGCGCTGTAAGATCTGCAATTATGTATACGAAGGAAGCAATCTTCCGGAAGAATTCACCTGCCCGCTCTGTGGACACGGCGCAGATGATTTCGAACCGATTTATGAAAATGCATAGCCTGTTGGAAAATAGACGTTTCAAAAAGAGGGAGTGTATGACTTGAGTTTAAGTCACGCACTCCCTCTTCCAAATTTCCTGTTTTACGATATTTCTTTTTCTAAAATACCATCAGTTTATAAATATTTTCCACATCTTTCTGATCAAGAGTTGCAAATCCTTCCACTGTACCAGTATTTACATCTCCATAACAGCAGGTATGTGCCAGCTTTTCAATATCTTCTTCTTTGGCTCCAAGCTCTGCAAAATTCTTTGGCATCCCAATCGAAATTAAAAAGTTTCGAAGTGCCTCAATTCCTTCCAGTGCCGTTCTCTTTGGATCTGCAAAATCCATCTGACAGCCCCAGACACGGACTGCAGCCTGTGCAAAACGCATCACATTGTGTTCCAGTGTATAAGTAAATACAGCCGGCATAACAACCGCAAGCCCTGCACCGTGCGCGCAGTCATACAATGCAGATAATTCGTGCTCGATGTTATGGCTTGTCCAGTCCTGTGTACGTCCTACTCCGCAGGAATTATTGTGTGCCATCATACCTGCCCACATAATGTTTGCTCTTGCCTGATAATTATCCGGGTCTGCAATGACTCTCGGTCCTTCATGGATCATCGTCAGAAGAAGCCCTTCGATCATACGGTCTGTCACTTCTACTTCTTCGGTATTGGTCAGATAACGCTCATACAGATGTGCCATAATATCTGTAATTCCGCAAGCTGTCTGATATGCCGGAAGTGTCTGTGTAAGTGCCGGGTTCATGATCGTGAATTTCGGACGGAATGCTTCTCCGGTTGCCCCTCTTTTGAACATTCCTTCTTCTTTTGTAATAACAGAGTCCGGTGATCCTTCACTTCCTGCAGCTGAAATCGTAATAACTGTTCCGATCGGAAGTGCTTCCTCGACAAGCTTTCCTTCATAATAATCCCAGAAATCTCCATCGTATACTGCACCTGCCGCAATTGCCTTTGCGGAATCAATTGTACTTCCGCCTCCGACTGCCAGTACAAAATCTACTTTTTCTTTCCGGCACAGATCGATTCCTTCATATACAAGACCACTTCTCGGATTTGGCTTTACGCCGCCTAATTCTACATAAGAAACCCCTTCTCCGTCCAGAGATTTTTTAACACGATCCAAAAGTCCGGAACGAATGACAGAACCTCCGCCATAATGGAGCAGTACACGACTGCCGCCAAAACGTTTTACATACTTTCCGGTATCATTTTCTGTATCCTTACCAAAAGCAAAATAAGTCGGTGCATAAAATGTGAAATTTTCCATCTTTTATTTCCTTCTTTCCTCTTATGATTTTCTGCTAATTTTTAGTATAAATCCTTTTTTGAGACTTCGCAAGATGACGTAGAAAATATTATGCTCTCCCTGTTCTTCAGATAAATTTTCGTAATACATCCAAGCCAAAATCAGTATTTTTCTTATCCATAGCCGTATTTTCTCTTAGTTGTCCTCCAGTGCAAACTCTGCAAATTTCTCCATCTCTTTTGTTCTTGAACTTATTTTTATGATAGAAAATCTGACGATACATCGTAATTTCTATATCTTTCACATCCAAAAGTGTGAGTTTCTTTTTCTCAATATCATCTTCTACTGCAAAACGTGGCAGGAATGAAACGCCTCCCCCACGCATCAGCATTTTTTTGATAAATGCAGTATCACTGATCTCCAGCATCGGAGAAAGCTCTTTTCTTCTTAACGCCAGCTGACCATCAAGTGCCTGCCTGTAATTGGCATTGCGCTCTGTAAGATAAAAAGACTCTTTCAGCAGATCATCAAGCAATAAATTTCTTTCTTTTGCCAGCCGGTGACTGACTGATGTCACAAACATAACTGGTTCTGCCTTCTCCATCACCTTAATCCAGTTGCTGTCCCATCTTGGTGTATCCAGAATATAGATCATATCCAGTTCATTATGTTCCATCATCTGGATCAGCTTTTCCGGAGAATCTACCGTGATCCGGATAGAAACCCTGGGATACTGTTCCCTGAATTTCCTTATGATCTTTGGAAATTTCACCGTACACAGAGACTCGATCGTCCCAATGTGAAGTGGGTTTTTCAATTCATCCGTATCATTCATGGATGCTTTCGCCTGATGAACATCATAAAGGATCCGGTTGGCATGCTCCAGAAATTCTTCCCCTTGCGGGGTAAGCACCACTTTCTTTCCTGTCCTGTCGAACAGCCTTTTCCCAAGTTCATTTTCCAGCTGTCGGATCTGAACCGTCACTGCCGACTGCGAATACCCCAGCATCTCTGCCGTTCTGGAAAAGCTCTGCATCTGCGCGATCTGTATAAAAGTCTGTAATTGACGTAATTCCATCTTCTGACTCCATTATGAAAAATTTTCAACGTCTTCATAAAATCTATGAATTTGTTTCACTCATAAGTTGATGGTACAATATAACTAATAAGACGTCAATCCTTTTACTTACGTAAAACAATTATTTTATAGGAGGTTTACTATGTCCTTTATCAGTGTTTTTGATGTCATGGGACCGAATATGATCGGACCATCAAGCTCCCATACTGCGGGAGCTGCCAGAATCGCTCTGCTTGCAAAAAAGCTTCTCACCGGTTCTCTTAAAAAAGTAGAATTTACCCTTTATGGATCTTTTGCCAAAACCTATCATGGTCATGGAACGGACCGTGCTCTTCTCGGCGGTATTATGGGATTTGCCACCGATGACGTGCGCATCCGCGATTCCTTCCAGATCGCGACAGACAACGGAATCGAATATTCTTTCATTCCGAACAACGTAGAAACCGACGTACACCCGAATACCGTCGATATCCTGATGGTAAATGAAGAAGGGCAGGAGATGACGATCCGCGGAGAATCTCTCGGTGGCGGAAAAGCCCGCCTGTGCCGGATCAATGGTGTGGAGGTTGATTTTACCGGAGAATACAGCTCGATCGTCGTCGTCCAGAAAGATGCACCGGGCGTTGTTGCTTACATTACCAAATGCCTCAGTGAGCTTGGAATCAATATCGCATTCATGCGTCTGTTCCGCGAATCCAAAGGAAATACCGCTTATACCATCGTAGAATCCGATGATCTGGTACCGGAAGATATCGCAGATACAATCAGAAGAAACAAAAATGTATACAACGTTATGGTTGTTCAGATGTAATTGGAAGGAGAATACAGATTATGGATTTTAGAAATGCAAAAGAATTATTAAAAGTCTGTCAGGAACAAGGCCTTTCAATTTCTGCTGTGATGCTTCAGAGAGAGCTCACAGAGGGAGAACAGGATCCGGAAGAGACAGACCGCAAAATGGATCGTGTTCTTGAGATCATGAAATCAGCCGCTTCTACTCCGATCCATACCCCGGTCAAATCCATGGGTGGACTGATCGGTGGCGAAGCAAAAAAAATCTCAGATCACAAAGATACCGGAAAAGGTCTTTGCGGAGATCTTCTGGAAAGAGCTGTCATTTACGCGATGGCAACTCTGGAAACCAATGCTTCCATGGGTGTGATCGTAGCTTCCCCGACTGCCGGATCTGCCGGTATCGTTCCGGGACTTCTGCTTGCCCTCCAGGAAACCTATGATCTTTCCGATGAACAGATCAAGCAGGGACTTTATAATGCCAGCGCAATCGGTTATCTTGCTATGCGCAATGCAACTGTCGCCGGAGCAGTCGGTGGATGTCAGGCAGAAGTCGGAATCGCATCTGCAATGGCGGCATCTGCAACCGTTGACTGATGGGCGGATCCCCGGAACAATCCCTTGCCGCAGCATCCACTGTTCTTATGAATATGCTCGGTCTGGTCTGCGATCCGGTCGGCGGGCTGGTCGAATATCCTTGCCAGAACCGTAATGCTGCCGGTGTGGCAAATGCAACGATCGCTGCAGAGATCGCCCTTTCCGGAGTACGCCAGCTGATTCCATTCGATGAAATGCTGGAAGCGGTGTACACTGTAGGAAAGCGTCTTCCGGCAGAGCTTCGGGAGACAGCTCTCGGCGGATGCGCAACGACACCGTCTGCATGCGCAGCCTGCCATATGTGTGATTAAGCTGTGTAATGTTTTGCAAATATAGACCAGCACACACTGCTTACAATTTTACGATATAAAAAGCTTCTTTTTCAGAAACGGCCCTCCTGTTTTTCTGAAAAGAAGCTTTTTTGTTTACTTATTTTGATTTCCTCACTTACTCATGTTTTTGAGGATTGCGAGAGTGCAAAGCACGTAGCAATCTGGTATCAAAGGTGTCAAAATACCTTTTGACACCAACATCATGACATCTCATAATAATGCGCATAAATTCCACCCTGCTCAAGCAATTCATCATGATTTCCCCGTTCAGCGATTCCATTATTTGCAACCACAAGAATCTCATCCGCATTGCGGATCGTAGAAAGCCGGTGTGCGATCGTGATCGTGGTCCGGTTCTTCGCAAGCTCTTCCAGGCTCTGCTGGATCCAGCGCTCACTCTCATTGTCAAGCGCACTGGTCGCCTCGTCTAAAATCAATATCGGCGGGTTCTTAAGAAATACTCTTGCAATCGAAATCCTCTGCTTCTGTCCACCCGACAGACGGGTTCCTCGTTCTCCTACAAAGCTGTCATATCCATCCGGCAGGGACATGATAAATTCATGGATATTTGCCTTCTTCGCCGCATCGATAATTTCTTCCATCGATGCCCCCGGTTTTCCATAAGCAATATTTTCCCTGATCGATCCACAGAACAGATAGACATCCTGCTGTACCAGTCCGATCTGACTTCTCAGACTTTCCAGTGTCAGCTTTCTTACATCCTGCCCATCGATCGTGATCACACCTCCGGTCACATCATAAAATCTTGGAAGCAGGGAACAGATCGTCGTCTTTCCACTTCCCGACGGTCCCACAAGGGCAATGGATCTTCCAGCCGGGATCTTAAAAGATACCCGATCCAGTACCGGCGTATCATCATCACTGTAATGGAAAGAAACATTTTTATATTCCACTTCACCCTTTACATTTTCAAGTGGCTCCGCATCCGGTGCATTTACAATCTCCGGCTCCGTCTCCACAACATCCAGAAAGCGCCGGAAACCGGAAAGACCTTTCTGCATCATCTCGGTAAGCTCCACAAGAATCTGGATCGGCTGATAAAAATTCCGATGTAAAGCGCATACATGGCAAGATCGGCAGCTTCCATTTTCCCATGTGCGATCAGCCATCCACCGAACACTAATGTGATCAGATACATCATTCCCTGGAAGAAAAGATTGCCACTCATAAAGCTTCCCATACAATGATAGTTTGCATCCTTGGATACCAGAAATCCTTCATTGCTTTTCTTGAATTTCTCCCGTTCAATCTTTTCATTTGCAAACGACTGCACCACACGGATTCCCGCCAGCGTATCCTGCAGACTGGAATTGACATCCCCGATCTTTCTCCGGTTGTCCATAAAAGTCTCCTGCATCTGACGGTTCTGTTTATAAGAAAAGATCAGCATAAATACAACCATCACAAGCAGCGGAATCGCCAGTCTCCAGTTAATAAGAAACAAAAATGTAAACGAACCAACGATTTTAATTACGGATATAAATAAATTCTCCGGTCCATGGTGTGCAAACTCGGAAATATCAAACAGATCCGATACCAGCTTACTCATCATCTGTCCGGAATTATTCTGGTCATAATAAGAAAAAAGAAAGTCTCTCATAATGATCAAATAACTTCTGGCGCATATCCCGTTCCATATGTGCCCCCATCATATGACCCTGATAACTGACATAATATTTACAAAATGTCTGTATGATATACATCACAAGCAAAGCCAGTCCGATCGGCAGAAGTGCTCCAAGGATCTGTGACGGATCCTCTGTAAATAAAGTCTTTGTCAGTGTTCTTAAAATCTGTGGAAATGCAAGATCCACCAGACTGATGATCGCCGCACAGATCAGATCCAGAAAGAATACTGTCCTGTACGGCGCATAATATTTTACAAATTTTTTCAGTGTATGCATCACTTTCTTTTGTGCAATGTCCGGATTCCCCGTTTTATCACACTTTACCTCCTTATCCCCAAAATCATATATTGTTATTATATCGGGAATCTTTCGTTATTTCCACCTTATTCTCAAATTACTTTGAGAATTTTCCTTCCTTCATCTTTTTATTCTGCTGTTTTTATGCTATGATAGGACAGATTGTTATGAGAGTAACTTATTTATTTCACTTGAAAGGGGTATTTCTATGAATTTTATAACAAAAAGCTGGAAAGGCATCTTACTTTGTCTGGTCATCGCCGTTCCATGCTGGTTCCTCGGACAGACATTTCCGATCATCGGCGGACCAGTATTCGGTATCCTTGCCGGAATGATCATTACTTTATTATTAAAAGACAAATCCATGTTTCAGGACGGTATTACTTTTGTGTCAAAGAAGGTTCTTCAGTACGCTGTAATCCTTCTCGGTTTCGGACTGAATCTCTCCGTGATTCTGGAGACCGGAAAACAGTCACTGCCAATTATCGTAACGACGATTTCAACGTCCCTGATCATTGCATATCTGTTACATAAAGCTATGCATGTACCGGGAAATATTTCCACACTGGTCGGTGTCGGATCTTCCATCTGCGGAGCTCTGCAATTGCCGCAACAGCACCGGTCATTGATGCGGATGATGAAGAAGTTGCACAGGCAATCTCTGTTATATTCTTTTTCAACATGCTCGCCGCACTGTTCTTCCCGTCACTTGGTGCACTGCTTGGATTCTCAACCAAAAGCGGGGAAGCCTTTGGTATCTTTGCCGGAACTGCGATCAACGATACCTCTTCCGTAACTGCAGCGGCTTCCACCTGGGATTCGCTCTACGCTCTCGGTTCTGCCACACTGGATAAGGCAGTTACGGTCAAACTTACCAGAACGCTCGCGATCATCCCGATCACACTGGTTCTCGCATTTATCCGGACACGCAACTCCAAAGCCGAAGGAAAGAAAGTGGAATTTAAAAAGATTTTCCCGATGTTCATCCTCTACTTTGTTCTCGCTTCCGTGATCACAACGATCGCAACTTCAGCCGGCGTATCCGCAGATGTATTTACTCCGCTGAAGACACTCAGCAAGTTCTTCATCGTCCTCGCCATGAGTGCAGTCGGTCTGAATACGAATATCATCAAGCTGATCAAAACCGGCGGCAAACCACTCGCTCTTGGTTTCTGCTGTTGGATCGGTATCACGATCGCCAGTCTTTCCATGCAGCATGTGCTTGGAATCTGGTAAATGAAAATCTTTCTCATACTTCAAAAGCCTTGCATAAAGCAGGGCTTTTTCTATAATACAGCTTGCCGATGCCTGCAAGCTGTTCCTCTTATTATCCTTATATCTTACACAATTACTTCCAAAATCCTTTTCTCTTGATACTCCAAGTTCTGGATTCCGCGCTTCTTATTTTTATTAAAATTGAAACTTAACAAATATCCCCTGTCCTGTTTATAGTATTCCAGATATTCAAACAACTGCTCTCTCTACTTCTATATTTTTTCTGCCGACTGCATTACTTGCACATTAGAATGTCCATAAAAGGGAATGTCCATGCCATAACACTAAACATTCCCTTTCTCATGGTTGATTTTTCATTATCTGTAATTCTCCGATTCCCACATTCGAAAACTCTCTCAGATTTTATTTTTCGATTCACCACTACTACACAGCTTTTCTGATGGATATTTCTCCCTTTTTCCACATCTCAAAATACAAATCAAATCCTAACTTCATTATACTATCCAGACTTTCTCAAATTTCCATTTATATAGATGGCAAAAAGGGCAGCATACAGGATTTTGCTCCTGTATGCTGCCTCATCATATGGTGTATTTGAAAGTTTTTAACGTGTTGTCATTATCCTTCGATACTGATATATTTCTTCTCTTCTACTGCCGGTTTTACTTCTTTCTTCGGGACAAAAAGTTTCAGGATACCATGCTTAAACTCAGCCTTGATATCTTCTTCCGTGATATCTTCACCTACATAATAACTTCTCTGGCAAGCTCCTGCGTAACGTTCACGACGGATGTACTTACCAGTTTCTTTCTCCTGCTCATCCTGATCCAGTCCTTTGGCAGCGCTGACTGTCAGATATCCGTCATTCAGTTCTGCTGTAACTTCATCTTTCTTGAATCCCGGAAGATCGATCTCCAGTTCATAACCATCTTTTTTCTCTTTGATATCTGTCTTCATCAGATTGCCTGCATGATGTCCATACAGTTTTCTCTGGATCTTACGATCTGCTTTATCATCATAAAATGGAAAATCAAAGAAATCATCAAATAAGTTATCATTAAAAATACTAGGCATTAACATAAGTCGTTCCTCCTTATAAATCTATCTGAATTTAACTAACTTTCTTTTTAAGCGGCTGCCTCATCTGGCAGCCTTGTAACCGGACGCTTACAATCCGCATTCTGATTATCCCTCAATGGAAATGTATTTCTTCTGTTCTACAGCAGGTTTTGCTGCTTCTTTCGGTACGAACAGTTTCAATGTACCGTCTTCAAATTTGGCTTTGATGTCTTCCTGTTTGACACCGTCGCCTACATAAAAGCTCCTGCTGCAGGATCCACTGTAACGTTCACGGCGGATGTACTTGCCATCTTCAGCTTTTTCATCTTTCTTCGTGTTCGTCTCAGCACTGACTGTCAGATAACCATCTTTCAGTTCTGCTTTTACATCTTCTTTTTTAACTCCAGGCATGTTCATCGTTACTTCATAGCCTTTATCGGTATCTTTTACATCCGTTGTCATAAGTCCGGATTCACTGTAATCATATCCTCCAAATGGTTCTCCAAAGAAATCATCCAATAAGTTCTCTCCAAAAATACTAGGCATTAACATAAGTCATATCTCCTTTCAAAAGACATTTATTAATTTATTTAGCACATTCGGATTTACTCTGAAGTGTTGTTGTCATCTCAAACACCGGTCGGTGGAATCTTTATTATCTCTTTTTGTTCCCCTTCCTTTGTTCTAGTTGTAATATAACACTTATTATTAGCACTGTCAAGAGGTGAGTGCTAATTATTTTGTGAAGATTTTGTGAACGCTACGAGCAATGCAAAATGGTGAAAATTCTCTATAATCTGCAACGATTTTTCTATCTGCGTCTGTTCCTTATTAAGCGGCACTTCAGTGCCATTAGTGCCATCATCGGCGCCACATTTAACGCCATTAGCGCCATTTTTAGTGCTATTGGCGTTATTGGTATCAACCTGACCTCGATAAATATTGATACGCAAATCCACTTCGCCACCAATAAACTCCGGCTCCTGCAGTCCGGAAGCTTTTACTTTGTCTATAATTCTTGGAATGCCGCTTCCCCAATGCTCGATCAAATTCATGTAAGCAAATCCTATTAATACTTACATGATTGATAAGATGGATATTTTATTTACTGGTTATTTTATAATTCATATTTGATAACATCATTTTCCTGCCCGATTGGAATCTCCCAGATAATATACTCCTTATCCGTAAAAAGCCCATATTCATTTCTGATCATATTTCGCTCCACATACCCGTAATATTCCAATTCTTTAATTGCTGACCTTACAGAATCAATTCCATCTCGGCTCAAAGATGCCAGCCCCTGCATCTGTAATTCCAGTCCTCTGGCAGACTTAACATCAGAGATAGCAGTCCCTTTGCCTTTAATGACAAATCTTTGTTCTTGAAATGATGGTTGCTCATTACCGTAAAATTCTTGTTTCGTTCTACACGAAAGACCTGTTCCATTCTATCTCACTTCCTTTCCAGACAGAAAAAGACGCAAGCCACATTTCTATGACTCACGTCTTTCTCTACTCATATTTTAATAATCTTTATTTTCTTTGTCTTCTTCTTTTTGTAAATAATAAAATCTCTTCTGAATTTCAATCTCTTCTCGAAGTTGTTCTTCTGATGGAAGGTAGGTTTTATATTTAGATGCAAATAATTGTTCGTGCCCATGCAATATAGAATATTTCGCAATATCTTCATCTGTATCGGAACATAAAATAATCCCTAATGTCGGATTATCCCCTTCATTTCGTTTCATTTCATCATACATACGAATATACATATCCATCTGTCCCACATCCTGATGTGTGATTTTCGACGTTTTTAAATCAATCAATACAAAACACTTCAAAATGTAATTGTAAAAAACAAGATCAATATAATAATCTTCTTTTTCAGTTCGAATATGCTGTTGTCTCGCTACAAACGCATACCCTTTCCCCAATTCCATGAGAAATTTTTGAATATGCGTGATAATTCTCTGCTCCAATTCACTTTCCGTAAAATCTGTATTAGAAGATAGTCCAAGAAATTCTGCTATTACTGGATTTTTGATAAATTCCAGCTTATCAGCCTGATAAGAAGCAGTCAGTTCTTTCATTTCTTTTTCTACAGGTTCTGCATTTTGAGACATAAGCATTCGGTAATAATACTGTGAAGAAATATTCCGTTGCAAAGTCCGAACTGACCATGCTTGCTCCTGTGCCTCTTTTGCATACCATGCTCGTGCCTCTGGTGATGTTTCCTGAAGCAAAATTCTATAATGCGTCCATGACAAGGGACGCCCAGACTTTGGACGCAGTGAGTCCAAAATTTGAGGAAATTCCTGATGAAATTTCACATATTTATAAAGACTGCTAAAGTCAAAGCCTTTGCCATATTTTTCTTTTAATTCTGATGATAGCTTTTTCATAGTTTTTTTGCCATAGTCCGCTTTTCCATTTTCATTCAGACACTCTATAGCAATTCGCTTTCCCAACAACCAGTTTCTTTGAACCAGAATTGTATCGACAGCCGCATACGCAATACTTTGTGCACTCTCCACGATTTCACATGTATCAGCAAATAAATCTCCTGTTTCATGGTAAGCAATCATACTTTTATTTAATTTTGGACTCGGTGAATCCAAACTTGTTTTTTCTTTTTCAGAATGTTTTTTTTCCATCAAAGCAACCTCCTTTTCGATAATTGTTGCGACACTGTCGCAACTTTTCCATTTTGAAGTTCCAGATTGACACCTCAAAACGATTTCTTTAAATCTCCAAAATCTATGTTCTTATTTTACCCCAACTCTTTCATTCTGCCTACTGCTATTTCATGTTCACATATAATAATGAGATCGTAATCCACGACCTCATCACCTTCATTTAAACATAAATCAATTTCCTGAGAATAATCTCTGCGAAGAAAACCATACTTGCCAAGTTGCTCCATCTGCTCACCGGATTTATAGGTGAGATTCGGGATCAGATATCCATTTACATTTGTGTACGTTATATAAATAGGACATTCGCAATCCGCTTTCGCTACTTACTCATGAACACAGTTGCTTCGCTGCCTGCGTTCATTTTCTTAGCACTCTCCATTTCTCATCATTTTGTGACCACAAATTTACGACAT
>ENA-OQAZ01000390-OQAZ01000390.1-human-gut-metagenome-genome-assembly--contig:-NODE-390-length-24835-cov-6.229966_pt1 | contig 24835 bp, 32 predicted proteins | sample MGYA00242737_ERZ504531 | MGnify/ENA primary metagenome ERZ504531 (study PRJEB26092, sample SAMD00036244) | human gut metagenome | host: Homo sapiens | study: EMG produced TPA metagenomics assembly of... | reverse complement strand
ATAAAAATCTACTTTTTGTGCTTTTTTAATGATACGGCGCAGGCTGGCAGGCTCCTGCGTCATCTTTGACAAAATACGCCGGAAAGGCGCATAAATCGGGCAAAAAATGCTTGACAGAAAAGGCGCGGATAGTACAATCAAGAAGATAATTGAACTATCTCAAATGAAAGATGAAAAAGATTCACAGAGAATCGGGCGTCTCCGAACCAGTAAAAACGGAAGGAGGCTTTGGGCATGACGCTTTTTTCCTACGAGATTTTTGATGCCGTGGCCCGGCAGGGCAGCTTCAACAAGGCGGCACAGCAGCTGCACCTGACCCCATCGGCCATCAGTCACGCCATTGCCGTAATGGAGGAGGAGCTGGGCTTTGCTCTGTTCAACCGCGGCAAAAACGGCGTATCCATGACCAGCTACGGCGCATCCCTGTATCCCTCTATTCGCGATGTGCTCAACAGCGACGAGGCCCTCAAGCAGAGCATCGCCCGCCTGAACGGCCTGGAAAAGGGCAAGGTGAAGCTGGGCGTATTCAACTCGGTGTGTGCTTCGCTGCTGCCGGGCCTGCTCAAAAGCTTTATGACCCACTACCCGCAGATCGAGATCGAGGTGTATCAGGGCACCTACGACGATGTGAAGGAATGGCTGCGAACCGGTCAGGTGGATATCGCGTTCCTTTCCTCCACCTGCCGTGAAGAGTTCAACCTCACCGAGCTGTTCCGCGAGCCGCTGCTGTGCATCGTGCCGCAGGACTGGCCCGAACCGGAAAACGGCGTGATGACTCCCGCCCTGATGAACGGCCAAAGCTTCGTTGTGCAGTGCGATGCCACCGATGCTGAGATGCGCCAGTTCCTGAAAAAATATAAGATCGGCACCGAGCGCCGCTGCCATGTCATCGACGACCAGTCCAACATCGCCATGGTGGAAGCAGGTCTGGGCATTTCCATCATGCCGCAGATGCTGCTGCGCGACTGCAAGGCCGCGATCAAGATCTATCCCATCGAGCCAGAGGAAGACCGTGTGGTGGGCCTGGCTGTGCAGCGCCCCGCCGCAATGGCCCCGGCAGTGGAACAGATGTTCCACCACATCGTAGACTACTGCAGGCAGATCGAGCTGAGATGAGCCGGACACCTTTATACTATACCATAAAACAGTCTGTGTGTGGAGCATGGACTGTTTTTTTATTAAGAAAGAGCGATTGTATCAGCGTGCAAAATCCGCTATACTTAGAAAAACAGGCTGGTTTTATGCAGAAGCCTTGATTGGAGCAGGAAGATGAAGACCATAAAACGACGTGCCTTTTGCAAGGCGGCAGCAGCTGCGTGGCAGGCGTGCTGTCCCCGCACGCGGCGCAGAGGCTTTGCTGCCGCAGGCCGCACAGGCTGTGGTGGGCAGTGCGGTGCCGGAGGATTACTACTCCTTTGCTTTCCGCAGCGACCACAGCGAAACAGATCTCTCCCACGATTTTTATTATACAGATGCCTTTTTTGAGAACACGGCGCTGCAGTACAGCCACAAGCTGGCACTGGCAACGCTGGGCCTTGTGGCGGCAAGCGGCAACACCTACCAGAGCGATGCGCTTTACTGGGTGGAGGGTGAAGCGGGCCGTGAGGACAGCATTGCGGATGCCTACCAGAAGCTTGGCTTTGCCAATGCGGTCTATGCGGGCTACCAGTGCAGCCTGAACACCCCGGTGGATACCGCGGGCTGTGCTTTTGCGCAGAAAACACTGGTACAGGATGGCCAGCGCACCACCATTATTGCAGCCATGCTGCGCGGTGTCGGCTATGGTGCCGAGTGGGCCAGCAACCTGCATGTGGGCGAAGGCGGCGGGCACTATGGCTTTGTGACAGCAGCAGAGCATTTTTTTTGAGGATCTGCAGGACTACCTGAAAAAAGCCGAGGCTGCAGCGGGAACGCTGGGCACCATCAAGCTCTGGCTGGGCGGCTACAGCCGCGGCGCGGCTGTGGCAAACCTGACGGCGGCGCGCATCCGGCAGCAGCTGCCGCAGATCGCGCAGGAAAATACCTTTGTTTACACCTTTGCCGCACCGGCGGCACTGACGGCAGCAGACCGCCCGGATCTGCAGGCGGACTACGACAACGACCACACTGCAGACGGAGGACTGAAAACGGATTGGGATGTAAGCAATATCTTCAACATCATTTCCAGCGGCGACATCGTGGCCCGCGTGATGCCGGAAGAGTGGGGCTACCACCGCAACGGAAACGACCGCTTTCTGCCCTCCACGGCGTACCAGAACGAGCTGGATGATCTGAGCATCATCGAGAGCCGGATGGGCGGCGTGCCGCTGCGGTTCGACCAGCTGGCCACAAAGGAAGATGTGGATTCGGTGATCGCGGCGGCTCTTGCGTTCTGCAAAAGTGCCGCAAATTACCACGAAAAATATGAAGCTGCCTTTATGGATATGCTGCAGTGTGCCTTTACCCTCTCGGAGAAAGAGGCAGCCGAGGGCGTGATCCTGGACGATGAAGCTGTGATGGAACGGCTGCGCAGCATGGAGAACATCCGTAAAATGTCGTGGACGAAGGTGCTGCGCTGCGTGATGACGGCTTCGGCCATGAGCAGACCCATTCTGGAGCAGGTGGGGGCCATCGTGCCGCTGCGGGCGCAGCAGGTGGTGGTGCCGGTGCTGGCGGTGGGTCTGTGCCACGAGGTGGAGAGCGATGTGCTGAGGATGCTGGTGTACTACATCCTCAGCCTGATGAGCGTGAACAGCCCGGCAGACAGCGTTCTGCGTGCGGCATTCTGCCACTACCCGGAAAACTACATCACCCTGATGGAATATTACGACCCCGCCGAGCACGGCATGGAAGCCTATACCCGAAAATAAAAAAGAGGGGCTGTTGCAAAATAAAAATGCGATAGCAGCTTGCACAAAGGAATAGCGCAAAATCAGAAACCCGGAACCCTTTTTGAGCCATTTTGGCCCTGAAAAGGTTCCGGGTTTTGTGCTATTTGCTGGCGCAGGACCGTTCTGCTGCCCCGCCTGCGGCGGTGCCGTGCTGTTCGAGTCCTGTACCGCCCACCATACAGTTCGTACTCGAACCCGATTCTTTATGAAAAAGGGTTCGGGTACGTTTTTTGTTTACAAGAGGTTCTGCGGAGGGAGTATGCAGAACGGTAAGCAGGAACGAGTAAAGGCAGGGTATCACCATAGCGGTGGTGCCCTGCCTTTTATTCTTAGTATTTGTCAAAAAGTATTTGTCAAAAATCGCATCCAATCAATTTACTTTTTCTGCGCAGTTTGCTATAATGATGCTTACTAGTATGTATAGCCAGATTAGACTTCGAGTGGCTTGTCTGTAAAGACAGGCGGCATCGTACCAATGGGTATGGATGTGTTTTTCCGGTAGGAGTTCCCTCGGTTCGGCCTCATTCTACACTGCAACACGAGAACATCGTTGCATCGAGTCACAGTGTGATATGGAATTATGTTAAGGTGTTAAGTAATGTTGGTCTGAGCCTATGCAATTGTTTGGGAAGTCGGATTTGTGCTGGTGTGAATTCAGGATATAAGGCTATCGCATCTCTTTGTTATTTGAGGACGGGAAGTCCCCTCATTTATTTGGGGGCCAATAATAACAAGGAGGTGAATTTCGTGAATAAGACGGACAAGCCTTTTGTTGTTGTCAATATTAACATATTCGGCAACAACAATAAGCTATCAACGAATGAGACTCGTTCTCATGTCCCTGTTGCTTTGGTTATCTTTGCGATTTCCATTGCGGCCATACTGGTTGTATCCTATTGCTGCCCTGAACTGCTTCCCGATTTAGTCCGTTGGATGATCGGCAAAGTAGTCAACAGCTAACACCAGCATATTTTAAGAATTGAGGTGTCATACCTTTTGAAATATAGTGATTGCCCTTTATATGGAATTCGTTCCAAACGTATGCTTAAGTATGTCCTTCAAATAAAAAATGATGATATGCTAAAGCAATCCAATATCACATCCAAAATCCATCCATATATAGATAAGACAAAAAAGCCTCGTCTTATTGAAGCACCGCAGGCAGAATTAAAGATTGTTCAAAGACGGATAAAAACATTATTGGGTAAAATTCAAACGCCCGATAATGTTTTTTCTGGTATAAAGGGAAAATCTTATCCGGAAAACGCACGTATGCATATTGGAGGAAGAAAACGAAACCTCTACAAAACTGATTTGACAGCTTTTTTTCCATCTATCAGTCGAGAGGATGTTTATCAATTTTTTAATAACGAATTGTGTTGTTCTCCGGATGTTTCAGAAGTGCTGACCAATTTAACAACAGTTAGCCTTGAAAGATTTCCAAAAGAAGAACTCACAGAAGTCTATGACTTTTTAGGTCAAAAAGGTGTGCATTGCTACAATCATTTGATTTCAGGAGCACCAACCAGTCAGATATTATCCTATCTTGTCAATCATAAGATGTTTGATGAACTGCATACGCTATCTGCTAAAAATGATATGGTAATGACTGTATATGTGGATGATATGGTATTTTCGAGCGAACATAAGATATCTTCACATTTTAGGAACTCTGTCAAATCAATCATTAAGAAGTACAGGTATAAACTATCCCATAACAAAGTAAAAGGTTACTCAAAGGGATATCCAAAATTAGTAACAGGTGTTGTCATCGACTGCAATGAAAATATGATTGTCAAAAATTCATTGCAACATAAAATCATATTGGAATTTGAGCATTTGCGCAAAAATCCAATGGATCAGGAAAGTCGCCAGCGATTGCGAGCCTAGTAACATCGGCGCAGCAAATTGATAAGTCGATTTTCCCAAACATCAAAAGATTTGCATTTGAAAATCCATCCAAGTAAGTGTTCAATGTATTGTTCTTCTGGCAAATTGAATCTGATTTTCTGGCATGTGTGGACTTAATCTACGTAGTGAGCCATCGTGAGACGATAAAATATATGAATAACATGTCTGGAAATCACGAACTAGAGGACGAAACACAAAAAAATAAGGTGCGCCCTGCCGGACGCACCCCGCAAAAATCCACACACGATAAGTAACGCAGGGCGTTCCCCGTCGGAAACGCTCTGTTTTTCTTTGCCGGAGAGATGAGCCTGTTCTGCCTGCCATGCGGCAAATTCCCTTTGACCTTCCTCGCTGTTCCAGCAGGCAAGGATCGCCGGATAGAATGCCCGTGCCAGACGTTCGATGGCTTCATCGGGATAAGGGGAAGTGTTTGTGGACTTTTTCTTTTTGTTCAAACGCACGCTCCTTTGATCGTCCCACCGTGGCAAAGCCGGGCAAGAAAATCAAAGTTCCATTTTTTATCAGGCGCAAGGGCGCGGATGCTTTCTGCCCTGCTCTTGCGGCTGGTGGCTCGTTGATGGCTTACAAGTGCCTGTCGTTATGCGATTTTTTCATCGTTCAGCAGTTCTTCAAACTGTGCCATATATGCCTTATGCTGTTTGAGAATCTTCGTGGTCTCCACTTTCACATAGGCATCATCAGGCACCTTAGGGAGATACTTCATCAGAAATCAACATCCTGCTGGATTCGCCGGACGGCAGCTTCCAGTGCAGAATAGTTGATTTCGTAGATTCGTTTCTGCGGAGCAGGGCGGTCCTCCGGGTGCAGAATTTCGTGCACGATCTGCTTGCGGTTCGGAAAATCTGCCCTAGCAAGACGGTGCATATCGGCATCACGGACTTTGAACTGCCCGGACAGGATCTTCTCCTGCATACCGGGCATCATCTGTTCCATGATCTCTACGCCCCGCATGAACTTCTCAGACCGGACAACGTAAGATTCACTGATGTTGTTCCGCTCTGCAATCTGCTTGCGGATGCTCGCTTCCGCAGAGGTGGGAGGAATTGTGTCAAATTGACACAATTCCTCCGGGGCAGTTTTCTTGGCAGCAGCCGTGTGCTGATTGTTGCCGTTTCCACCGGGCTTTCGATGCTCCACACTGTACTGCTTTCCAATGAGGAACTTCTTCTGCTCCGGGGTCAGATTACGCCGCCCTAACTGATTCTTGCAGATCCATGCGAGGACTTCTTCTCTGCTTTCAAACGGGAGCGGCATGGTAGAGAAAGAGATTTCGGGATGCTCCTGAACGATTTCATAACGATTGTGACCGTCAACAAGGGTGTTGTTCCAAACGATCAAAGGAGAGAGCAGCTTGCCTTCCTTGAGGATATTTTCTTCAAGCTGCTTAAATTCATCATCGGTCAGAGGGGGAATCTGAGACTGGAACTCCGGTCAATTTTCAGATTGATCATACGCACACTCCTTTATCTCTCCTGCTGCGTCGGTTCTTCCTCCCGGAAATAGGACGCAATATTCTGCTTTGCGGTTTTCAGTTTGAGAAGTTCTTCTTTGGCTTCCTTGTACTGCTCGTAGAACTTTGCCTTTTCGGATGACAGCTGCGCATACTCGGCTTCCAGTTTTTTCGGGCTGGGCAGCTTGGTGATGTCGTTTGCCTTGAAATAGGCTGCTGCCACCCGGTATGCTGTTAGCTCTGCACGGTGCTGCTCCTCAAAGGCTGCGGGTCGCTTGGCGGTCTTTAACTGCTGTGCGACGCTCTTGGTGCTGGCGTAGGCTGCGACCTGATAGCGCAGCTCTTTGTTGGCCTTCATGCGACCTTCGAGGTCTTTCACCACGGCCAGTGAGTCGTGATACTTGGTTTCCAGTTCAGCGATGCGCTGGTTCAAGGCGTCCTCGTCGGTCAAGTTCTTTTCCTGCAGAAGATTCACGGTCTGTGCCATAACTTTGAGATTGTGTTTCGTGAGCCAACGCTTATAGCCGATGCCCTTGTCCTGTTTCAGCTTCGCCTGAATATCCACCAGTTTCCCGATGCGGTCAGGCTTAAACTGCGCCTTGGGTTTGCGTTCGGTGTTTGCCTGCAACGTGGAAAGCACTGCTGCCTTATCGAACTTGTCACCGAGATGTTTCGCTCGGATAAACTTCGTTCTGCCAGCGGGCAGATAGCTCAGACACCACGGCTTTCCTTGACAGCAATACCATACTGCTGCATGAGCCTATCGGAAAATTCTTCAAAACTCGTTGTGCGGTACAACACCGAAGAAATCTGTTTCCGCAAGATGTCCTTTACGGTTTCAAACTTCTTCTGCCGGGGATGCTGTCCGGCTGCGAGCAGGGCTGCGTTTTCACGGTCAAGTTTCAACTGGCCACGCCTACGCGCCCAATACTCAGCTTCGCTGACACGCTCTTTCGAGCCGTTGAGCAGGTCAATCTGGTATAGTCCGGCACCTTCGCACAACTCCATGACCTCGACACGCAAGTGCCGCATGGTCTGGGCAGTGCTGGAGTGCTTCATGCCCTCTAGCCAGTCACGGGGCTTCTGCATATAGGGCTTGCGTTCCACCTCGCGCATTCGGATGCTGCCGATCACGATGTGGACGTGGATGTTTCCCGAATGGTTATGCCCATCCGGGTGGGTACAGACGATGGCAGGATGACCGGGAAAGTTTTCTTTGCAGAATTTCAGGCCAAGAGCCTGTGCTTTTTCCATGGTCAAGCCGTTGTCGGCTGCATCGCGTGGGTCAAAGCTGATGATATACTGGTGACTTTTGATATCATCCGGGTGGTTGTTCTTGTTGTACTTTCGGTTTGCCAGCAGACAGGCAGTTGCAAACGAAAAATCGCCACACTCAAGGGTGTCCAGAATGTACGATTCCCGCAGCATGGGTCTGCCCTGTTCGTCCAGAAGTTGCTTTCCGGTGAACGCGTCGTGCTGGTAAACGAGGTACGCTTCTATGGCAGTGTAGTCCGAATTCTTAGAGGCGATATGCTTGAGCGTTGCCATACAGTTCACCCAGAACTTTCTCGGCGCTGAGCCGGAATGCAGTCAGGTCTGCAAGTTCGTCAAGGAGTTTCGCCCGGATCTGCGCGGTATCTGCACCGCCGGAATTGAAGTGCCTTGCAAGCTGGTTGAGGTTTCCGCCCACCTTGCTGCACTGGGCAAGCAAAGTAGAAACAGCGGTCAGGGTTTCTTCGCCGCCGGCAACAATGACCGTTTTCTCGATCTTAACGTTGTGGATGGAACGGCGGATAAAAGTGGAGAGGGAGAGATTCAGGAGTTTGCAAGTGAGTTCCAGTGACGCTTTTTCCTCCGCTGTCACACGGAACTTGATGACGTGCGTTTTGTTGTTCGGCGTGTCGTGGCGCTGGGAATTGCTAGGGGTCGATTGAACATTCGTTTTGGTCATTGTACCTCCTGTCTGTTCGATAACTCCTCGGTGAAGTTATGTAAGCACGACACGCCGTTGCTGTTCGCACCGTCAGGTGCGAACCATGAGCAGGGTTTGGGGCAGGCACGCCCCAACAAGATCACTTCGTAAATGCAGACGCATTGCAGAAGTGAAGTCCCGGATGGACAGGAAATTTTCAAGAATTGAAAATTTGTGGCCACGGGACGGTTCTTGCCCTCTACCGCTGCGCTCAAAACGCTTCATCAGCAAATGTTTCCGAATTGTTAAGACGCAAAAAATAAGTAAAAGGTCTCTGCTCATGTATGAGAGTCACCGTTTGCTCCGAACGAAGTTCCTGCCCCTGTTTGTGCAGCGGCGTTGTCCGGCTCGCTCACGGAAAGTGTGAGGTCGTGGCACGGTATCACGTTCAGACGGCTTATGAAGGATTCAAGGTTCAGTATGAAGAAAGCTAGGCGCAGTGCGGACACTACGTCCGGCTTCTTTCAAGCACAAGAATAACACTTTGAAGTTGTGTAGTCAACAACTGAAAACAAATTTTGGAAGATTTAACAACTACATAAGATTTTATTTGTGAAAAAGAAAAATACCGCCCATGCAGCGCAGCGATGGATTTTGTCGGGTGAATCGGCGGCAAAATGAATCGGGTGTGTTGCGGGGCGGGGATTAGTGACAGAGATTATCATGGATTGCAAAGCACGTCAAGATGGTTTTGCAAAATTTATTGTGGTAAAGCAGTAAAAGTATGACACATCCTTCAATATATGTATCAAAACAAAACTACATCTTCTGCCCACAGTAGGCACAATAGTATTCGCCGGATTTGCCCAGACGGAAAATCTGGTCACAGCCGCTTTCAATGGAAGTGATGCAGCGAGGATTTTTGCAGCGTACCACATTCACCAATCTCTGCGGTGGAACAGGATGGTATTTCTTTACGACTTCGCCATGCTGGACAATGTTGACAGTAATGTTCGGGTCTACTTTTCCAAGAATTTCAATTCGCTTTGGAAGTTCTGTCCCTTCAATTTTGATCAGTCTTTTCGGCCGCATTTGCCGCTTCGGACATTTTGCAGCAAAGCGACAGATGCCGAACTATCTTCCAATTCCAGAAGCTGATACAGTTCCAGCCCCTTTCCAGCGGGAATGTGGTCTAAAATAAAGCCATTCTGGATTCCTTCAATGCTCAGCATTCCAGCACCTTCTTTCCGGTCAACGGGTCGGGGATGCCCAGCAGGGCCAGAATGATCGCCATACGGATGTATACGCCGTTGTGGACCTGATCGAAGTAGGCGGCGTGAGGGTCGTTGTCCACATCCAGTTTAATCTCATCGATGCGGGGCAGCGGGTGCAGTACTGGCATATCCGGCTGTGCCAACTGAAGCATCTTGGCATCGAGTTCATAGCATCCTTTCAACCGAAGATAATCTTCTTCGTTGAAAAAACGCTCCTGCTGAATGCGGGTCATGTAGAGCACATCCAGATGCGGCAGCTCTGCTTCGAGGTCGCAGTCTCCTTGTAGGTCTGATGGAGAGGCGTCAGTGTCTCGTCCTTGACGTACTGGGGGATGCGCAGTTCCTCCGGCGAAATGAACACAAACCGATTTCCCTCAAACTGGCTGAGGGCTGCGGTCAGGGAGTGGACCGTCCGGCCAAATTTGAGATCGCCGCAAAAGCCAATAGTCAGGTGATCGAGCCGCCCTTTGCACTGGCGGATGGTCATTAGGTCGATCATGGTCTGGGAGGGGTGGGCGTGTCCGCCGTCACCTGCATTGATGACGGGCACTCGTGCGTACATCGACGCCCGGAGCGGGGCACCCTCTTTGGGATGGCGCATGGCGATGACGTCGGCGTAGTTGCTGACAACGCGGGCGGTGTCTGCCACGGTTTCACCCTTACTGGCGCTGGAGAGCTGGGCTCCTGCAAAGCCCAGCGTCTTGCCGCCGAGGCGGAGCATGGCCGACTCAAACGAAAGCCGGGTGCGCGTGGAGGCTCGTAGAACAGCGTCGCCAGAATGCGCCCGTCGCACAGGTGCGCATAGGGAGCGGGATTCGCTTCCATCCGGTCGGCAAGGTCGAGAAGGGCCAACTGCTCGTCCAGAGAAAAGCTGTTCGGCTCGATGAAGTGTCTCACAGCCATTCTCCCTTCAGCACAAACTTCTCGCGCTCGGCACCGGTGGAGACGAACTGAATCTCATGATCCAGCTGCTTTTCAAGAAACTCCACATAGCCCTTGGCTTCTTTCGGCAGTTCGTCCCAGCTCTTGCAGCCGGAAATATCCTTGTTCCAGCCGGGCAGCATCGTGACCACCGGCTCCATTCGGTCGAGGTCAGACAGGGTGTCGAAGCGGGGGACTTTCACTCCATCCAACTTGTAACCGGTGATGACCGGGATCTCCTCCATGCTGCTGAGCACATCCAGCTTGGTGAGGGCAATCTTATCCGCGCCCTGACAGGCTAAACCATAGCGGCTGGCTACGCAGTCGAAGGGGCCAACGCGGCGAGGACGGCCGGTGGCCGCGCCGTATTCGCCGCCTGCCTTGCGCAGCTTCTCGTTCCACTCTTCGCCCATGGCGTTCTCGGCGGCGAAGGGACCTGCACCCACGCAGGTGGAGTAAGATTTCAGCACGCCGACCACATGGTCGAGCTTGCAGTTGGGGATACCGGCCCCCAGCGGCGCGTAAGCGGCCAGCGTGTTGGAGCTGGACGTGAAGGGAAAGATGCCGTAATCGATGTCGCGCATAGCACCCAGCTGGCTTCTAGCACGATCCGTTTGCCGCTGTCGTGAGCCTGCTGCAAAAAAGCACCGACGTCGCAGATGTACGGCGTAAAGTGCTCGGCCTGCAACTTGCACCAGTTCAGCAGGGCATCGTAGGACATCTTTTCCTGATGGTAGCAGCCCGCCAGCTCCATGTTCTTGGAGTCCAAAATCATATGCAGCCGGTTCTGGGTGCGCTTCTCGTCCAAGTGGAGCAAGTCGCCCAAACGCAGAGTCTTTTTGCGGTACTTGTCGCTGTAGGCGTAGGCGATGCCGCGGCGGGTGGAGCCGAAAGCACTGCCCTTTTGGGCAAGGCGGTCTTCTTCCAGCCCATCCTGCACCTTGTGCCACGGCATCGAAATGGTGGCCTTATCGGAGAGCTTCAGATTCTTGGGGCTGACTTCCACACCACGGGCTTCGATGGCCTGCATCTCGTTTGCGAGGTGCTCGAGGTCAATCACCATGCCGGTGCCCAGCACACAGGTCACGTCCGGGTGCAGGATGCCGGAGGGCAGCAGGTTCAGGATGAACTTGCCCTTCTCGGTGACGACGGTGTGTCCAGCATTGTTGCCGCCCTGATAGCGGGCAACGATGTCAGCATGTTCGGCCAGCAGGTCGATGACGCGGCCCTTGCCTCATCGCCCCAGTTGATTCCAGTAACAGCGGTAAGCATAACTCTTTATTTACCTTCTTTTTCGTTGTTTACAATGGCCTGCACCTTGGTGGGCAGGCCGTAGATGCTGATGAAACCGGTGGCATCGCTCTGCTTGTAGTCGCCGCCTGCGGCAAAGGTGGCAATGTCCTCCCGGTAGAGGGAATACGGCGACCAGACACCGGCGTTGATGAGGTTGCCCTTGTACAGTTCCAGACGCACCTTGCCGGTGACATGCTCCTGCGTAGAGGTGACAAAGGCGCTCAGGGCCTTGCGCAGGGGGCTGAACCACTGGCCATCGTAGACCAGCTCACCAAAGGTGATGGCTAGCTCGCGCTTCTTGTGGGCGGTGAGCTTGTCCAGCGTCAGAGTCTCCAGCACTTCGTGGGCCTTGTAGAGGATGGTGCCGCCGGGGGTCTCATAGACGCCGCGGCTCTTCATGCCGACCAAGCGGTTCTCCACCACATCGTACAGGCCGATGCCGTTCCGTCCGCCGATCTCGTTCAGCTTGGCAATGAGGACGGCAGGCTTCAGTTTTTCGCCGTTCAGGCTGACCGGCACACCTTTTTCAAATTCAAGTTCCACGAACTCGGACTTGTCCGGGGCCGTCTTGGGGGAAACGCCCAGTTCGAGAAAACCCGGCTTATCATACTGCGGCTCGTTGCCCGGATCTTCGAGGTCAAGGCCTCATGACTCAGATGCCACAGGTTCTTGTCCTTGGAGTAGTTCGTCTCGCGGCTGATCTTCAGCGGGATGTGATGAGCCTCGGCGTAGTCAATCTCCTCATCGCGGCTCTGGATGTCCCACTCACGCCACGGGGTGATGATCTTCAGATCGGGTGCAAAGTGCATGATGGCCAGCTCAAAGCGCACCTGATCGTTGCCCTTGCCGGTGCTGCCATGGCAGACGGCGTCGGCACCCTCGGCGCGGGCAATCTCCACGACACGCTTTGCCAAAATCGGGCGGGCAAAGCTGGTGCCCAGCAGATAGCCCTCGTAATCGGCCCCGGCCTGCATGGTGGGGATGACATAATCCTCCACGAACTCGTCGGTCAGGTCTTCAATGTACAGCTTAGAAGCGCCGCTTGCCTTGGCGCGCTCTTCCAGCCTTCCAATTCGCCTTTCTGGCCCACATTGCCGCAGACGGCGATGACCTCGCAGTTGTCGTAATGCTCTTTCAGCCACGGAATGATGATGGACGTATCCAGACCGCCGGAATATGCCAGCACGACCTTTTTGATTTCAGACACGGTAACTGCCTCCGTTCAAAACCAACTTTAATACTTTCAAATTCCCTCTTGCAATTTCCGATTGCAGTTGCTATTATACGAGCAGAGAAAGAATGTGTAAAAAGTATCCTGCACATAGCTGCAATGTGATTTTTACATGGAGGAGGCAGATGCATCATGTATGTGGACTGGGAATACTACAAAATTTTCTATTATGTAGCGAAATACCAAAACTTTACCAAGGCCGCGCGGGTGCTGGGCAACAACCAGCCCAACATCACCCACTCGATGAACCGGCTGGAAAGCCAGCTGAACTGCGTGCTGTTCATCCGCTCCAACCGGGGCGTGACCCTGACGCCGGAGGGCGAGATGCTCTATTCCCGCATCGCGTCGGCGGCGGTGCAGATCCAAGACGCCGAGGAAGAGCTGAGTGCCAGCGCCACGCTGGAACACGGAGCCATCTGCATCAGCGCCACCGAGACGGCCCTGAACATCTACCTTTCCGAAAAGCTGCGGGCTTTCCACACCGAGTACCCCGGCATCCGGCTGCGCATCTCGAACCACTCCACTCCCCAAGCATTGCAGGCCGTGAAGAACGGCGAGGTCGATTTCGCCATCATCTCCACCCCGGCGAGGTGGAACCGGGGCTGAAGCTGGTGGAGCTGAAATCCTTTTACGAGGTGCTGGTGGGCGGCCGGACCTTCACCGCACTGGCCAGCCAAAGCCTGACCCTAAAGGAGCTGAGCAATTACCCGCTCATCTCCCTGAGCGATGAGAGCATGACCCGCAGCTTTTACCGGCAGTTCTTCCTCGACCACGACGCGGTGCTGCGGCCCGACACCGAGGCCGCCACCACCGACCAGATGCTGACGCTGGTGAAAAGCGAGCTGGGCCTCGCCTTTGTGCCGGAACCCATGGCAAAAGACCTGCTGGCGCGGGGCGAGCTCGTCCAGCTCCACTTGCAGGAGATCATCCCCACCCGCTCCATCTGCCTCTCTACGACCACCACCGCCCGCTGAACACGGCGGCGCGGAAGTTCCAGCAGATGATGACAAAAGCAGACTCACCCCGCCCGGCTGCATCAAAGCAGACGGAGAGCATATCTTTCATATCCCAATAAAATGCCGTCGATACAAAACCGATATTTCACATCTCTGCCCGCAGCCTTATAATAACCATTGGAAATTCAGAGAAAGAGGGCTTGCTCAATGGCAACGATATTTCCAAGAGAAGAAAGAGCAGAGGCACTGTTCGGGGAGATCCTGAAAAATCCAGAAGCCTGCCGACGCCTGATGGATACCTTCAACGACTCGCTGGACATGGCAGACGTACTGGATGCGCCGACCGTGAGTGCACAGCAGTTTGCCGCAGCGCTGTTCAATGCCTACGAGAACAAGGATCTGTCTGCCTTTCTGATGGCGATCTGCCAGCACAGTATGTTTGACCTGCTACGGAACGCTGCCCTGATCCCGTTCAAATTCAACGCCGATGGTCAGCCGAACCCGGTGATCCTGACGGATGATGCCGGCGTTCTTTTGCCGAACAACAAATTGCCGTGAGCAGCAAAGTATACGACCGGTTCATCCGGGTGTTCCAGAAGCAGGAAAAGGTAAAAATGTACCTTGCCAGCGGCTACTGCAAGTATCACGGCTACGACGAAGGCTCGATGGATGTGGTGGAGTACCACTACAACCAGCATTTGGGGCTGCTGCTGATCTACGAACTGCCGGACACCGTGAAGCAGAAGGTAACGGAAGCGGAAGCCTACTCCACCGTCTGGGATATCCAGATGAGGCTGCAGCACGCACTGCCCCGTTCCGTGGTCTACTATGGACAGGATACGCTCAAGGACGGCGGAACCCGCTACGATGAACTTGGCGTCTTCCTGCCGCTGGAACATTTTGCAGACCGGCTGGAACGCCATATGGAAACTGCCACCAAGATCGTTTACGGGGAGTAAGCACCTGTAAACGGGTTCCCTTTTATGACCTCATACACAGCAAAACAAAACGCAGAGAGCTGAGACAGTTCTCTGCGTTTTGCTTTATAGAGGGAGAGAGGTGACACGCACGTCATGTGCAATAACGGAATGTCTTATCGGTGATGATACGGGCAAAAATCAGACCCAGCGGAAGTGACACGATGATAAGGATGGCATTTGCAAACCATGTGGCTGAGTCGGTCAAAGACATGATGCCCAGATTGTAAATGGCACGGTAGAAATACAGCCCCGGAACCATAATGACGATGGAAGGAACCGTGACCGAGATACGGGGATAGCCTGCGGCACTCTTCAGGCAGGATGCCAGCAGACCGGCCAGCAGCGCACCCAGAAACGCAGCCACAGCGGGCGGGAACCCGGCAAGGCTGACCAGTTCCAGCCGGAATGTGTTCGTCACGGCACCGATGAGGGCTGCACAGACCGCCAGATTCCGGGGGCTGTTGAACATCAGTGAGAAACCGAATACGCCGCCAAAGCTCGTCAACAGACGGAACACGATCTCTTCCGGAACCGTCAGGCTCAGGGCCGGGAACTGTACCGGCTGCAAATGCAGCAGAAGTGCCATGATCCATGCCGTCATGGTAGCCACCAGAATGATAAGCATGGCGTAGGCAAGGCGTTCCAGCCCGGAACGCATATCTAGCTTGGCAAGGTCGATACCGCTGGTAATGAACGGAAAGCCCGGAATGATAAAGAGCATGGAGCAGATGTAGCCTGCCTCATGCTGTATCGATACGGCAAACAACACCTCAGCCAGCTTCAGCAGGACAGCATACACGAGGCTTGCCGAACAGACTGAAGCCGTGATGCCCAGAAACAGAGTGAAATGGTGTTTTGTCAGCTTGCAGCGCACAAAGTTGCCGATGCCTGCGCCGCAAAAGGCAAACAACATCTCGATTGGGCCGCCGCCCAGTAAAAAGGTGAAGCACCCGCAGGCCAGTGCTGCCGCAAAACCAAGCGCAGTAGGGGAATACAGACCGTGGATGCGCTCGATCTCATCGAGGTGACTGTGCAGTTCTTCGCCAGTCATGAATTTTCCTTCCCGGTCAAAGTCGTTGACGAAATGTTCCAACCGATTCAGGCGGGAGGTGTTCACACCCGTATTTGTCAGGCAGAGCGACTGGGTATAGCACTGATCTCCATCAAAACAGGTGAACTCGATGGACAGCAGACCGATGTCTGCCGTTGTCGTAACGCCCAGTTCCCGCGAGAGGGTATTCATAGAACTTCGGACACGCCATGCACCCGTGCCGCATTCCAGCAGCATCAACCCGGTGCGGCCAATGACAGATGCCTTTTCTACAAGCCCTGCCTCCGTGATGGGGATGCCTTTGCTGGCCGACGCATAGTCGTGCCAGTAGACTTCCATGTGATTTTTGATGATCTCACTTTGCCGCTGTCCCATACCGGAAAGCCTCCTTTGTGATATGGGAATACCGCAGTCCATCAAGACTGCGGTGCTATTATAAAAGAATTTGCAGCGTGGGTAAAACGTATCTTGAATATGCCTGCAATGCGGATCCGGTATCACAGAAAAAACTTGTGTTTTTGTTCCATCTGCGATAGGATGATAAAAAGCCATCGGGAGGGATCCGCTATGACCTTGCAGCAGCTTCGTTATGTTACCACCGTAGCCGACACCGGCACGATCAGCCGGGCGGCACAGCAATTCTATATTTCACAGCCCAGCCTGACGAATGCCATCCGAGAGTTGGAGCAGGAAGTTGGGTTGACCATTTTTCACCGCACCAACCGGGGTGTGGCTCTGACTCCGGAGGGAGAAGAGTTTCTGGGATATGCTCGGCAGGTGCTGGCTCAGATAGAACTCATCGAAGAGAAATATCTTGGCTCGGCCCCGGTCAAGCATCAGTTTTGCGTGTCGGCCCAGCACTATTCCTTTGCCGTGGAAGCCTTTGTGGAACTGTTGAAAGAATACGGCGGAGAGGAATACGATTTCCGTATCCGAGAGACGCAGACCTACGAGATCATTGAGGATGTTGCGAAGCTGCGCAGTGAGGTGGGCGTGCTCTATCTGAACCACGACAATGAAACCGTTCTGCGCAAAGTCATCCGAGAACATGATTTGATTTTCACGCCGTTCTTCACCGCAAAGCCCCACGTGTTCGTCAGCGCAGCCAGCCCGTTGGCGCAGAAAAAGGCTTTGACACTGGACGATTTGAAGCTCTACCCGCGCCTTTCCTATGAGCAGGGGGAGCACAATGCGTTCTATTTTTCGGAGGAGATTTTGAGCACTCTGGACAGCAAAAAGGACATTCTGGTGCGAGACCGTGCAACTCTGTTCAATCTGCTGATCGGTCTGGATGGTTATACCATTTGCAGCGGCGTCATCAGCGAGGCACTCAACGGTCCGAACATCCGTGCCGTGCCGCTTTTGGTGGATGATTCCATGCAAATCGGCTATCTGACCCACAAACAGGTGCAGCCCGGACGATTCGGAAAACAGTATATTGCGATTCTAAAAAAGTATACAGAGCAGGTATAATTTCAAGCTATATCAAAGCGCCTGTATTTCGTATTTTACACAAACCCACTCCTGCGGTATACTGTTGCCATCAAGCAACGAACAGGAAAAATGACGTATAGAGAGGGTTTTGCGATATGGCAGAATTGAAATCACCGTTCCGTTATGACTTTGTGGGCAGCTTCCTGCGCCCCCAGCGCTTGAAAGAGGCACGTGCCCAGTTCAAGGCCGGCGAGATCGACCGTGCCGCGCTGACCGCTGTGGAAAATGAGGAGATCACCCGCCTGATCGAGAAGCAGAAGCGTGCTGGTTATCACGCCATTACCGATGGCGAGTTTCGCCGTAGCTACTGGCATCTGGATTTTATGTGGGGGTTCCACGGTATTGATGAAGTGGAACTGGATCACGGTTATTTCTTCCACGGTGAGGAGACTACCCATGGTTCCATTAAAGTGAGTGGTAAGATCAGCGGTGAGAACCATCCTTTTGTAGAGCACTACAAATTTGTCAAGCAGTTTGAGGATGAGAATTGCATCGCTCGCCAGACCATGCCTGCCCCGGCGCAGCTATTGGCCGAACTGTACCGTGAGGACAATGGCAAAAATACGGATGCTGTTTACCCCGACCACGAACAACTGATTCAGGATATTGCTGCCGCCTACCGCACCGTCATTCAGGAGTTGTATGCCGCTGGCTGCCGCAATATCCAGTTTGACGACTGCACATGGGGCATGATCGGAGACCCGAATTACCAGAACTTCCTCAAGGAGAGCAATACCAAAGTGGAGGATGTGCCGCAGAGTACCTGCGTCTGAACAATTTGGCACTGGAAAACCGCCCGGAAGGTCTGACAATTACCACGCATGTCTGCCGTGGGAACTACCACTCTACTTGGGCCAGCGAGGGCGATTACTTCACCATTGCGCCTTTCCTGCTGGCACAGGAAAATGTAGATGCGTTCTATCTGGAGTTTGACGATGTGCGTTCCGGCAGCTTTGAGCCGCTGAAATATGTGCCGATGGCAAAAAAGTGGTGCTGGGTCTTGTCACTACCAAATCTCCTCGGTTGGAAAATAAGGATGCCGTCATCGCCCGCATCCGCGAGGCAGAGAAGTACATTCCTCTCGACCGTCTTTGCCTGAGTCCGCAGTGCGGCTTTGCCTCCTGCGAGATCGGCAATAAGCTGACCGAGTTGGAACAGTGGAACAAGCTCAAACTGGTCAAGGAAATCGCTGAGACCGTCTGGGGTAAATAAGAAGTATGACCGGCAGTTCTTTGAAAACAGAGAACTGCCGGTTTTCAATATAAATTTATCTTGCAATTCTGCACAAGTTATGGTATATACATTATACGAAACATTGCCTTGATGAACGCTTCACCGTTCAATGATGTATAAATGGGAGGTGCCCGCCATGACTGCCGTGATCTACGCCCGCTATTCCAGCGACAACCAGCGCGAAGAATCCATTGAAGGCAGATTCGTGAATGTACGGCCTATGCCGAAAAGAACGGCATCACCATCGTCAAGCACTACATTGACCGTGCCATTTCTGCAAAGACGGACAACCGCCCGGAGTTCCAGCAGATGATTAAGGACAGCGATAAAAAGCTGTTTGACATCGTGCTGGTCTGGAAGCTGGACCGCTTTGCCCGGAACCGCTACGACAGTGCTCGGTACAAGACCCAGCTGAAGAAGAACGGTGTCAAGCTCATGTCTGCCACCGAGATCATCTCCGAGGGGCCGGAGGGCATCATTCTGGAATCGGTGCTGGAAGGTTATGCCGAGTATTATTCGGCTGACCTGTCCGAAAAGGTCGTGCGTGGTATGACCGAGAACGCTCTCAAGGGTATTTATAATGGCGGCACGATTCCGTTCGGCTACATGATCGATGAGACCCGGCATTACCAGCCGACCCGTTGTTGGCTCCGTATGTGGAGCAGACGTTCCAGAAGTATGCAGACGGCGCGACCATGACCGACCTGCGGGATTGGTTGAAGGCGCACAACATCAAAAATTCAATGGGCGGGGAGATGTCCTATAACACGATTCAGCGGATGCTGAGTAATCGCCGGTACATCGGCGAGTTGCGTTTGCGGGATGTGGTACAGCCCAATGCGATCCCGGCGTTGGTGTCAGAGGACTTGTTCAACAAGGTGCAGGAAAAGCTGGCGAAAAACAAAAAAGCTCCTGCCCGTCATAAGGCAGAGGAAAGCTATCTGCTTACCACCAAGCTGTACTGCGGTAAGTGCGGAGCGCTGATGTTTGGCGAAAGCGGTGTCAGCCACACCGGGAAAATGTATACCTACTATAAGTGTGCTGCTGCCAAGAAGAAAAAGACCTGCGATAAAAAGGCCGTGCGGAAACAGTGGCTAGAAGATTTGGTGGTCAATGAGACCATGAAACTGGTGGAAGACGATGCTTCCATGAACGCCATCATCGCCAAGGTAATGGAACTGCAAAATCAGGAAAGCACTGATTTGCCCATCTACGAAAAGCAGTTGAAAGAAACGGAAGTCGGCATCACCAATATGCTGAACGCTATCCAGATGGGCATTCTGACCAGTTCCACCAAGGAGCGGCTGGAAGCGCTGGAAGAACAGCGGAAGGAACTGCAAGCCCGCATTGCAGAAGAACGGCTGGCAAAACCGAAGATGAAAGAAGAATTCGTCCGGTTCTGGCTGCTCCGTTTCCGTAAGCTGGATATGACCCAGCCGGAGCAGCGGCAGGCACTGGTGGATACCTTCATCAATGCCATCTATCTCTATGATGATAAGGTGCTTATTACCTTTAACTATAAGGAAGGTACAGAAACGGTCGCTTTCGGGGAAGCCGTGAAAGCGGAGAAAAGTTCGGATATGAGTGCGCGAGGTGCACCAAATTTTGAACGTCAAATCGTAAGATTTGGCGTTCTTTTTTGTTATGTAACCCCGAAAAATCGGGGTCTGCACGGTCAATGCACGGTTTTTGCACGGTCAGCTTTTTCGTGAGAATCCTCTGCATGGGCTGGAATTGCTTTGAAATGCGTGGTAAATTTTGCATCAGGTCAGCAGAGCCAGACGGAGCTGCGCCTTTACTTCGGGGTCTGCATTCTTCAGAAGTTCCAGCAGAGCAGTCATAGAGATGGTCGGTTCGCCTGCGGCATTTACAGCCTGCGGGCTGGGGTTTTCCTGTTTGGCATAGAACCCTTCTTCAAACTTCTTCCCCAGTTCAACACGAGAGGACTGCTGGATATGAGCGTAGGTGTTTACCAGCATATCTGCCGTAGCGTGTCCTGTGGTGCCCTGAACGGCCTTCACATCGCCGCCGGAGATCATCAGCTGATATGTCGCACTGGAATGGCGCAGACCATGGAACACGATACGTGGGAACTCCGGGTGTGCGTCCTGCCATTTGATGAACTTCTTGCGGATGAGCACCGGCTCCACCGCCAGACCGTTGGGCAGACGGAACAGCATTCCGCTGTCATGGTAGCATGTCGGGTCTTTCATCTCGTCTGCCGCCAGCTGATTTAGCCACTTCTTCAATTCCTCTTTCAGTGCAGAGGTCATGAAGATGGTACGGCAGGAGGACGCCGTTTTGGTGCTTTTCAGGATGAGGGAAGTGGTGCTGCGCTCCAGCTTGTCCGGGAATACCTTGATGATGCAGCCATCGTCTACTTGATTCAGGGCTTCTTTTCGTACCCGCTGCATGGACTTGTTGATACGGAAGGTTCCGATGCCATCTGCTGCGTCAAAATCAAGATCTTCCGGGGTCAGACCTACGATCTCGCCCTCTCGCAGTGCGCCCACCAGTGTGAGGTGGACTGCCAGATGCAGGATGGGGTCCTCCATGCTGTCCAGAGCCGCCCGCATCTCCTCTACCGTCCAGATGGTACGTTCCTGCGTGGACTTCTTGGGGCTGTCCACAGGGACCGGACTTTTGACAAGAATACCCCATTCCACGGCATACTGGAACGCTGTTCCCAGCAGCCGATGAACCTCGTGGATCGTCGTGCCGGATAGGAACCGCTGCTTCTGCTTTTCGGTCAGTTCCTGCTTCTTTCCCTCGATATACGAACCGCAGGGCGTTTTGCTCAGGGTCGTATAGAGGTTCTCCATGTGGTAGGGCTTGAGTTTTTGCATCTCCATGCTGCCGATATAGGGGATAATGAGGTTCTGGATGGTGGAAAGGTTAGATTCGTAGGTCTTGGGAGCCCACTTGTGTTTGCTGCACTGCTTGGGCAGCCAGTCCATCAGGAACTCTCCTACCGTCACCGTGGACGGGATCAGAAAAGTGCCAGCTGCCAGCTCATGTTCAATCTGCTTTTTTCGGTTTGTTGCCTCCTCTTTGGTTGGAAAGCTCTCCCATTTGTCACAGCTCTTGCCGTGCTCATCTTCGTAGGTGTAGCGGACGCTGTAGGAGTTGCCGCGCTTCGTAATATATGCCATACTGTTGCCTCCTTATCAAGCTGCCCGGTAGAGCCACGCATCGAAACTGTCTTTCGGGATGCGGATGCTTCCGCCTACCCGCAGGACACGGAACTCGGTGGTGCTGTTGCACAGGTTGTAAGCAGAGCGCAGGCTGATGGCCAGCATTCGTGCGATCTCTTCCACCGTGTACACCAGCTTCGTGGTTGCTGGGCTGTCAGTCGGAGACTTGACGGCATTGGTTTGAGTGACCACCTCCATTGTAGTGGGGTTCGAGTCCTTTTGCAAGGGCTTATTCGTATAATTTTCAGATTTCACGGTTTCGGTCATGTCAGGCCGATTCAAATTCATAGGCAAGCCTCCAATTCCTTGTAGCCGGGTGACTATTACACCCGGCAATTTTTGCTTTCCGATGTTTTCGGTTTATCCGATCAAAAGTTTCAGGCGTTCCAGCTTTTCCTGTGCATTCTCTTTCCGGAAGCTGACCCCAATACAGGAGATGGGAACGCACATCTCCAACAGGCGGTCGTAGATGCGGGCGTGAGCGGTATCCTGCGGATGCCGGATCTCGTCCAACGTCAGATTGGTGGTGACGATCAGCGGCTTCCGGCTGCGGTATCGGCTGTCCACGATGTTGTAGATCTGTTCCAGCGCATACTCGGTGCCTCTTTCCATGCCGAAATCGTCAATGATGAGCAGGGGATAGCGGCAGAGCTTGTCCACGACCTCATTGCGCCCGGAAAAGCAGCTGTTCAGTTCGTTTAGGATTCGGGCAAAGTTCGTTATACGCACAGGCACCTCCTGCTCCATCAAAGCGTTTGCAATGCACCCGGCAAGGAAACTCTTGCCGGTGCCCACACCGCCCCAGAGGAGCAATCCTAGGTTCTCTGAGCGCATGGTCTGCCACTGCTCTACATAGCGCTGTGCGTGGTGCATCTGCGGGCTGCGCCCATTGTCGTTTGCAAATGTCCAGTTTTGCATGACGGAATCCGAAAAGCCGTCTTCTTTCAGTCGCCGCACAAGGTCGAGATGCTTCCGTTCCTTAATAGCTGTTTCCTGTTGTTCCCATTCTGCTTTGCGATAGGAACATTCTACGGGGTGTCTGTTCTTTCCCATCAGGACAAGACCCTTGGCAAAGAAGGCTTCCTTGGGCGTTTGGCACTTGCCGCAATAAAGCAGGCCATCCTCGCCATAATAATCCTCAGTGTTTTCGGGAATAATGGAAATGGACTGTTCCAAAGTTTTTTCAATCGTCTCTATAGGCTTTCTCCTTCCTTGAATGTGTAGTCCGGGATGCCCGGTGCTTGCTTCTGTTCTGACTTTTGCCGTTTTGCCCAGATGCGCAGGGTGGCGGCATGGTCGACGTACTTTCTGCCGGTGGACTGGATATAAGCGGACAACTGCTCAATCAGACTGTCCAGCCCTGCAAAGTCAGCCTTGAGCCGCTTATACTCCTTTTCCGTCAGAAAGACATTCCGGTATTCTCTCAACGATAGACAAGCATTGTTTGATTTTATCAGGTGGTTATCATTCAGGTTGTTCTTATTACGTTGGTTAGGTGTGCATTTTTGCGCAATCATACTGTGCGTTTCTGCACAGTCAGCTTGTGCGCTGGTGCATACTGTGACTGCGCAATTCTGCACAGTATGCGGAACTTTGAGCAGAATGTGGCTGGGTTTGGAAAATCCACTGCGGATACGTTCCACGAGCTGTGCGTTTTCCAGTTCGGAGAAAGAGCGCGTTACACTGGAAATGCTGCATCTCAAGTCTTTTGACAGATGAGAAAGCGGATAGACTACATAAATGCGATCCTGTGCATCGATCCAGTTGTTCTTTTGAGAAAGCGTTGCTCGGTCCAGCAGCAGGGTGTAGAGTAGTTTTGCTGTGTGGCTCAGGTTGGTATCCAGCAGAAAGCGGGGATAGGGTAGATATTGTGGCAAGGGCGTAGTGACAGTCAGGTAGTCGGAAATAGAATTCACCTCCAGTGTTTTTTCATCAAACAAATTTTTGGAAAGCATTTTACTGGCTGTTGGCAGTCTCCAGAAGATGCTGCCGATGCTGTTCTTTCAGATGCACAATATAGCTTTTTGCCTTTTGCAAAGCAGCAATAACTTTTGCTTCAATCTCTACATTTGTCAGAAAGTCGGGATACAGAGCAAAGCATTGTTCGAGACGGAAAATAAAGCTATCAGAGGCACTGTTGATTTCACTGAACATTCCTTCGGCATCGGCGACATGATCAACCGTTGCCATCTTTTCTCCTAGCTCACGAATGGTCTGGAGTTCGGTGCTGCGCTTTCCCGATGAAATAAAAGGTCGATTCTCTGAGAGTGGATCAGCCGTTTGGATCTTCGATGTGGCAGCACTAGAGAAATTGCGTTCGGTGACCTTGGAAAGCAATTCTAAATTTTCATAGGTGTCTGCACTATCGTCTGGTTTACCGTTTAACTTTTCCTCTCGCCACGTTGATACCACGGTGGGCAATGCTTCTGTGGGAGTTCCACGGATAATGGTAGCCTCTCGCTGGGATAGCTTAAGTTTGCCGGATAAGATTTCTTTCTGAATGCCGGGGCAGTATTTTTCCATCAGCTCAACGGTTTTCATGAACTGCTCGGCACGAATTACAAAAGAGGAACTTACATTATTTTCTTTGGCGATTCGTTCGGTCGTGTTTTCTACCGATGTCAAATTGTCAATTTGACAGTTTGCCACCTGCGTGTACTGATTGCCATGGTTTCCCCCACGAGTGGATTTTTCAGAGTGATACTGCTTTCCAATCAGAAACTTTTTCTGCTCGGGTGTCAGATTCCGACGACCCAGCTGATGTTTGCAGATCCATGCCAGAACATCTTCACGGGTTTCGCAGGTGCAGGAAATCGAACGGGTGGCATAAGGAATTTCTGGGTGCTGCTGGAGAATCTTATAGCGATTATGACCATCAACAAGAATGTTGCCCCAGACGATCAGGGGAGACAGGACTTCGCCCTCTGAAAGGATGTTTTCTTCCAGTTGCTGAAATTCTTCATCGGTCAATGCAGGAATCTGAGATTGAAATTCAGAATCAATGATAAATTCAAACTTGTTTTCTTCATAGGCAAAATCTCCTT
>ENA-OQAZ01000389-OQAZ01000389.1-human-gut-metagenome-genome-assembly--contig:-NODE-389-length-24848-cov-3.528660_pt1 | contig 24848 bp, 24 predicted proteins | sample MGYA00242737_ERZ504531 | MGnify/ENA primary metagenome ERZ504531 (study PRJEB26092, sample SAMD00036244) | human gut metagenome | host: Homo sapiens | study: EMG produced TPA metagenomics assembly of... | reverse complement strand
ATTCTTACTTTTTCACCGAATGTCATAAACATACCTCTTTCTAAGCCTTGTCTTATAAGTTTCATTAGCCGCTTCAAGGCAAAACGGGAAATGTGTTTCCTTAAAAATAAAAATTAATCTTGACAAAGGGAAATATCTCTCCTATAATGTGAATCACAGATAAGGGAAACATCTTTCCTATAAGATACACAATATTTCCTCTTTTGTCAATGGATATGTGAAATGAATTTCCTGTAATTCAATGAAAACAGGAAGGATAGACAATCATTGATAGTCAAAATGGGATACATGTTACAAAAAGAGGAAAGACGTATGGGAGGTGGCAATGTGAGTCAGGATCAGACTTCTATTATCTGTATTGATCTGAAGTCCTTTTATGCTTCTGTAGAATGCGTAGAACGTGGGCTGAATCCATTTAAAACAAACCTGGTGGTTGCAGATCCTACCAGATCAAAGTCAACAATCTGCCTGGCAATCACTCCGGCTATGAAGTCTCTTGGCATCAAGAACCGGTGCCGGATTCATGAGATACCGGATTGTGTAAAGTACATCACAGCCATGCCAAGGATGCAGCTGTATATGGATTATTCCGCAAAGATCTGTGGAATCTATCTGCGGTACGTCTCAAAAGAAAGATATCCATGTGTACAGTGTCGATGAGCGTTTTATTGATGTGACAAACTATCTGCAGCTTTATCATCTCACTGCAAAAGAAATGGCGGTAAAGCTTATGCAGGAGGTTATGGAGGAAACAGGTATCACTGCAACCGCTGGTGTGGGAACCAATCTGTATCTTGCTAAGATCGCAATGGATATTGTAGCAAAGCATGTGGATGACCATATTGGAATCCTGGATGAATTCTCTTACAGAGAGCAGCTATGGGATCATAAACCATTAAGTGACTTCTGGAGGATTGGATCCCGGACTGAAAAAAAACTGGCCGGTTACGGGATTCATACGATGGGCGATATCGCAATGGCTTCTTTAAGATCCGAAGACTGGCTGTATAAGATGTTTGGGATTGATGCAGAGCTGTTGATTGATCATGCATGGGGCTATGAAACATGCCGGATGAGTGACATCAAGAACTATCATTCGGAGGAACACAGCCTTTCAAATGGTCAGGTGTTGATGCGAAATTATTCTTTTGAAGAAGCACTTGTAATCGTAAGGGAAATGACAGACAACCTGGCCCTGGATCTGTTTGAAAAAGGACTGGTGACAAGCTCTCTCACCTTATGGATCGCATATGACCACAGGTATGAGCATGAGGCATCCAAAGGAACCGTAAAACTCGAAAGAGAAAGTAACAGTTCCAAAAAGATCATAGATGCAGTGGAAGATTATATCTCAGGATTGCGGACAGATATACCGGAATTCGAAGAATCGAGGTGTGTGCGAATAGGGTTGCTCCTGAAAATTATGTGCAGTACAGCCTGTTTGATGATCCAAAACAGACCGATAAAGAACGGCATTTACAGGAAGCAGTATTGAATGTAAAGCAGCGTTATGGAAAGAATGCGATCATGCGTGGATCTAACCTGCTAGAGTGTTCTACTTATCGAGAACGCAATGAACAAATAGGTGGTCACCGTGCTTAGAGGAGGTGTAAAAAGTGCTGGCAAGTGCATATCAACCGTATTTATATTTATCAAGACCGGTTTCCAGGAGACATCCCATGGATGTAGGAGCAGGGCAAAACAGTTTGCTCCATTTGCGGCACTTCGTGGACTGGATGAAACGATCCGGCAACAGGAAATCATTTACGAATCGAAAAGAGATTTATCCGAAGAAAAGAAAAATGAGCTGGATATGAAATTAAGGATCCTGGCATATGGGATGAAGATACAGGCAACTTATTTTCAAAAATCCTGGAAGGATCCGTCAGTTGGCCAGTACCATACATTATCCGGAACCGTAGAATTTTTTGATCCATCAGTCCACTTACGGATCGATGATACTGAGATTCAGATCCAGGACATCTGTGATCTGACTGGTGATGTATTTGAAACTATTGAAATATCATGTTAATTAATCACAGCGGAATTTTTTATACCGGAAAGAGTGTGTGGTAGCTGGTGGAAGGATAAAAAAGGATGCACAGATCGACAAAGCAGATCTGATCAGAATAAAAATCGTGCTGTTCGTGTAGCTTTGGCACTTACGGAATGGATGGCATGATGCTCATAAGGCGGATTTGATTTCCCTTTGGTCCGTTGAGTAATAAATGGAGAAATATCTTATTGCTTAAAGGAGGAAGCCTATATGGGATCAGGTGCTATTAAATGGCATGTACACTGCTCTGTATGCGGAGCATTTATTGAAAAGAGCGCACAAAGCGATTCAGAAGTGGAGTGCAAAAAATGTCGCAGTACATTGGAGATATTTGTAAAGGATGATATGGTGTCGGTTCGTCCGATCCACATCAGAGATGAACAATTAAAGTCCAGGATGCGGACGTATTCCCGAAAGATGATGAATCAGGGATCATAACAGAATAGAATGAGCTGTCTGTAGTAAGCGTTGGATTTGGCAGGAACCATCAAGAACGCACCAGACAGTAAGAGTTTGTCAAGGAGCTGAATCTGACTGGAATCACTAAGAGCCCGGCAAAACATTTACGGATACACTGCAAAGATCAGAAGTATTTTCTGGTTTTGGAGATTGTTGAAGTATTTGTTTTGTTCGGGCTTTTTTGATGTATTTCAAAAAAATTTTTAAATTTTTGTCGTACCCCACTGTAAAACAGGCTCTCAGCGTTTCGTTATATAGAGGTTGAATTCTCTTCTGCAAAAAATAATTGCAGAGAGAGATTTTGATAATATGACACAAAGGAGGAAGCAAAGATGACTGAAATCGAATACCAGGAATTTGTAAGGCATTGTCCTTACGATGCTATGGGCGATTATTCCATGTTTCGCAAAGAACAAACAGAGAATGAATCAGAAGATGCACATATCAACTGAATAAGCCAGGCAATCTGGCAAACTTAATCTAAACGCAGATACATGCGTTACAAAGGAGTCGCGGACTCCCGTTCAAAAAAAACGGGTGAGTTCGTGACCTCTTGTGCTGCAGTTCTTTATGTCTGTGCAGGAATTTTATAAAAGATGGAATGGACCACCCGGAGCCGAAAGGCAGAAAGGTGGCCTTTATGTTGACATTAAAAGAACTGAAAAAATCGTGAAAGTTGCTGATATGGAGAAGAGAATCCCAAGCGTGAAATCCTTGAAGGAACACAAAGTTGTAGTAAAGGAAATGATCAATGCAGATACAACAATCTCTGTTTATGATCACGGATATGTACTTTATACAGCAGGAAATCAATCAACCGTATTTCCACTTCATAGTTGTGATGACTATGAATATGTGAGTGTAACTGGCGATAACAAGGAATTCAATAAAGAGTTCTTTGATAATGAAAACTGGTATATCCGTCTGCTGATGGAGGCTGAAGACCGTATGGCATACAGCCAGAGCAAAATCAGCACCAATCATGGTGTATTTTCTAACAGCGATGTTACAGATGATGCGGAGATTATGAGAGGATCTTCAAAAGATTTTGTTGACGATGTTATCGACAGAGAAATTCTGAACGCTTTGATCAAAGAGTTAACAGAGAGACAAAAGACGGTACTCAATCTGGTTTATTTTGAGGAAATGCGTCAGCAGGATGTTGCAGATTATCTGGGAATCAAACAGCAGAGTGTAAATGACCTCCTGAACAGGGCATTAAAAACGATGAAAAAAAAGGCGGAAAACGAAGAATTTTAAAAAATTTTAAAAAAATTGAATTAGACCACTGTAAAACAGGCTCTGAGCGTTTCGTTATATGAAGGGTTTGCATAGAACACCTTCATGTACCTTGAAAAATGAATAGCCTGCCCGGAGTGATATTTGGTTTGAACATGCATAGAGCGAAAAGCTGCGTGTCTGCCAGAAGAAAACGTATCAGAGATGGAAACTGATATAGGAACGGATCCGGGAAAGAAAACAGGAAAACGCTTAAATCTTAAATCAAAATAAAATGTCTGAATCTAAAAAGAGGATGACAGTAGAAATCATGTGGCGGTATTTGTGACAAACAGGTACGCCATATATTTGTGCTGTTATCTCAGCTTGTGCTGACTGTCCCAAATAGCGCAAATTTCAGGAAAGGAGGCGATCATCTTCGTATAAAAGATAATATGCAGAAACTAACAGATAACCATACACAAAAGAATCAGAAAGGAAGGATTTAAGAGAATGAACGTGAAAAAGAAAGCACGCAGGGTGATGTCCGGTTTACTGACTGCAGTAACGGTTCTATCGACGGTACTCTCTCCCGCTGTTGCCTATGCTTCTGATGATGCCGGATCTGTAAAAAAGATTCCGTATTATGAGGAGATCAAGGATCAGTTGGATGAAGATGAAGTGGTAACTGCAAAGGATTATGAGATCAAGGTTGGAGACAATTTCGATGTAAAGAGTGATTATACCGGTCTTACGATCCAGGATGACAGCAAAGTAAAAGTTACATTTCAGGAAGCAAAAGATACGGACGGGAATGATTTTTCTACCGATTATGCCAATTCCTATAAGGCAGTCTATTATGTAGAACCACAGACAACGGATCACCCAACCTACCAGATCAATCGAAAGATCGTGGTAAAAGAAGCGGATCAACAGAAAGATTCGCAGTCAGAAAGTTCTTCTGATCAGGATGCTGGTTCTTCCGATAAGACAGAAACAGAGGATTCTGAGGCTGACTCGTCTACAGAGGGAACTGATGCTGCTGACACGGAGAGCAAAACAGAACTGACAGAAAAAGAATTTGATGCAGAAATCGAAGCAACGGAGGATCAGGAGACCGTTGATCCGGAAACAGGGATCACACTCTCAGAGGTTATGCAGGAAGCTGTTGACCAGGAAGTTGCTCTTGCAGATCTTGAAGCAGGCGAAAGTATTACTTTTGATATGCCAATGATGCTTGCTTCCGGTGAAACAGGAACAAAATCAGTCACAGTTACAGCCGGCTCCTGGTACTATTACGCAGACTATGGATTAGGTTCTTATCTGACTTGTCCATATTATGTGAAATGGGGAAGCATCAATGCGACAGCATACTGTGTTGAACCATCGAAAAAAAGGACCGGGAAATGGAACTTATACGATCCAGAAACTTGCCGATGGAAAGACACTTGCAAAGGTCTGCTATTACGGAACAAAAGCAAGTGATGAGAATGGTTTCTTCGATGAGAAACATCCGGATTTTCCGGCAGGAAAGAGATTCATCATTACCCATCTTGCAGCAGCTTATGCAAATGGATCCAGTGACTGGGCATCCGGAACTAATGCAACAGGAAAGAACCTGGCAATGGAGCTTTACAATTATTGTGTAAATATGCCGGACATTCCGTCTGTAGATATGAGCTTTTCCGAATCTAATGTAAAGGCTTATGTGGAAGGAAACAGCCAGCGAACAAGTGTGATCACATTCAAAGCAGATAAACTGCAGACGATCACATTTAAGTTGCCAAGCGGTGTAAAGCTTGTAAATGTGACAACCGGTAAAACCAGTGCTGCAGGAGCAAGTGTAGAAATCAGTGGAGGTACACAGTTTTATCTGACAGCACTACTTGATCAGGCAGAGAGCGTCAGTGCTACATTTTCTTCTCGGATGAAGGGAAGCATTGATAAAGAATACTCTGCTTACAAGATTGTAACAGGATCTGGAACACAGGACCTGGCTCTTGTTTTCGGTGAAGGTGTTGGAAATGAGAAATATGTGGATTTTAAAGTAACCTGGACAAAAGAATGCAAAGTATCCATTGTAAAGAAAGATCAGGATACAGGAAATGCACTGGCTGGTGCAGTGTACGGGATCTATTCCGATGCTTCATGTACAAAGCTGATCGCAGAGATGCCTGCAACTGATCAGAATAGTGCTTCACAGCTTACAATGGAGAAAACACAGGAAGTTGTTTATCTGAAAGAAATCTCTGTTCCAACAGGGTATCAGATCGATACAAAGTCTTATAATGTGACTCTTGCTATCGGAAAGACAACGACCAAAAATGTAACAGACAAACGTGTAAATGCAAAGATCAACATTGCAAAACAGGATGCTGAGACAGGGAATGCAGCACAGGGTGATGCAACGCTGGAAGGTGCAGTATATGGCCTTTATGCAAGGGAAGATATTGTTCATCCGGATGGAAGAACCGGAACGATCCATAAGAAAGACAGCCTGATCACATCCCTGACAACGGATAAGAATGGCGAAGCTTCTGTATCGGATCTCTATCTTGGAAAGTATTATCTGAAAGAGCTTAGTGCTCCGGTTGGATACGTACTGGATCCGACAGAACATGAGGTGGACTGTACTTACGAAGGTGCTACTGTTCCGACAGTAGAAAGAACTTCTGTATGTAAAGAAACTGTCGTCAAGCAGCCGTTCCAGATCATTAAGGCAGCAAACAACGGAAAAACCGATGCAGATCTTCTTAAGGGAGTTGGTTTTTCAGCATGGCTTGTCAGTGATCTGAAAGTAAAAGCAGATGGAAGTTATGATTTTGACTCAGCCAGACCAGTTGTACTGACTGCAGATGGCCAGGCAGAAATGTTTACCGATGAAAAAGGATATGCAAGATCGATTCCGCTTCCATATGGAACTTATGTGGTAAGAGAAACCACAAGCAAACACAACTATGCACCGGTTGATGATTTTATAGTGAAGATCACAGAGAATCATCCGGATACACCGCAGACATGGCGAGTGCTTCTGGATAAAGAATTCAAAGCAAAATTAAAGATTATCAAAAAGGATGCAGAAACACAGAAATCTGTACTCCTGGCAAATACTGAGTTCAAGATATACGACCTGGATAACCAGAAATATGTGGAACAGACAACATCCTATCCGAAGCCAACAGTACACAAATCTTATTTCACAAACGAGGAAGGATACCTGGTATTGCCAAAGAATCTGAAACCTGGTAACTACCGGATTGAGGAAGTGACGGCACCCGATGGGTACACGATATCCAAAAACTATGTGACAGTTGCCGTTGATACAGATACTGCTTATCTGACCGATCCTGTCACAGGAGATGCAGTCATTGCTGTGGAATATACCAATGCCCCGGTCAAAGGTCAGTTAAAGATCTATAAACAGGGTGAAGTGTTAAAGGGATTTGATAAGGACTTCCAGTATGAAATGGCTGGACTTGCAGGTGCTGAATTTGAAGTCTATGCGGCAGAAGATATTTATACTGCCGATCATCAGGTAGATGCAGATGGACAGAGAACTCTGTATTTTGCAAAGGATGCACTGGTAGCAACCGTCACAACGGATGCAGATGGTTATGCAACCGTAAAGAATCTTCCACTTGGCAGGTACTATGTTAAAGAGAAGAATGCACCGGACACTCATGTGTTAAATACCGTGCCGGAAAATGTCGAATTTGCTTATGCGGATCAGGATACTGCAGTGATCGAGAAAGAAATCTCTGTCACAGATGAACGACAGAAAGTGTCGATTACTGTCGAAAAACAGGATGCTGAGACAGGCAATACAGTAGCCGGAGCAGTGTTCGGTATTTACAATGCAAAAGACATTCAGACGAAAGATGGAAAAGTGATCGTCAAAGTAGATACTCTTTTACAGGAAATGACTTCTGATGAAAAAGGTCAGGCAGCATGTACACTGGATCTTCCACTTGGAAGCTATTATGTAAAAGAACTGAAAGCACCAAATGGATTCGTATCTTCTGATGAAGTACTGAGATTTGATGCTTCTTATCAGGGGCAGGATGTACAGACAGTAACATTAAAATCCGTAAAGAAGAACCAGCCGACAACTGTTGAGATCACAAAATCAGATGCAACAACCGGTGTAGAACTGGATGGAGCTTATCTGAAAGTAACGGATAAAGATGGAAATGTGGTAGACAGCTGGACATCTTCCAAAGATGCACCGCATGTGATCAAATATCTGAAAGTGGGTGAGACTTATACCCTACATGAAGAGTTTGCACCGCATGGTTATCTGGTAGCCAATGATGTGACATTCACAGTCAAAGATACCGGAGAAGTTCAGAAAGTGGAAATGAAGGACGAGGTACCGGTTGGTGAACTCATCATCAACAAAAAGGGAGAATTCCTGGATTCTGTTACACTGGCCGATAAGGTCAAAGGTGTGGTGGAACACATTTTCAACTATGTAACCGGAAAGCTGACAGATGTTACGTTTGAAGTCTATGCTGAGGAAGACATTAAGGCTGCCGATGGCGTCAGTGACGATTACTATAAAAAGGATGAACTGATTGCAACGATCAAGACAGATGAAACCGGTATTGCAAAACTGGAAAATCTTCCACTTGGTAAATACTATGTGAAAGAAACAGGAACTGCTTACGGTCATGTACTGGATGGTGAGATCCGTCATGTAGATCTGACTTACGTGGATCAGAATACACCAGTTGTAGTCTATGACAAAGACTGGCAGAACAACCGCCAGAGAGTAGAAGTCAGTGTACTTAAGAAAGAAAAAGATTCTGACCGTACATTGGAAGGCGCTATCTTTGGATTATTTGCCAAAGAAGACATTAAGTCTGAGACAACAGGTAAAGTCCTGATTGAAGCTGATGAGATCATTGAACTGAAATCTACGGATGAAGAAGGAAAGATCACATTTGTTGCAGATCTTCCAATAGGAGCCACTTACTATGTAAAAGAACTCTATGCACCGGATGGATTCGTAACCAACGATGAAGTAAAGGAATTTACTTTTGAGTATGCAGGTGAGAATCAGCCGACTGTAACCTATGATTTTACCTTTGAGAATCAGCCAACCGTTGTAGAATTTACCAAATCCAGTCTGACAACCGGAAAAGAACTTCCAGGATGTAAGCTGAAAGTGGTAGATTCTGATGGAAATATCGTGGATGAATGGACTTCCGGTAAAGAAGCACATGTGATCCGTGAGCTGACTGTCGGAAAAGAATACACACTGGTTGAAACAAAACCTGCTGATGGTTACGTGACAGCTGAAAGCGTGAAGTTCACGATCAAAGATACTGCCGATGTGCAGAAAGTTGAGATGAAGGATGATGTAACGAAGGTGAAAATCTCCAAACAGGATATCGCCGGAAAAGAACTTCCGGGAGCGAAACTCACAATCCTTGATCAGGATGGAAAAGTTGTGGAAAGCTGGACCAGTACAGAGAAAGCACATTACATCGAAATGCTTCCGATCGGAAAATACACTCTCCGTGAAGAAACAGCACCGGATGGCTATCTGGTTGCAAAAGATGTGGAATTCGAAGTAAAGGATACCGGTGAAGTACAGCATGTAACCATGGTGGATGAGGAAAAACCGGCAGAAAAGACACCGGAAGGTGGAAAACCTGTCAGTGATTCACCAAAGACTGGGGATAACACCAATCTGTGGCTGTGGTTTATGCTTCTCGGCATTGGTGCGACTGGTACAGGAGCCCTTGCATTTATGAGAAAAAAGAAACACTAATCAAATAAGAATGAGCGTTCATGGAAACCGAAAGGAATCTGTGGACGCTTTTTTAGATGGGAGAAACCATGAGAAATATCATTATTTTTGTTGCTCTTCTGGGAGCAGCGGCAATATTTACAGTTTTGTATTGTCTCATTGCTGCCGGAAGTCAGGCAGAGAAAAAACTGACAGAAATCATGAGAAAAGAGGAAGAACGGAATGAAGACAAATAAAGATCTAATTATAGAACCAAATGCAGCTATTGAGGGAAGAAAGTACAGCGAAGAAAAGCCATGGTCCTGCAAGTACTGTTACTGGTGGGAAGGCAAAAAGAAAGGCTGTAGCTTGAAACAGTGCCATTATCTGCTTGCTGAGAAGAAAAAAGCAGTAAAAACGACACCATGTAGTGGCTGTCCGTATGGAAAACATGTTCCATGTATCGGATATTGTATTGCCCGTCTTCATTCTGAAATGAAAGGAAAGAAAGGACGTGGGTAATTGCAGGAAGAAGTAAATCAGAAAGTAATCAGCCTGAGCATCCAGGGAGTTAAGATCACTGCCAGTGTGCTAAAAGCAGCCCTTCGGAAGTTCCTGGAAATGGATAACCGCAGGAAACAGAAAGCAACGCAGGTGAAAATGGCAGAAAAGACCGGACGGGCTCAGGAGAAAGGAAGGGAACAAGCCCGAAAAAAGATTGAAAAGAAAAAGCCACATGGAAAGCAGACCATCAAGCAGCTGAATGCACAGGGAGTACAGCTTTCCAACTTAAAGATCACAGATGAAAATATCAAATCCTTTGACCGTGTGGCAAGAAAATACGGCATTGATTACAGCCTGAAAAAAGATGTCGGTGCGGATCCGCCGAAATATCTGGTCTTCTTTAAGGCAAAAGATGTGGATGTGATGACAGCGGCTTTCCGGGAATATGCCGGAGTAGAACTAAAAAAGAAACAGGTGAAGAAACCATCGGTCAGAAAGAAACTGCAGAAATCTGTAGAAAGAAAAGCAAAGCACCGCCAGCGTGTGAAGCAGAGACAAAAATCCAGAGGTCAGGAACGATGATGCGGGAGAAATTACAGAAGATCCAGGTCAAACGGCTGGTGATCTTAAATCTCCCATATTTCTTTATCTTCTATGTAGCAGATAAAGGATCCTGGCTGTACCGGCATTGCCTGGGAGAAAGCATGGTCCAGAGACTTGGCGTGATGTTAGTCAATTTTCGACTGGCATTTTTAAGCTGGCTGCCAAGTATCGCTTTGCAGGACCTTACAGTAGGTGTTCTGGTTGCAAGTGCATTAAAACTGGTTGTCTACTATCGTTCTAAAAACGCAAAGAAGTTCCGGCAGGGTGTGGAGTATGGATCTGCAAGATGGGGAAATAGAAAAGATATCGAACCCTTCATGGATCCGGTTTTTGAAAACAATGTCATCCTCACAGAAACAGAACGTCTGACCATGAACAGCCGACCAAAAGCCCCAAAGTATGCCAGAAATAAGAATGTGATTGTCATCGGTGGTTCCGGATCCGGTAAGACAAGATTCTATGTGAAGCCGAACCTTATGCAGATGACAGATCACGTATCCTATGTGGTCACTGATCCGAAGGGAACGATCATTGTTGAATGCGGGAAGATGCTGGTAAATGGAGGCTACCGGATCAAGGTGCTAAATAACAATCAACTTTAAAAAGTCCATGCATTACAATCCGTTCCATTATATCCGGAGTGAAAAAAGACATCTTAAAGCTGGTCAATACCATTATCGCAAATACCAAGGGTGAGGGCGAAAAATCAACGGAAGATTTCTGGGTCAAAGCGGAACGTCTATTGTATTCTGCACTGATCGGATACATCTGGTATGAGGCACCAGAGGAAGAACAGAACTTTTCTACTCTGTTGGAATTTATCAATGCCAGTGAGACCAGGAGGATGATGAAGAATTTAAAAATGCAGTGGATGAATTGTTTGAAGAACTGGAAGCAGAAAATCCGGAACACTTTGCAGTAAGGCAATATCGCAAGTACAAGCTTGCAGCCGGCAAAACTGCAAAATCGATTTTGATTTCCTGTGGTGCCAGACTTGCACCATTTGACATTCAGGAACTAAGAGAAATTATGTCGTATGACGAAATGGAACTGGATATGATCGGCGATCAGAGAACAGCCATGTTTGTCATCATCAGTGATACAGATGACACATTCAACTTTGTGGTAGCGATTATGTACACCCAGCTCTTTAACCTGCTTTGTGATAAAGCGGATGATGAGCATGGAGGCAGGCTCCCTTATCATGTACGGCTGCTTCTTGATGAGTTCAGCAATATCGGACAGATTCCAAAATTCGACAAATTGATTGCTACGATCCGAAGCAGGGAAATCTCCGCTTCTATCATCTTGCAGTCACAATCTCAGCTGAAAACTATCTATAAGGATGCTGCTGAGACGATCACAGGTAACTGTGACACCGTTCTTTTCCTGGGCGGAAAGGAAAGCTCCACACTGAAAGAAATATCAGAAACCCTGGGAAAGGAAACCATTGATCTTTACAACACATCAGACACCAGAGGCAGCAACCGGTCCTATGGGCTGAACTATCAAAAGACTGGAAAAGAACTGATGAGTAGAGATGAGCTGGCGGTCATGGATGGAGAAAAATGTATCTTACAGCTTCGAGGAGTCCGGCCGTTTTTAAGCAACAAATATGACATCACAAAGCATAAACGGTACAAAGAGCTTGCCGATTTTAATAAGAATAATGCGTTTGATGTCGAAAAGTATCTGGCACACCGACTGGTGATGTCGGAAGATACAGAATTTGAAATGTATGAAGTAACTGTAACACAAGAAGACGTATCAGTGATTGAAGCTGAGGAAGGTGAGGACTGATATGAAAGAAAGAATTCGAGCACCCTGCTACTACTGATAAGGGTACAAAAAGGTCTGAATAAAAGGGAAAGGAGTAGAGCCAAACGCTTACAGACCATAAGAAAAAGCGTTTGTTCATACATTTGATTATGGCTTTTTTTAGCAGTGCAATCAATATCCTTCAGACACTGGTCGTTGCAATCGGTGCCGGTCTTGGTGTCTGGGGCGTAATCAACCTGATGGAAGGTTATGGAAACGACAACCCGGGTGCAAAATCCCAGGGAATTAAGCAGCTGATGAGCGGTGGTGGTGTTATCCTGATCGGAACACAGCTGATCCCGCTTCTGAGTGGATTATTTGGTTAAGAGAAAGGAGTAGAGATCCATGTTCAGTCAGATTTTTGATGCGATTGAGGAATGGATGAGGGAACTCTTAACCGGGATGATCACTTCCAACCTGGACACGATGTTTACTGATGTCAATCAAAAGACTGGTGAGATTGCCACCCAGGTTGGACAGACCCCGCAAGGGTGGAACGGCAGCATATTCAGTATGATCCGGAACCTATCGGATTCCGTGATCATGCCGATCGCAGGTATTATTATCACACTCGTACTCTGCTACGAATTGATTTCTATGCTGACCGAGCGCAACAACATGCATGATATTGATACCTGGATGTTTTTCAAGTACTTCGTAAAAATGTGGATCGCTGTTTATCTGGTGAGTAACACATTTACGATCACAATGGCGGTATTCGATGTGGGCCAGCACGTGGTTAATTCTGCGGCCGGTGTTATCAGCGGAAGTACCGCCATTGATATTTCTTCGGCATTGACGGATCTTTCCGCAACCCTGGAAAGTATGGAAATCGGAGAACTTGTTGTATTGGCGCTGGAAACCCTTATCGCCGGCTTCTGTATGAGAATCCTGTCTGTACTGATCACAGTGATCATGTATGGACGTATGATAGAGATTTACCTATATACCTCAGTTGCGCCGATTCCATTCGCAACTATGAGTAACAGAGAATGGGGACAGATCGGCACGAATTATTTCAGAGGACTCTTTGCCCTGGCTTTCCAGGCATTTCTGATGATGGTATGCGTTGCAATCTATGCAGTGCTTGTTGCAGGTATCCAGTATTCAGATAATCTGAGTTCTTCATTATTTGGCGTTATGGCTTACACAGTAATCTTATGTTACAGCCTCTTTAAGACGGCCTCTTTAAGTAAGTCGATATTCAACGCGCACTAAATTACAGGAAGGAGTGAAAATCATGGCATATGTCAGCGTACCGAAAGATTTAACGAAGGTAAAAAATAAAGTAGCATTTAACCTGACCAAAAGACAGCTGATCTGTATCGGTATAGGTGCTGCAATGGGAATTCCAAGCTATTTCCTCTTGCGAAATGTGATGGGAAACAGTAATGCAGCAACGGTCATGGTGCTTTTGATGTTACCGGCATTTTTATTTGCCATGTACGAAAAAGACGGGATGCATCTTGAAGATGTTCTGATGCACATGATCCGGGTGAAGTTTCTTCGTCCACCCGTCAGAAAATATGAGACTGAAAACTATTATGAAACAGATCCGGAACAGATCAGACAGTCACCGGATGCAGGAAAACCGAAAGGAGGAAAAACGGTTGCGAAAAAAGAAAAATAAAGAAAGGATGCTGATTGAAAAAAGAATGGAAGTATTATATAATTTAACCAATGTCTATGAAATATTTTATTTCAAGGAGGATTTGTGTATATGATAACGATTGAAGGAAAAAGCGTATTTGGTGGAGTATCCATTGGAAAGCTGATGTTCTATAAGAGAAACGAAAAGGTGATCAGAAGAACACATGTGGATGACGTGGATGCGGAATGGAAGAGATTCGAAGAGGCTAAGAACACAGCAATCGACCAGCTGAAAGACCTTTACGACAAAGCCATTGAAGATGTAGGTGAGGCCAACGCCATGATCTTTGAGATTCACCAGATGATGCTTGATGATCTGGATTATCTGGAATCTATTGAAGGAATTATCCGTACACAGAGTGTGAATGCAGAGTATGCTGTTTCAACAACAGCTGATAACTTTGCACAGATGTTTGCATCTATGGATGATGCATATATGCAGGGACGTGCAGCCGACGTGAAGGACGTTTCCGAGCGTGTGCTTGATATTCTCTGCGGAGTGAGCAACGGAACACGTGAGATGACAGAACCTTGTATTGTTGCAGCAGACGATCTTGCACCAAGTGAGACAGTACAGCTCGATAAAGAGAAAGTGCTTGGATTTGCTACAATGTATGGTTCTTCTAACTCTCATACAGCGATCCTTGCAAGAACAATGAATATTCCGGCTGTAATCGGAATGGGGGAAGCGCTCAATCCGAAGTACGATGGAGAGATGGCTATCATTGATGGATTTACAGGAACAATCTATGTGGATCCGGATGAAGAGACACTTGCAAAGATGCAGGAGAAGCGTGCGAAAGACCTTGAGCAGAAAGAACTTCTGAACCAGCTCAAAGGAAAAGAGAATGTGACAAAGAGCGGACAGAAAATCAACGTTTATGCGAACATTGGTAACGTATCTGATCTTGGTGCAGTACTTAAGAATGATGCAGGCGGAGTAGGTCTGTTCAGAAGTGAGTTCCTTTATCTTGAGAACAGTACTTATCCGACAGAAGAACAGCAGTTTGCAGCTTACAAACAGGTTGTAGAAAGCATGGCAGGAAAGAAAGTCATCATTCGTACACTTGACATTGGAGCAGACAAGCAGGTTGATTACTTCAATCTTGCGAAAGAAGAGAACCCGGCACTGGGATACAGAGCAATTCGTATTTGTCTGACAAGACCGGAGATCTTCAAGACTCAGCTTCGTGCACTTTACCGTGCATCCGTATATTGGAAATCTTTCCATTATGTTCCCGATGATTATTTCTGTAAAAGAAGTTCGTAAGATCAAAGAGATCATCGAAGAAGTGAAGGCAGAGTTGAGAAAAGAAGGACTTCCATTCAAGGAAGACGTAGAACTTGGTATTATGATCGAGACTCCGGCATCAGTTATGATGAGCCGCGAACTTGCAAAAGAAGTTGATTTCTTCAGTGTTGGAACAAATGATCTGACACAGTATACGCTGGCGATTGACCGTCAGAACCTTGCGCTGGATGAGTTCTATGATCCACATCATCCGGCAGTACTTGCTATGATCAAGATGGCAGCAGATAATGCACACGCAGAAGGAAAATGGATCGGAATCTGTGGAGAACTTGGAGCAGACCTTGAACTGACAGAAGAGTTCCTGAAGATGGGACTTGATGAATTGTCTGTATCTCCGGCGATGGTACTGCCACTTAGAAAGAAGATTCGCGAGTGTGAGTAATTTGTGTTTTTGAGGGGATTCGTATGGGGAAATGAGCACTTTATAGAATGGTTGCAAGACCAGTCCTGCTATTACCACGAGCACCGGCTCGCTCTACCTCATCCCTTTGAAAGTATGTAAGAAGACGGACATTTATCGACTGAGATACTTAGCGTATTCAAAAACGAAAGGGGGCGGATTTTTTGGAGAGGGAGATTTTTTTGTGGCTGGGGCTTATGGTGGTGTTTTTGATTATTGAGCTTGCCACGGTTGGTCTGACTTCAATCTGGTTTTCGGGCGGTGCGCTTGCGGCGTTATTAGTTTCGCTTGCCGGAGCGGGAATGGTGATACAGATTGCTGTATTCGTAGTTATTTCAGCAGTGCTTGTGATCTTTACCAGGCCTTTTGCAGCGAAGTATGTTAATGTGCATCATGTAAAGACGAATTGTGATGAATTGATCGGAAGTGTTGTTAAGGTAACAGAGACGGTTGATAATTTTGCACAGACCGGTACTGCAATTGCGCAGGGAAAGGAATGGACTGCAAGGTGCAAGTCAGATAAGGACAGAATTGAGAAAGATTCGCTTGCTAAAGTAACAGCAATTTCCGGAGTAAAACTGATTTTAGAGAAATGTAAGGAGGATGAGCTATGATATTTGGATTTATTATTTGGATGATCATTATTATGATCGTGGTGTGGCTTCTTGTGTCGAATATCCGTATTGTTCCGCAGGCGCATGCGTATGTTGTAGAGCGACTTGGCGGATACAAGGAGACATGGGGCGTTGGATTACATTTTAAGGTGCCGATCCTTGACCGTGTGGCAAAAAGAGTTTCCTTGAAAGAACAGGTTGTTGATTTTGAACCACAGGCAGTGATCACGAAGGATAATGTTACCATGCAGATCGATACGGTTGTATTCTATCAGATCACTGACCCGAAGAAGTATGCATACGGAGTAGAAAGTCCGATTGCGGCAATCGAGAATCTGACAGCAACAACACTCCGTAATATCATCGGAGATCTGGAATTAGATGAGACACTGACTTCCCGTGAGACGATCAACTCCAAGATGCGTACGATCCTTGATATTGCAACAGATGAGTGGGGAATCAAGGTGAATCGTGTTGAACTGAAGAATATCATGCCACCGAAGGCAATCCAGGATGCGATGGAGAAGCAGATGAAAGCAGAGCGTGAACGTCGTGAAGCAATCCTGCGTGCAGAAGGAGAGAAGAAGTCTACGATTCTTGTTGCAGAAGGAGAAAAGGAATCTGTAATCCTGGAGGCAGAGGCATCTAAGCAGGCAGCAATCCTGAAAGCAGAAGCTGAGAAACAGAAACGAATCAAAGAAGCAGAGGGACAGGCAGAAGCGATTCGTTCTGTACAGAAAGCGACAGCAGAAGGTATCGAGTATATTAAGAATGCCGGAGCAGATGATGTTGTTCTTACATTAAAGAGTCTGGAGCATTTGCCAAGGCGGCAGACGGAAAAGCGACGAAGATCATCATTCCTTCAGAGATTCAGGGAATTGCAGGACTTACGAAAACAATCGCAGAAGTTGCCCGTACAGAAACAAGCGTTGCAAAAGAAAAAGAAGTAAAGTAAAATAAAAGATGTATTTCAGCGTGCCAATCTGTCAAAAGATTGGCACAATGTGTTTTACAACGATAATATTTTGGAGTGCAAATGAAATGGAAACAGAGAAAATCATCAGGTTATCGGTTCGGAATCTGGTTGAATTCATATTAAAAGAAGGTGACATTGATAACAGGATTTCAGGTACGCTGGATAAAGATGCGATGCTGATGGGAGGACGCCTTCACCGAAAGATCCAGCGTATGATGGGTTCAAATTATCAGGCAGAAGTTTCCTTAAAACTGCAGCTTCCGTGTGACGGATTCCAATTAAAACTGGAAGGACGTGCGGATGGAATTCTCCTTGAATCAGAAAAAACAATAATAGATGAGATCAAAGGCGTCGTGCGTTCCCTTGATCGAGTGGAGCGTCCTGTGCCGGTTCATCTTGCTCAGGCAAAATGTTACGCATATATTTATGCCAGACAGCAGGGATTAAAGCAGATCAGTGTTCAGATGACCTATTGTAATCTTGATACTGAAGATGTGAAAAGATTTCGGGAAGAGTATACATTTGAAGAATTAGAAAAATGGTTTCTTGATCTGGTTCATCAGTATGAACGTTGGGCAAAACTGCAGATTGAGTGGGAAAAGAGAAGAGATGCTTCGATTCATCAGACCGAATTTCCATTCGCATATAGAGAAGGGCAGTTTGACTGGCAGCTTCCGTATATCGTACAATTTATCACAAAAAGAAATTATTTATCCAAGCCTCAACAGGAACCGGAAAGACGATGGCAGTATTGTATCCGGCGGTGAAAGCAATCGGAGAAGGATTAGGGGATAAATTATTCTATCTGACAGCAAAGACGATCACAAGAACCGTGGCGGAGCAGGCATTTTCTATTCTTGAAGAAAAAGGTCTTGCTTTTCGTTCAATTACGCTGACTGCAAAAGAGAAAATCTGTTTTTGTGAGGAAACGGAGTGCAATCCGGATGCATGCCCTTATGCGAAAGGTCATTTTGACCGGGTGAATGATGCAGTTTATGACATGTTGGAAAAGCAAAAGAAGATGACACGGGAATCAATTGAAAAACAGGCAGAAGATTTCCATGTCTGTCCATTTGAATTGTCTCTTGATCTGTCAGAATGGGCAGATGGTGTGATCTGTGATTATAATTACGTGTTTGATCCGACGGCACATTTGAAACGATTTTTTGCAGACAATGTCAGCGGAGATTATTTGTTTCTGATCGATGAAGCACACAACCTCGTGGAACGTGGACGGGAAATGTACAGTGCTTCTATCTATAAAGAAGATATTCTCGAGGTGAAAAAACTGCTGAAGGATCGAGATAAAAAACTTGTGAAAAGTCTGGAATCTGTCAATAAACAGATGCTTGAGATGAAACGCGAGTGCGAGAATTATCGGTTAGTGGAAAGTGTTTCTCCATTTGCAGTAAAACTGATGAATCTTCTGACTCAAATGGAAAGATATCTTGAAGAAGAACGGAATGCAGGACATGCAGAGCAGCCGGATGCGTTTATGGAACTCTTTTTCCAAGTAAGGCAGTTTTTGGAAATTCATGAACTGTTGGATGAAAATTATATACAGTATACAGAACTGGAAGGAAACGGAAGATTCAAAATAAAGTTGTTCTGTGTAAATCCAGCGGAGAATCTGAATCATTATTTAAAACTTGGGAATTCCACAATATTTTTCTCGGCAACATTGCTTCCGATCGATTACTATAAACAATTACTATCTGTTGAGAAGGATGATTATGCAGTTTATGCTGAATCTAAGTTCCCGCAGAAGAACAGGAAAATTCTGATCGGAAGTGAAGCAAGCACAAAATATACACAAAGAGGTACAGAAATGTATCGCAAAATTGCCGAGTATCTGAGAATCACAGTGGATGGAAAGAATGGAAACTACATTGCATTTTTCCCTTCCTATCAGTTATGGAGGATGTTTTGGAAGAGTTTGAAAAACGGTCATCCGGAGTAGAACTGGTAATTCAATCGCAATTTATGTCAGAAAATCAGAGAGAAGAATTCTTGGAAATGTTTGAAGAAGAAAGAGATCATCCGATGCTTGGATTTTGTGTGATGGGTGGTGTATTTTCAGAAGGAATCGATCTTACACATGACAGATTGATCGGAGTGATCGTTGTCGGAACAGGAATTCCACAGGTATGTAATGACAGAGAAATCGTGAAAAATTATTTTGATCAGAGAGGAATGCGAGGATTTGATTATGCGTACCTTTATCCCGGAATGAATAAAGTACTTCAGTCCGCAGGAAGAGTGATCCGTACCGAAGACGACAGAGGAATTATCCTTTTACTTGATGATCGATTTCAGAATCGGCAGTATCAGCAGCTTTTTCCGAGAGAGTGGAAAGAGTATGAAGTATGTGGGCGGAAAGAGATAAAAGAAAAGATGGAAGAATTCTGGAAAAATCGATAGATAAAAAATGAGAACCGTTATTGAATGCGGAAACAGTAAAATAGTTACTGCGTTGTGTCATGTAACGATTCTCATTATTTTTCAGGAGTTGCTATCCTGATTACTGTTCTTCAAAATAGTTCAAAAATTCCTGTGCAGGCTTAGCCAAAGGAAGCTGCTCATTATAAGCAATTACAAGAGAACGCTCCGGCATCTCTTCTTCCATATCCAGCTTGAAGATATCATCCTTGTTCTCGGAAAGACAATAATCCGGAATAAATGCAATTCCAAGCCCGATTCTTGCAAGATCGATCAGGAGATCATTACTTGTAAGTTCAATTTCGGGAACCAGGTCAAGCTGATGTTGTTGGAACAGGCGATGAAGGAACTCGTTCGTTGTACTGTTCTTATCCAGCATCAGGATCGGATAGTGGAGCAGATCGGCAAGTGTCAGTTTCTTCTCCTTTAATTCAGGATAATTGTTTCCGGCAATGAAAACATCATGGAAATTCTTAATCTTCATAGAGGCGGAAATATTGTTGAGCGCTGCATTCGGATAATTGACAACAATCAAATCCACCAGTCCGTTCTTCAAAAGCTCTGTACATCTTAAAGAAGTCTGGTTGATAACTTTAATATGTACATTCGGGAAAGTCTTATGGAATTTCTCGAGGTATGGAACAAGGAAATATCTGCAGATCGTGTCACTTGCACCGATGCGGATCTGTCCACCGGTAGAAGCGGCATCTAAAAGCTGAGCCTCACCTTTCTGGATCAGATTCATGGCCGGTTCAATGTGGCGCAGGAGAATCTCTCCTTCTGGTGTGAGCTGGACTTTCTTTGTGCTTCGGATAAAAAGCGTCTGATCCAGTTTTCGTTCGAGTGTTTTGATCGACTGACTGACAGCAGACTGTGAAATAAACAGCTGCTTGGATGCCTCTGAGAAATTCAATGTGGTGGCGACGTGATAAAACACTTTGTATAATTCGTAGTTTATATCCATCATTTTATTAGACCTCCTAATAAATATTCATCTTATTATAAGATAAATAAAGGGAAAATACAACAGAATAAAAAAATCCGTTGCACAAAAGATAAAAAAGGAGAATAAATATTGCTGACTCCGAGAAAGGTATGAAAAAACGACAATCAATTAGTGGTGCTTATCAGATTGTTTAATTTTATTAATTATACTAATGAAGAAAACTATGGTAGGATAAAAATAGATAATGTAAAGAAGGTAGTACCGTGTCTTGAACACGTAATACAGAAAGAGGAGATTATATATGAGTAATGTAAAGCGCGTATATGTAGAAAAGAAACCGGAGTTTGCTGTTGCAGCGAAGGGCCTCAGACATGAGATTCGTCATTATCTTGGACTTCAGGATGTGACAAATGTACGAGTTCTGATTCGTTACGACGCAGAGAATATTTCAGAAGAAACATTTGAAAAGGCATGCAATGGTGTGTTCGCAGAGCCGCCGGTAGATTTCCTTTATAAAGAAGAATTCCCGAAAAATGAAACAGATAAATGTTTTTCCGTAGAGTTCCTTCCGGGACAGTTCGACCAGAGAGCGGATTCTGCAGAGCAGTGTATCCGTTTTATTAAAGAAGATGAAACTCCTGTAATCCGTACAGCAGTTACATATGTAATTGAAGGCGGAGTTTCAGACGAAGAACTGCAGGCAATTAAGAATCACTGCATCAACCCGGTAGATTCCAGAGAAGCTGTAGCAGAGAAACCGGAGACACTGGTGACAGTATTTGATGAGCCGGCAGATGTAAAGATTTTTGACGGTTTTAAAGATATGCCGGAAGCAGAATTGAAAGAGTTATATGATTCTCTTGGATTGGCAATGACATTTAAAGATTTCCTGCATATCCAGAACTATTATGCAGGAGAAGAGCACAGAGATCCGACGATGACAGAGATCCGTGTTCTTGATACATACTGGTCAGATCACTGCCGTCATACAACATTCTCTACAGAATTAAAAGATGTGAAGTTTGATGAAGGCGACTACAAAGAGACAATCGAAGCAACATATAAAGAATATTTGAAAGATCACAGCGAGATTTTCAAAGGAAGAGAAGATAAATTTGTCTGCCTTATGGACCTTGCACTGATGGCTATGCGCCGCCTGAAAAAGGAAGGAAAGCTTGCTGATCAGGAAGAGTCTGATGAGATCAATGCATGTAGTATCGTAGTTCCGATCAAGGTTGACGGAGTAGAAGAAGAGTGGCTGATCAACTTCAAGAATGAGACACATAACCATCCGACAGAGATCGAACCATTTGGTGGAGCTGCAACATGTCTTGGAGGAGCAATCCGTGACCCACTGTCAGGACGTACTTATGTATATCAGGCAATGCGTGTAACAGGTGCTGCTGATCCGACTGTATCAGCGAATGAGACTCTGAAAGGAAAACTTCCTCAGAAGAAACTTGTGCGTGAAGCTGCACATGGATACAGTTCTTATGGTAACCAGATCGGTCTTGCTACAGGACTTGTAAAAGAGATTTATCATCCGGATTATGTTGCAAAACGTATGGAGATCGGTGCTGTACTTGGAGCTGCTCCAAGACGCGCGGTTATCCGTGAGAACTCTGATCCTGGAGATATCATCATCCTTCTCGGTGGACGTACAGGCCGTGATGGTTGCGGTGGAGCAACAGGTTCATCTAAGGTTCATACAGAAGAGTCTATCGAGACTTGTGGTGCAGAAGTTCAGAAAGGAAATGCGCCGACAGAGCGTAAGATCCAGAGATTATTCCGTAGAGAAGAAGTCAGCCATCTGATCAAGAAATGTAATGACTTCGGTGCAGGCGGTGTATCTGTAGCAATCGGAGAACTTGCAGACGGGCTTCGTGTTGAACTTGATAAAGTACCGAAGAAATATGCAGGACTTGATGGAACAGAAATCGCAATCTCTGAGTCTCAGGAAAGAATGGCAGTTGTTGTAGACCCGAAAGATGTAGATGAATTCATGGGATACGCGAAGGAAGAAAACTTAGAGGCAACAGTTGCAGCAGTAGTAACAGAGGAGCCAAGACTCGTTCTTGTATGGAGAGGAAAAGAGATTGTCAACCTTTCCCGTGCATTCCTTGATACAAACGGTGCTCATCAGGAGACAAATGTTGAGGTTGAGATTCCTTCTAAGAAGGACAGCCTTTTTGTAAAGAAAGAAGTAGGAGATGTAAAAGAGACATGGCTTTCTATGCTCTCTGATCTCAATGTATGCTCTCAGAAAGGACTTGTTGAGATGTTCGACGGTTCTATCGGAGCAGGTTCCGTATTTATGCCACATGGTGGAAAATACCAGATGACAGAGACACAGGCAATGGTAGCGAAAGTACCTGTTCTGAACGGAACAACAGACAGTGTTTCTATGATGAGTTATGGATTTGATCCATATCTGTCAAGCTGGAGCCCATACCACGGAGCAGTTTATGCAGTGACAGAGTCAGTTGCCAAGATTGTGGCAGCAGGTGGAGATTATAGAAAGATCCGCTTCACATTCCAGGAGTATTTCCGTAGAATGACAGAGGATCCAAAGAGATGGAGCCAGCCATTTGCAGCACTTCTCGGAGCTTATGCAGCACAGATTGGTTTCGGACTTCCGTCTATCGGAGGAAAAGACAGTATGTCAGGAACATTCCAGGATATCGATGTACCTCCGACACTTGTATCCTTTGCTGTTGATATGGCTCTTGAGCAGGATATCATTACACCTGAACTTAAGAAGGCTGGAAATAAACTTGTATGGCTCAAGATCGAAAGAGACGAGAATGATCTTCCGGTTTACGATGCAGTAATGGATCAGTACGGTAAATTCATGGAAGATGTACAGAACGGAAAAATTGTATCTGCATATGCACTGGATCGTCATGGAATTGCGGCAGCAGTCAGCAAGATGGCATTTGGTAACCGCATGGGTGCCAAAATCGAGCACAATGTAGATAAGAGAGATCTGTTTGCTCCTGCATTTGGAGATATTATCGCAGAGGTCGAAGACGGAAAGGTTGGAGAACTCGCAATTACTTATACAGAAATCGGTGAAGTAACAGAAGAGCCTGTACTTGCTTACGGCGATGTGAAGATCGCACTTGCAGACGCACAGGATGCATGGACAGGAACACTTGAGAAAGTATTTGCTACAAAATCAGCAGCAGATTCTGATGCCAAGGTTGAAGAGAAGCTCTTCAATACATCCGATATCCATATTTGCAGCCATAAGATTGGACAGCCTACAGTATTTATCCCGGTATTCCCAGGAACAAACTGTGAGTATGACAGTGCCCGTGCATTTGAGAGAGCAGGTGCTAAGGTTATTACAAAAGTATTCCGTAACCTTGATGCAGAAGACATCCGTGGATCAGTAGACGAGTTCGAGAAAGCAATCGGACAGGCTCAGATGATCATGTTCCCAGGTGGATTCAGTGCCGGTGATGAGCCGGATGGTTCAGCTAAATTCTTTGCAACTGCATTCCAGAATGCGAAGATCAAAGAAGCTGTTGAAAAACTTCTGAATGAGAGAGACGGACTTGCACTTGGTATCTGTAACGGATTCCAGGCTCTGATCAAGCTCGGACTTGTACCATACGGAAAAATCGTTGGACAGACAGATGATGCTCCGACACTGACATACAATACAATCGGACGTCATATCTCTAAGATGGTTTATACAAAGGTTGTTACAAACAAATCCCCATGGCTTCAGGGAGCACAGCTTGGCGGAGTTTATACAAACCCGGCATCTCATGGTGAAGGAAGATTTGTTGCAAGCGAAGAGTGGCTTGATAGCTGTTCGCTAACGGACAGGTGGCAACACAGTACTGTGATCCGGAAGGAAATATCAGCATGAACGAAGAGTGGAACGTGAACGGATCTTACCGTGCAATCGAGGGTATCACAAGCCCGGATGGACGTGTCCTTGGTAAGATGGCACACTCAGAGAGACGTGGAGATCATGTTGCTATCAATATCTATGGAGAGCAGGATCTTAAGATTTTCGAGTCAGGTGTAAAATACTTTAAATAAAATGGTAACTGTACACCGACGAAATGTGTAGCATTTTGGAGGTTGGCTCTGAACAGTTACAAT
>ENA-OQAZ01000387-OQAZ01000387.1-human-gut-metagenome-genome-assembly--contig:-NODE-387-length-24979-cov-5.147111_pt1 | contig 24979 bp, 23 predicted proteins | sample MGYA00242737_ERZ504531 | MGnify/ENA primary metagenome ERZ504531 (study PRJEB26092, sample SAMD00036244) | human gut metagenome | host: Homo sapiens | study: EMG produced TPA metagenomics assembly of... | reverse complement strand
ATAGACCAATCATCCATGAATGATGCAGAAAAAGCACACTGGAGAAGTGTTGGATATTTTTTTCGCGCTTATAAATATTTTAAAATGTTGTCTCTATATGGAGACTTACCATGGGTAGAACATACCTTATCAGAAGACAGCGAGGAACTATATTTCCCTAGAGACCCACGGGATGTTGTGGCCCAAAATATTCTGAATAACTTGAAATACGCAGAAGAACATATCAAAGTAGACGGAGATGGCAATAATACAATCAATCGAGCTGTAGTACAATCATTAATCTCCCGTTTTTGTTTGTTTGAAGGGACATGGAGAAAATATCATGCCCTACCAAATGCCACAACCTATTTAGAAGAATGTACACGGGCTTCCAAGGAAGTCATGAATAAATATACTACCCTACACCCCAACTATGAAGAACTTTTCAACTCAGAGTCTTTAGCTGGCATCAATGGAATTATTCTATACAAAGAGTATGCTACCAGCCAGCTATGCCATGGACTCACACGTATGGTAAGAACCGGCGAGTCACAAATAGAAGCAACCAAAGATGCCGTGGACAGTTATTTGTGCAGTGACGGACATCCTATCAAAAACAGTACCACATACGGAGGTGACAAAGATGTGTATGCACAGTTCCGCAACAGAGATTATCGTCTATATCACACAGTATGTCCTCCCTATATGGTAAGTCTAGCAAGTGCCTCTACTACTCAATGGAAGTTCACAGATAATCCCTCTGAACGCGAGTATATTGACTTGATGGCAACAATTTCTAAAGAAACTTATCACCGGTTGCGACATCTAATTTCAAAGGTTTTATAACCAAAGGGCAACCCCATTTTAAAAATGTCAATTGGGGACAGGGATGGAATGCCAGCCAAATGGTTTCTGGGTATGGAAATACTATAATACCCATACCGATGCCAGCACTGCCAATGGAGTTTGTACTACAGACGCTCCCCTATTCAGACTCGGCGAGATACTGTTGAATTATGCCGAAGCAATGTATGAACTAGGGCTATTCGATCAATCTATAGCAGATAAAACTATTAACAAACTGAGGAAACGTGCTCACGTGACCGACATGGTCTTGACAGATATTACCACAGATTTTGATCCTGAAAGAGATCAAGATGTAAATCCTTTACTATGGGAAATCCGCCGTGAACGCCGCGTTGAATTAATGGGTGAAGGAACTCGTCTGGACGATTTACGCCGATGGAAAAAAGGACATTATGTAAACAAACAACCTACTGGAGTCTATTTAAAAGATGCAAGTGAATTTAATGTAAAAGTTATGAATGGTCCATCCAACAATGAAGGATATGTATATTATTTCGAGAAACCCATAGGGTGGTTGGAACATTACTATCTAAATCCAATTCCTCTAAATCAATTGGCACTCAATCCTGCTCTCGAACAAAATCCTGGATGGGAAAACAATAAATAAAATTATGCAGTTAAAATACACTTTGTTTTCAAGCATTTCAATGCTTGCCTTCTCTTCTCTGTCTGTATTTTCACAGACAGAGAAAATGAACGTTCTATTCTTGATGGCAGACGATATGCGCCCTGAGTTAGGATGCTATGGGGTAAAAGAAGTAAAGACCCCCAATATTGACCGTTTTGCCGCCAGCGGGTTATTATTTCAGAACGCTTACTGCAATATCCCAGTAAGTGGAGCTTCACGCGCCAGCTTATTAACAGGAGTGTATCCACACTATCCAGATCGTTTTGTCAACTATTCCGCTTATGCCAGCAAAGATTGCCCGACCGCAATTCCGATATCAAGATGGTTTACATCACATGGCTATTACACAATCTCAAACGGCAAGGTTTTCCACCATCTTTCAGATCATGCTAATTCATGGAGTGAACCCCCTTACCGTAAACATCCCGACGGATATGATGTATATTGGGCAGAATACAATAAATGGGAATTATGGATGAATGAAGCCTCCGCACGAACTATCAATCCCAAAACAATGCGTGGACCTTTCTGTGAGTGGGCTGAAGTACCTGACACCGCTTATGATGACGGAAAACTGGCATTAAAAGCCATTGCAGACTTAAAACGTTTAAAAGAACAAGGAAAACCTTTCTTTATGGCATGTGGATTTTGGAAACCACATTTACCTTTTAATGCCCCTAAAAAATATTGGGATTTATATGACCGAGAGAAAATTCCAGTTGCTAACAATCGTTTTCGTCCTAAAGATCTACCGAATGAGGTTAAAAACTCTACAGAAATCTACGCTTACGCACGTACCACCACAGCAGATGATATTTCTTTTCAGAAAGAAGCCAAACATGGATATTATGCTTGTCTGAGTTATGTTGATGCACAAATAGGGAAAGTATTGGACGCTCTGGATGAATTAGGTTTAGCAAATAATACCATCGTTGTATTACTGGGAGACCATGGCTGGCATCTAGGGGAACATAACTTTCTCGGTAAGCATAATTTAATGGATCGTTCTACTCACGTTCCTTTAATTGTACGTGTTCCCGGATTGAAAAAAGGAAAGACTAAGTCCATGGTAGAATTCGTAGATTTATATCCGACACTATGTGAACTTTGTCATTTGCCCATACCAAAGAATCAATTAGATGGCACTAGTTTTGTTCCTATTTTAACAAATTTAAAAGCAAAAATAAAAGACCAAGTATATAATCCAATGGGAAGGAGGGGACAATGCTGTTAGCAATAGATACAACTATGCGGAATGGAAACAAAAAGAAAAGATTCATTCTCGAATGTTGTTTGACCATCACATAGATCCAGAAGAAAATAAGAACAGGGTCAACGAACGAAAGTATAGAAGCGAAATTAATAAGCTCTCTTCATTTTTAAAGGCTAAAAAAGAAACTTTAATGAAATCACAATGAAAAAACTTTCCGGTTTACCTGCTCTAATCATCGAGATTGGATTATAACTGAAAGCAATTTGACGATTGTTTTTTGTAAAATAAGAAGTGATAGGCATATTTTAGTGAGAGAATATACTTCAACCAGTATATCTTTCACTAAAATATCATCGGAAACTGTTTATCATTATTCCTCTAAAATAATCACCACATAAACCGTCATACTCAATTCTGCCGGGAATTCATATACGCCTTCACCTGTTCACTAATCTGTTTCATCCCTTTCACCGAAGGATGACCGCTCATCTTATCAAGCCCTTTCAATTCGATGCAATCGATCTGATAATGTTTGCAAATTGTTCTGACTGATTCAGTTATCTCGTTTCCCAAACCATCATTCAACAAAAAATAAATCTCCACATTAGGATAGTAATCAATCATTGTATCCAGCATATAAGCCATGGCAGGGCGGAAAGAATACAAATCTTTTTTAGACCAATCCGCATACTTATACTCTCCTAAAGGAGATTTTGCCCAATAATCATTAGTCGCGCCAAAAATAAAATAATATCAGGACAGCCCAACGCCTTCATCCGGGTGATGAAAGAACGGTCGCTATAATCCTCCGAACGGTAACCGGTATGGCAAATAGTAGCACCGGAAAACGAATTATTCACACAAAGACGGTAGTTGTTCTCCTTAATAAACTGATGCCACCAGGTATTACGTACAGAAACCATATCTGTCTTCCGTCCTTTAGGAGGCGTCTTCAGATACCATACCAAATTAGTATCGGGCTGAACATAGCCTTCGAAAGTGGAATAAGAATCCCCCAGAATAGAAACGGATTTCAAACCTTGAGCAATGCCCGGATGACAGAACAACGTGCAAAACAGCAGAGTTATAATATACTTTTTCATAGGTATTTGATTATTTCGCCTTCAAATATACAGCATATTTTGGTTTAACTCCTATAAAAACAACCTTTTTCTTCCCTTTACAGACAAACAAGAAGACATCGAACCGCTTTATAAAAATAAGAACAAATCCAATGGTTACAAATTCGATCTATAAACGTCATTACCTATAAGAGCCGCAAAATGAAGGCATTTAACTTTTAAAAGACTAAGTATGACAAGAAACGCTTTTTGGGGACTGTGTATCGGATTATGTCTGGCGGGTACGCAAGCCATCGCTCAAAAGATGGAAAGCAAAAGTATCAAAACAACTGATAAAACAGATAGTATATCATTCCATATCGATGGAATCACCGAAGGAGAAACTTTATTTACTGTTATCGGAGGACCTGAAGCCCCCGTTATCAACGCAGGAATGCCAGGTACAGAAGGGATTCAAGGAGGATTTGAAGGAGGCTCTATCGTAAAAATAAAAGGTACTTATCACATGTTTCCTACCGAACGCGCCGGTGTGAAAGGGATGCCTGCCTATCACGACAGAGTAAAGACACGTATAGGACACTGGACCAGCACTGATGGTGTTCACTGGACACGCCAATCCACTATATTGGAATCAAGCGGTGTCTATGCATTGGTACATGAAGACAATCCCATGAATGACCGCCGTTCCGCCATCTGGTCTTATATGCCTGTATTCAGCGAGGAAAACAACCGATGGTACGGATTTTATCTGGCCTACACCACAGATAAAGAAATTGCACCCAATCATTCTTTCGGCCGCATCTGGAGATGTGAATCCGAAAAGGAAGGTCTAGAAGGAATAGGCGGTCCTTACCGAGATATGGGAATCATTATAGAACCGGGACTGGACTCCCAACTTTGGGAAGGACGGCAAGGGGTCGCTTCTTTCTTCCCATATAAAGTGGATAAAGGCTGGAATGCGTTTATCAGTGGAGCTTATCCTTACGAAACCCGTGCAGATTATCCCTTGAAAGGAGGGGAAAAGCGCAAGGTATGGGCTGTGGGACTGGCCGAATCAGAAACGTTGGAAGGACCATGGAAACGTATGGGTGAGGAAATCAATCCGATAACTTCCATTCACCCGCAGTTTGTAGAGAATCCTATCGTATCCAAATTACCCAACGGAACCTACATAGCGATGTTTGACGGCGGGCCGAACTATTTAAACTTACCCAACAGAATGGGATACACTTTATCCATAGACGGAAAAAACTGGAGCAAAGCACGTTATATCGCCATAGATACCAAAGTTAAAAAATGGTGGACTGTCATGAGGACTCCGCTTTGCCTGATACCCGAAGGAGATAATGTATATACCATTGTTTATACAGCTTGGGATGATACGCGCTTCCACCCCATCGGAATGGTAAAAGTAAAATTAAATCCGGAAGTATTGGATAAACTGACAGCAGAACTGAAACCGGCTATTCCCTATTTAAATGAAGTCGGTGCACAAGCCATGCCCCGGAATATCGTTCCGATCAAGAATCCCTATTTCAATATGCCTCAACTGAAGCGTCCCGTTTTTCCCGATTTCATCGTCAATATGAAAGACAAAGGAATGACAGAAGATGCCCCTATTACGGATGTAGTGAACCGGACGATTGCCGAAGTCAGCAAACAAGGAGGAGGAACAGTCGTCATTCCTGAGGGAAAATGGAAATCGGCCCGTATTGTACTGAAGAGTAATGTCAATCTGCATTTAGCCAAAGGAGCCGAAATAGAGTTTGCCGGTCGCGCGGAAGATTATCTGCCGGCGGTTTTCACACGCCATGAAGGGATAGAAATAATGGGGCCGGCCGCCTTTATTTACGCCAATGGGGAAAACAACATCGCCATTACGGGAGAAGGAACCATTTACGGACCACCTATGGATGCTGAAATCAGAAAACGTCCTAACGGTGCTTCAGTGGTAGAAAAAGATGTTCCGTGGGACATGCCTATAGAACAACGTATCTATGACGGTATGGAAGGCAGGACTTTCTATCGTCCTAAAACAATCTCTCCCATCAACTGTACCAATGTATTAATAGAAGGGATCACGATGGAACGAAGTACCTTGTGGAATGTGGTACCCATTTATTGCGAGAATGTAATTATAAGAGGCATTACCGTCAACTCTACCAAGGTGCCCAGCGGAGACGGCATTGACATAGAATCTTGTAAAAACGTACTGATTGAATACTGCACGTTGAACTGTGGTGATGATTGCTTTACCCTGAAAGCCGGTAGAGCAGAAGACGGATTACGTGTAGGCAAACCTACAGAAAATGTAGTTATCCGCTACTCGCTGGCCCAGCATGGACATGGCGGGATAACTTGTGGTAGTGAAACAGCCGGAGTGATCAAGAATCTGTATGTACACGATTGTGTATTCGACGGAACCCGTACCGGCATCCGTTTCAAGACACGACGCAACCGTGGAGGAGGCAGTGACAACACGTACTATGAGAAACTGCGCATGATCAATGTAGGAAAAGCCTTTACCTGGGATTTGTTGGGCAGTGCTTATTATATGGGCGAACTGGCCGCACGCTATCCGGCAAGAAAAGTAAACCGCTGACGCCTGATGTAAAGAATATCCTGATCAAAGATTTCATTGTAGAATCAGCCGACCAGTTCTTTACCGCCAATGGTATTCCCGAAATACCTTTCAACCAGGTAGTGGTGGAAAATGGAGAGATCAAATGCAGGAAATTAATCGGTGCCCTGAATGATGCCGCCGGATTTACGATGCGGAAGCTGACGATAGAATCGCAGCACAATGACATTCACATATTGGATGGAAAAGACATCCTGTTCGAGGATATACATTTCAAACTCCCCGCCGGAGAGATCATGGTGAATGTGGAAGGGGAAAGATCCGGAAACATTGTTTTCAAGAACATCAATGCCAATCAGGAAAAGGTTGAGTATAAAAAGGAATCTCCCATGAGGATAGAAATAAAGTAACTAAATATCGGTCTGATTTGGAACGAAAATGACGCAAATGACACAAATTTAACCTTTCGGTAGGTTTTGCCTCTATGTAGTGAGGGGGCTTTATTTGTGTCATTCGCGTCATTTGCGTTCCAATCTTTCTCCTAAATAATCACACTTATCACACCCACTTCCGCAACTATAATCCCCTAGAATTGTATCATTTTTCATCATAATGTATGATTTTCCATTGTAAGGCGGGTTATCCCGCCTTATTTTTGTATCATGAAAACAGTATTCAATGGTATTATGAAAAACAAATGGACCAAACTGGCGGCTTTAGCAATAGCTGCCCTGTGGAGTGGACCAACCGTGCAGGCACAAGCTCCGCACCCCGAACGTATCTATTTATCGGGAACCGGTATTGACAACACCAAGACTTGGGAGTTCTTTTGTTCGGGAGGACAAAACAGTGGGAAATGGAAAAAGATCGAAGTACCCTGCAACTGGGAACTGCAAGGATTCGGAGAATATACTTACGGTCGTTGGTATACTATAAAAGGTGAAAGGCCAAGCGACGAAACGGGTATTTACCGATATAAATTTGAATCTCCGGCAACAACTCCCGGTGAGCGGATAAAAATATTCTTTGACGGAGTAATGACCGACACGGAAGTTTTCATCAATGGAAAACCCGCAGGCGAAATGCACCAGGGAGGATTCTACCGCTTCAGTTATGATATCACCGATTTATTGAAGCCCGGCAAAAAGAACCTGCTTGAAGTAAAGATAGCCAAAGAATCAGCCAACAAATCCATCAATGCAGCCGAACGTAAAGCCGACTGGTGGCTGTATGGTGGTATTTACAGACCCGTATGGCTGGAAGTTGTCCCGGCAGTCCACATGCGACATTTTGTTCTGAACGCCGATCAGCATGGAAAATTGCAAGCGGCAATAGAAATGGAAGGGGATGCCAAAGGATATGAATTGTCTGTTTCCGTCCGTTCATTAAAGGATGGAAAAGAAATGTACACTCAAGGACACAAACCTACCGTTTCTCATCAGATTAAGGATTCGAACAAGGAACAGTTGATGGAAGGAAACTGGATGAATATCCAGCCTTGGTCTACAGAGGACCCTAACCTGTACGTAGCCAGACTGGAACTGAAAGACCCCGAAGGGAAAACGGTGCAAAGCCGTGAAACGCGGATAGGTTTCCGCACCATTGAATTCTTTCCACAAGACGGAGTTTATCTGAATGGAACCAAACTAGTGGTGAAAGGTGTCAACCGCCATTCTTTTTCCGTAGATGGAGGTCGTGCTACCAGTGCGGCTATGAGCCGTCAGGATGCCTTGCTGGTAAAAGAGATGAATATGAATGCGGTCCGTTCACATTATCCGCCTGATGAACATTTCCTGGATATGTGTGATTCATTAGGAATTGTCTATATGGACGAACTGGCAGGATGGCAAAACGGATACGATTCAAAAGTAGGTCCTAAGTTAGTCAAAGAATGATAGAACGCGATGTGAATCATCCTTCCATCATTATTTGGAGTAATGGCAACGAAGGAGGATGGAATTATAATCTGGATCCTTTATTCGCCAGATACGATAAATTACAGAAACGCCACATGGTACACCCTTGGGCGATTTCAATGATCTGGACACCCACCATTATCCCACTTATCTGACCGGAGTGGCACGTTTTACCAACGGCTATAAAGTATTTATGCCTACCGAATTCATGCATGCCATGTACGATCAGGGAGCGGTGCCGGACTACGTGACTTTTGGGATCGTTGGTGCACGAACCCATGTTTGCCGGAGGCTTTATCTGGGTATTCTGTGACGAAGCCCCCAAACGTTCTGATAAAGGAGGCATATTGGATTCTGATAAATCCAATGCTCCTGATGGGGTAGTTGGTCCGCGTAGAGAAAAAGAAGGAAGTTACTATGCTATCCGCGCACAATGGTCGCCCATCCAGTTAAAACCCCTGCTGATTACCGACCACTTTGACGGCAGTTTCCTGGTTACTAATGAATATACGTATACTAACCTGGACAAATGTCGCATGACTTACAAAATACGTACTTGCGAAACACCTTTGAAAAATGCCATGGAAAGCGGTAAAGTTATCGCAGAAGGCCATGTACAACTGCCAGCCATCGCACCAGGTGAAACCGGAAAAGCCCGCTTCACTCTTCCTGCTTCTTTCCGGGAAGGTGATGTACTGGAGTTAGAGGCATTTGACAAAGAGGGAAAAAGTATCTGTAACTGGACTTATCCTATCCGGCTGGCAAAACAATACTTTGATCATAAAATGGCGCAGACTCCGATGACCCCGGAAGCGGTACAACCGGCCACCGCCACTCAAACCGCTACCTCCATCGAACTGAAAAGCGACCGTGTAACCGTCACTTTTGACCCGGCTACCGGCATGATCAGCCGTATCACATCAGGAGGAACAGAAGTTCCATTCAAAGACGGTCCTGTGGCAGTGGGCATGAAAATGCGCTACGAACCAACATTGAGTTATGTCCGCAACAGCAACGAGGGAGCTGTTTACTGTGCCAAGTACAAAGGTGCCGCCGACTCCATCGTATGGCGTCTTACGGACAAAGGATTACTCTATATGGATGCCATTCTGCTGAACCGGGCTTCCGGCGGAGGTGGATTCGATGATGCTTTCATGGACTCCAAAGTATTCAATCTCGGTCTGACTTTCTCTTATCCTGAAAAGAATTGCTCCGGCATGAAATGGATGGGCCGCGGCCCGTACCGTGTCTGGAAAAACCGGATTCCGGGAACGAATTATGGAGTATGGCACAAAGAGTACAACAATACCATCACCGGAGAAAGTTTTGAAAATCTGGTTTATCCGGAATTTAAAGGATATCATGCCAATATGTATTGGGCCACATTGGAAAGTAACACGACACCGTTCACCGTTTATTCCCGGAATGACGGTATCTTCTTCCATGTGTTCACTCCCGAAGAACCGAAAGGACGCGTAAAAGACACCATGCCCAAATTCCCCGAAGGAGATATATCCTTCCTGCTGGACATCCCGGCTATTTGCTCCTTTAAACCCATCGAGCAACAAGGGCCGAACAGCCAGCCGGGTAATATCCGTATCAAATCGGGGGATGAAGGGTTACATCTGAATTTGATGTTTGATTTCCGACAATAAACAAGTGAATAGTGATTAATTTAATAGCAGAATCATGAAATTAATAACTTTTGTATGTGCCGCCTTTCTATGCCTTCCGTCTTTGGCACAAGAAAAATTTCCGGACGGCACGCCTGTATCCGATTGGTTTAAGGACAGTAAGATAGTAGATATAAACACATTAGGCAAGAAATACATTCTGACAGATTACGGTGTCATCAATGACAGCACCCTGTTACAAACAGAGAAAATCCAATCTGCCATTGATGCTGCCGCACAAAATGGCGGCGGAGTTATCGTCATTCCCAAAGGAACCTATTTAAGCGGAGCGCTGTTCTTCAAACCCAAAACACACCTGCATCTGGAGGAAGGAGCTGTGTTGAAGGAAGTGATGATATCAGCAACTTCCCCATCATAGATACCCGCATGGAAGGGCAAAGCTTGAAATATTTCGCGGCGTTGGTCAATGCCGACAGAGTGGACGGTTTTACGTTATCCGGAAAAGGCACGATTGATGGCAACGGATTAAGATACTGGAAATCATTCTGGCTTCGTCGAAAAGTCAATCCCCAATGTACCAATATGGATGAATTACGTCCCCGGCTGGTTCATATCTCCCATAGCAATAACGTCCAACTCTCAGGAGTACGCCTCATCAACTCTCCCTTTTGGACTACCCATCTTTATAAATGCAATCACATAAAATTACTGAACCTCTATATTTTCTCACCGGAGAAACCGGTAAAGGCTCCAAGTACGGATGCCATTGATATTGATGTATGCAGCAATGTACTGGTGAAGAACTGCTATATGTCTGTCAATGATGACGCCATAGCCTTAAAAGGCGGCAAAGGTCCCTGGGCAGATCAAGACCCGAACAATGGAGGTAATTTCAACATCATCATCGAAGATTGTACCTACGGCTTCTGCCACGGCGCCCTCACTTGTGGAAGCGAATCCATCCACAATCGCAATATTATCTTGCGACGCATCCACATCACCAATGCCAATCGTTTGTTATGGTTAAAGATGCGGCCGGACACTCCTCAACAATATGAATATATTCTGGTGGAAGATATCACCGGAGATGCAGACCATTTTCTGTATATCAAGCCTTGGACACAATTCTTTGACCTGAAAGACAGAAAAGACATTCCCGTTTCTTACTCAAACCATGTGACAATGAGAAACATTGATTTTAAATGCGATAATTTCTTCAGCGTAGAAAAGTCTGATCAATATCAACTTACTAACTTTACATTCGAAAACCTGAACATTAAAGCTAAAAACGGGGAATGCGACAAAGAAATGATTGACAATTTCATTTGGAAAAAGGTAAGTATAAATAATATAAAATAAGATCAGCAGTTGAATAAATCAAATTCAACAATATCTAATCACGAGCCACGGCTGGCACTATCCAAACGTGGCTCCTGTTTTTCAACATGAAATTCACAAGATCCCGGTGTATTCCACATATATCCGGCATTCGTTTCTTTACTTAATAGTTCAATAACTCTTCCAGGCATCAGCCTCTTTGGCATTACGGGCTTTTGCACGCATTTTCTTACTGAAAATGATTCCCAGCAGCTTATCGGCATCAAACGTAGCACTGATACCCGCCCCCACCATCAAAGCGCTAGGAGTAAATTTGCCTGCCGGCGCAGGTTCCAAACGAGGATCATAGCCTGCCAACAACTCTTTGTTGATAGGAATCTCTACATAAATTTGTTCCTCTTCCGGAGTTTCAAACGGTCCGTACGGCAATAACCTGATATACCCTCTACCATCTATTGTATCCATTTGAGAGATATAATAACGAGGAAGTTCCGTTTCAAACTTCATGTTTTTTTTAGGGAAGGGAGTTGATTTCATTTTCCACTTTTCGGGATTGAACAATCTGTCAATCTCTTTCTGTGTTTCATCATCTATCACAATTTCTACTTGACCGCTCAATAGTTGCTGCAAACGCAAAGAGTCCTGTTTGGTCAACTGCTTGGTCTCATTCGTTCTCTGGGCAAATGACAGCACCGAGAAACAAAGACATAACAAAAGGAAGAATATACGTTTCATAGCTATCTATTTTTAGTAACTTCCTAAAGATACGCAAAAGTAACGTATGTTCATCCTTTTCATGTCTTTTTCTTTCGTTCTTTTTTTCATTAATTCTGGTAATAAACTCGTTTTACCCTATTAGACACACTGGTCAAGATCTCGTATGGAATAGTTTCCAGAATCTCTGACAGGACAGTGACCGGTAAATCATCTCCGAAAATGATAGCTTTATCCCCTTCCTTACAATCAATATCCGTCACATCAATCATGCATACATCCATACAGATATTACCCACGTATGGCGCTTTCTGCCCATTCACCAAACAGTAGGCATGTCCATTTCCCAAACGTCGGTTCAGCCCGTCGGCATAGCCGATAGGAATAGCGGCAATGCGGGAATCCCTTTCCAAATGTCCTTTACGACTATACCCCACTGTTTCCTCCTTAGGAACCTCATGAATCTGAAGAATAGTGGTTTTTAATGTACTTACATTATGGATGATCTGATTGGTAAACGGATCAATTCCATAAAGACCGATTCCCAAACGCACCATATCGAACTGGGCACCCGGATAACGTTCTATCCCGGCTGTATTACAGATATGACGCAATATCTTATGCTGAAAAGCCTCCTGCAAACATTCAGAAGCAGCTTCAAACATTTCTATCTGTCTGCGCGTAAACGAATCAAACTGAGCCCCGTCACTGCCTACCAAATGGGAGAATACAGAACGTGGAATAACAGCTGTCTGTTTCTTCAGACGGTCTATCAGTTCCGGAATCTCTTCGGGTGCAAAACCCAAACGGTGCATTCCCGTATCCAATTTAATATGAATGGGGAAATTCGTTACCCCTTCTTTTTCGGCAGCTTTAATCAGTTCATTCAATAAATGGAAACTGTAACCTCGGGTTCCAATTTATAATCAAACATGGTCTTGAATGCTGTCAACTCAGGATTCATAATCATAATGGAACAGGTAATTCCCGCTTTCCTCAGATCCGAACCTTCATCAGCTACAGCTACCGCCAAGTAATCCACACGATGATCTTGCAGTGTCTTAGCTATCTCGTATGAACCGGCACCGTATGCAGAAGCCTTCACCATACATACCATTTTTGTTTCCGGTTTCAGTTTGCTGCGATAATAATTCAAGTTATCAACCAAAGCATTCAAATTGATCTCCAAAATGGTTTCATGCACTTTCAGTTCCAAACGATCTGAAATCCGGTCAAAATGAAAAGCCCGCGAACCTTTTACCAAAATCACCTCATTACGCAGCCCAGCCAGCAAATCCGACTCCAACAGTTCTTCTGTAGTACGGAAAAAATACTTTTCTATCTCAAAACGGGCAGCAGCAGTCCGAATTTCCTCTCCTACCCCGATAATCTTCTCTACTCCCCGGCTATGTACCAATTCGGCTACCTGACGATAAAGCAGTTTGCCGCTCTGTCCTGTTTCAAGCATATCCGAGAGGATAAGTGTCCGTTTTTTTCCTTTATCATCAGAACGACGCGACATAAAGTCAAGAGCAATATCCAAAGAAGCCAAATCCGAATTATAACTATCATTGATCAACACACAGCCATTCTTGCCCTCTTTTACCTCCAGACGCATAGCAATCTGTTCCAAACGCGCCATGCGCTCGGTTATTTGTTCAGGGGAAACCATCATATACAAAGCCACAGCCAGACAATGCAGCGAATTCTCAATAGAAGCGTCATCTATAAAAGGAATACTAAATTCATTCGGCATCCCCAGATAACGGTATTTAATAGTGGTAGCATGTGCCCCTTTTTGAATGGACTCAATAAACAACGGACGTTCATTGTCCTTTTTCGACCAAGCAATCTCACGCGAGGTAAAAAGAGATTTTGCCACACACGAACTGATCAGTTCGTTATCGCCATCATAAATGATGACGTCACAGTCTTTGAACAAAGTAAGCTTCTCCATACATTTATCCTGTAAAGAGAAAAAGTTCTCTTGGTGCGCACCACCAATATTAGTCAAAATCCCCACAGTAGGTTTAATGATAGTCTGCAACGCCTCCATTTCCCCCATTTCGGAAATACCCGCTTCAAAAATAGCCAACTCAGTGCGTTCATTCATCAACCATACCGAAAGTGGCACACCTATCTGTGAATTATAGCTACGTGGCGAACGGGTTACCACACGGTCCGGGCTCAGCAATTGATACAACCATTCCTTCACAATGGTTTTTCCATTGCTGCCTGTAATTCCTATAACCGGAATCTGAAACTGCTCCCGATGCTTTTCCGCCAATTTCTGTAATCCTTTCAGAGGATTGGCCAACTGCAGGAAATTCGCATCTTGAAAAGATTTCATATCGGCCGGCAATTCGCCCACTACAAAATTACGGACTCCACGTTCATACAATTCCGGAAGATATTTATGCCCGTCATTCCGTTTGGTTTTTAAAGCAAAAAATAATGTTTCTTCCGGAAAGCACAATGAACGGCTATCAGTTAAAATCCAATCAATCTGTGCACTACGGTCCCCAAACCGCTTTGCTCCCAGAACTTTTTCTATATTTTCAATCGAGCTTGACATTGTTCTAATTCTTTTTGAAGGTCAAAATACGGGAACTTTTCTTTAAGTCGCTCTATCTTTAACACTATTTGAGTTAAAAATTTGCGATATGTTTCAGATTGGGCATTAAACGGTTTGTGAGCTAAAGCCTTCCGGATATCCTCCCACTCTTTCATTATTCTATCCGTTTCTTTACTAAAATAACATTCTGTAAAACATTCCCATAAATAAGATACAGCAACAGGAGAAGGATGCAACATGTCATCTGCATAAAAACGATAATCACGAAGTTCATCCATCATGATTTCATAAGAAGGGAAATAGTAACAATCGGACCAGCGGCGGCACAATTCATCCACCGCAAGAAGCAAAGTGGACTTACTTATCTGATTACCATGCATACCATCTTTGCTATGCCGTATGGGGCTGACAGTGAAAAGTATCTTCAAGAACGGATTTACTTTTCTCAATTCCACCAACACACATTCCCATTCAGTGACAATTTCCTCTACCGTAAGAAGTTGTCGGGTAAAAAGGCTGTCGGGCTGTTTGTGGCAATTTCCTACCACCATGGTCCTTTCCTTCAGCCAATAAGCAAATGCAGTCCCCCAAGTAATAACCAGCCAATCAAGCTGAGGAAGTCCGGCTGAAGCCTGTTCCAGCCGCGTATTTATAGAAGACAAACAAGATGCTGCCGTAGAGGCTGAAAAAACGCTATGATGCATCCAACTGTGCCAACAGCCTCCGGCATAGAACAAATCCTCCTCCGTATATGTTTGATGGGATAGAATTTGCCAAAGAGCTTCCACAATGGATAAAGGATTATAGAGGATTCCAAAAGGATTTACATCACAACGGAACTTATTTGCCAACAACAAATTTCCGATGTTTTCTGCAAAACAAGAACCAAATAGCATGATTCGGTCCGAATGCCGGATTTCTGTTTCCCTTTTAGGTAATTCTACTTGCGTTCTGAAATTCATACGATAAGGAAAGCTTTTAAAATTTAAGGGCAAATGTAATCATAATACACATATTTATGCTATTTTTGCACGATATTTATCATATCATAGGAATGGAACAGGATAATTTATATAACTTACTGCAAAGCATAGATACTCCGGATGATTTGCGCCATTTAAGCGCAGACAAACTGCCCGAAGTGTGTAAAGAGCTAAGGCAAAAGATTATAGATGAGCTCTCATGTAATCCGGGGCATTTCGGTTCCAGTTTGGGCGTAATAGAACTGACCGTCGCCTTACATTATGTATTCAACACACCCTATGACCGCATTGTATGGGATGTAGGGCATCAAGCTTACGGGCATAAGATTTTAACCGGACGCGGGATGCGTTCTGTACCAACCGTAAACTGAATGGCATACGTCCTTTTCCTTCTCCATCCGAAAGTGAATATGACACATTTACTTGCGGGCATGCGTCAAATTCTATTTCCGCAGCTTTAGGTATGGCTGTAGCAGCCAAAAAGCACGGAGAGAATAACCGGCATGTCGTTGCTGTAATTGGTGACGGTTCCATGAGTGGAGGGCTGGCTTTCGAAGGGCTGAACAATGCCTCGGCAACTCCTAATAACCTTCTGATTATCCTGAATGACAACAACATGGCTATAGACCGTAGTGTAGGAGGCATGAAACAATATCTGTTGAACCTGCAAATGTCTGAAGGATACAACCGGATACGCTATAAAATATCACAAATGTTCCATCGATGGGGTATCCTGAACGAAGAACGCCGGAAAAGCCTGATACGATTTAACAACAGCCTGAAATCCATGCTGGTACAACAGCAAAACGTATTTGAAGGCATGAATATCCGTTATTTCGGACCTATTGATGGACACGATGTCAACAATTTGGCACGTGTATTAAAAGAGATTAAAGATATGCAAGGACCTAAACTGCTCCATATACATACCACCAAAGGAAAAGGTTTCGGTCCGGCAGAAAAAGCTGCCACCATCTGGCATGCTCCGGGCATATTCGACAAGGAAACCGGAGAGCGTATCGTTGTCGATACCAAAGGAATGCCCCCTTTGTTTCAGGATGTTTTTGGAAATACCCTATTGGAACTGGCCCAAACAAATGATAAAATCGTAGGAGTCACTCCCGCAATGCCCTCAGGGTGCTCTATGAACATATTAATGAAAGCCATGCCCGAAAGAGGTTTTGATGTGGGAATTGCCGAAGGACATGCCGTTACCTTTTCAGGAGGAATGGCAAAAGATGGTCTATTGCCTTTCTGCAATATCTATTCGTCTTTCATGCAACGTGCCTATGACAATGTGATTCACGATATAGCGATACAAAAACTCAATGTAGTATTGTGCCTGGACCGCGCTGGATTGGTAGGAGAAGACGGTCCTACTCATCACGGAGCATTCGATCTGGCTTATATGAGACCGATACCCAATCTCATTGTGGCCTCCCCTTACAACGAACATGAACTGCGTTGTTTGATGTATACCGCCCAGTTACCTGACAAAGGTCCTTTTGTCATCCGTTATCCACGTGGAAGAGGTTCATTGGTAGACTGGAAATGTCCAATGCAAGAGATTGAGATAGGAAAAGGAAGAAAATTGAAAGAAGGAAAAGACATAGCGGTCATTACGCTGGGGCCCATTGGCGTTCAAGCAGAAAAGGCTATCACACATGCCGAACAGGAAACAGGAAAAAGCATTGCTCACTATGATTTGCGTTTCTTAAAGCCGTTAGATGAAAGTATGTTACACGAAATAGGCAAGAGATTCAAGCAAGTGGTCACTGTTGAAGACGGTGTGCTAAAAGGTGGAATGGGCAGTGCCATACTGGAATTTATGGCAGACAATGAGTATAATCCGCAAATAAAACGTATCGGACTACCGGATCAATTTGTCCAGCATGGTTCAGTAAAAGAACTATATCATATTTGCGGCATGGACGAAGAAGGTATTTACAAAGTTTTGATATCATTCTAAGAGAGACGAACAATGAAAATCATTATTGCAGGAGCAGGAGCAGTAGGCACCCATCTGGCGAAATTATTATCGGATGAAAAGCAAGACATCATTTTGATGGATGAAAACGAAGAAAAGTTGAGCAAACTTGATTCCAACTTCGATTTAATGACTGTCAATGCATCCCCCACCTCCATTTCCGGCCTTAAGAATGCAGGAGTGGCAGGCGCGGATTTATTTATCGGGGTCATGCCGGAAGAAAGCCGCAATATGACGGCCTGTATGTTGGCTACCAATATGGGGGCAAAAAAGACTGTAGCCGGATTGACAATTACGAATATTTACTTCCTAAACATAAAGAATTCTTTTCCCAACTAGGAGTACACTCACTGATTTATCCGGAAATGCTGGCCGCCAAAGATATAGTAGATGCCATCAAAATGAGCTGGATACGCCAATGGTGGGAATTTTGCGGTGGTGCATTGGTCCTGATAGGTACCAAAATGCGCGAAACGGCAGAAATTCTGAACGTTCCCCTTCATGAACTGGGAGGACGTAATATTCCATTCCACATTGTAGCTATCAAACGGGGAAATGAAACAATCATCCCCCGGGGAGATGATGTTATCAAACTGCATGATATTGTTTATTTCACAACAACAAAGAAATACATTCCCTATATCCGCAAGATTACAGGAAAAGAAAATTATCCCGATGTACGCAATGTGATGATTATGGGCGGCAGCCGCATAGCTGTTCGCACCACACAATATGTACCGGATTACATGCAGGTCAAGATTATTGAAAATGACATCAACAGATGTAACCGGCTGACCGAAGTGGTAGATGACAAAGTAATGATTATCAACGGAGATGGACGGGATATGGATCTGCTCATGGAAGAAGGGTTAAAAAACACGGAAGCATTTGTCGCTCTGACGGACAATTCTGAAACAAACATTTTGGCTTGTCTTGCCGCCAAACGTATGGGAGTAACCAAAACTGTGGCAGAAGTAGAAAATATCGATTATATCAGCATGGCAGAAAGCCTGGATATCGGTACGGTTATCAATAAAAAAATGATTGCCGCCAGCCATATCTATCAAATGATGCTGGATGCAGATGTTTCCAACGTAAAATGTCTGACTTTTGCCAATGCTGATGTAGCCGAATTTACGGTTAAAAACGGTTCACGTATAACCAAATGCGCTGTCAAAGATGCCGGCCTTCCCAAAGGTGCCACCATTGGCGGACTGATTCGCAACGGTGAAGGGATACTGGTGACAGGTAATACCGTCATCCAACCTAACGACCATGTCGTAGTATTCTGTCTAGGTATGATGATTAAGAAAATAGAAAAATTCTTCAATTGATGATAAATGCAAAAATGATAGCCCGGATTATGGGGGCGTTATTCTTCATCGAAGCGGGGTTTCTTATTCTATGCTCGTTTCTCGCTGTCTATTATAATGAATCAGATATTTCAGCTTTCCTATATTCTGCCGCAATAACAGCCGGAGCAGGTAGCATAGCCGCTTTAGCAGGGAAAAATGCAGAAAAGAGAATCAGCCGCCGCGATGGATACGTTATTGTAACCCTTGCCTGGGTGTTTTTTTCTTTATTCGGTATGCTTCCATTCTATCTAAGCGGATATATTCCCACTATAACGGATGCTTTTTTTGAAACCATGTCAGGATTCACCACCACCGGAGCAAGTATTTTGGACAATATAGAGTCATTGCCACACGGGCTTTTGTTCTGGCGAAGTATGACACAATGGATCGGAGGATTAGGAATTGTCTTTTTTACTATTGCCGTATTACCGATTTTCGGAGTAGGCAGTGTACAATTATTTGCGGCGGAAGCCACCGGTCCCACCCATGATAAAGTACATCCGCGTATTGGAGTTACGGCCAAATGGATTTGGACTATCTATTGGGGCTGACCATTACAGAGATTATTCTGCTGGTTGCTGGAGGCATGAACTTTTTCGACAGTGTATGTCATTCTCTGACTACTACCGCCACAGGAGGATATTCAACCAAACAAAATAGCATTGCCGCCTTCAACTCTCCTTACATAGAATATATAATTACGCTATTCATGTTTTTGGCAGGTATCAATTTCACCTTACTATATCTACTGTTCTTAAAAGGAAATTTCAAACGCTTATTCCAAAATACAGAACTCCACTGGTATTTGGGAACTGTGGGATTTTTTACCCTTTTCACTACCGTCACTCTTATTTTCACCAGTCCGTTCAGTATTGAAGAATCTTTCCGTAAAGCCATATTTCAGGTTGTTTCCTTACAAACCACTACCGGATTCATTTCTGCAGATTATATGACCTGGGTACCTGTACTTTGGACATTAATGTGCATCATCATGTTGTTCGGAGCTTGTGCCGGATCCACTACAGGAGGAATAAAATGTATACGTATAGCCATTATGAGCCGTATTTCTAAAAATGAATTCAAACATATCATTCATCCCAATGCTATACTTCCTGTACGTATCAACCGCCAAGTTATTTCATCAACAACCAAGTCAGCAGTACTTGCATTCATTTTTCTATATATGGCTATTATTTTTATTGGATGGCTGGTTCTTATGCTGTTTGGAGTAGGGTTTGAAGAAGCTTATAGCGTAGTCATTTCCAGTTTGGGCAATGTAGGACCAGGTATTGGAAAATGCGGCCCTTCCTATTCATGGAGCGGGTTGCCGGATGCAGCAAAATGGATAAGTGCAATATTGATGCTGATAGGACGTTTGGAATTATTTACCGTACTTCTGCTCTTCATGCCGAGTTTTTGGAAAAAGCATTGACATTTACGTCCTATAACCATTTTTATACATAAATAATTCAAAAAATCTCAATGAAGCTTCAAATATTGGCTATCTTTGCACCCTCATTTAAAGGGTAACAAGATGAATAATATGTTGAGATACATTGTATATATCCTATTATTTCTACTGTTTACGATAACAGTAGGTCAGGATTATCATACGGTTGAGACAACAGATTTACCCCCACAGACCTCTTGTTACCAGCAACAACAAGACCCCTGCAAAAGAACAGTGGACTTCCTGTTTACCAATAATTTTGCAGATATGCCACAAATAGCCATATCACTTGACAACCCTTCCACATCAAAGTTCAAATGTATAGTCCGCATTTTAGCAGCATTGAACGAACTAAAAAAGCAGGAGCTACAAACAAACCATATAGTTTGCCACACTTTTCATTCGCTTTACACTGATGCAGTAGATTATTATATCTATGCACTCCGGCGGATCATCATTTAATTTTTAATCTTTTTTCAGCATTTTGCTGAGTAGAAATCCTTATAACAAACGTCTTATAAGGAAAATTTTTCTATCCGTTTGTCTAATCAAAAAAAGTTTAGATATGTATTTTACATTATTAGTTGTCGTTATCCTGACGGCAATCGCATTAGTTGCCGTAGCATTGGGAATTGCCCGTGCCATTTCTCCCCGTTCATACAACTCACAAAAGGGAGAAGCTTACGAATGTGGTATTCCTACGCGGGGACGGTCGTGGATGCAATTCAAAGTAGGTTATTATCTATTTGCTATCCTCTTCCTGATGTTCGATGTGGAAACAGTATTTTTATTTCCCTGGGCTGTAGTGGTACAAGACCTAGGAGTGTACGGTCTGTTTAGCATCCTTTTCTTTTTAGTTATATTAGTTTTAGGTCTGGCATATGCTGGAAGAAAGGAGCGTTGGAATGGAAGTAAAGAAACCAACCATAAAGTCTATTCCTTATGAAGACTTCAAAGACAATGAGTATTTGGAAAACATGGTCAAGCAGCTCAATGAAGGCGGTACCAAAGTACTGGTGGGCTGTTTGGATGACCTTATCAACTGGGGACGCAGCAATTCGTTGTGGCCGCTTACATTTGCAACCAGTTGTTGTGGAATCGAGTTTATGGCAGTGGGTGCTGCCCGGTATGATTTCGCCCGCTTCGGGTTTGAAGTAGCCCGTGCCAGTCCGCGCCAGGCAGATATGATCATGGTAGCAGGAACTATCACACACAAGATGGCTCCGGTACTAAAACGTTTGTATGACCAGATGGCGGATCCTAAATACGTCATTGCAGTAGGCGGATGCGCCATTAGCGGCGGTCCTTTTAAAAAATCATATCACGTATTGAACGGAGTAGACAAAATTCTTCCCGTTGACGTATATATTCCCGGATGTCCGCCCCGACCTGAAGCCTTGTTGTACGGCATGATACAATTGCAACGTAAAGTAAAACTGGAAAAATTCTTCGGCGGAGTGAACCGCAAAGAAAATGAACCACAAAATCCCGAACAAGCATGAGTGAAAGAATAGAAATACCTGCCGAAAAGCTACATGAAGAAATGCTGAAATTGCGGCAGGGTAAACATATGGATTTTCTACGCAGCCTTACCGGAATGGACTGGGGCGAAGAAGGACTAGGTGTAGTCTATCATCTGGAAGATACGAATACAAGAGAAAATATAGTGGTCAGCACTCGCACAACCAACCGAGAAAAGCCGGAACTTCCTAGTGTAAGTGATATTTGGAAAGGTGCTGAATTCAATGAACGCGAAGTGTACGACTATTATGGTATCCGCTTTATAGGACATCCTGATATGCGCCGTTTGTTCCTGCGTGATGACTGGGTAGGCTATCCATTGCGTAAGGACTACGATGAAAGCCTCAACCCACTCCGTATGACCAATGAGGAACCTGTAGACACGACACAATATATAGAAGTACAACATGATGGCAGTGTAATAGAAAAACGCGAAACCATTTTTGATGAGGACGAATATATCATTAACATAGGTCCTCAGCATCCGGCAACCCACGGTGTACTTCGTTTTCGTGTTTCACTGGAAGGCGAGATTATCAAAAAACTGGATGTGCACTGCGGATACATCCATCGAGGTATCGAAAAAATGTGCGAAAGTCTTACCTATCCCCAAACCTTGGCCCTGACCGACCGTTTGGATTATTTAGGTGCGCACCAAAACCGCCATGCTCTCTGTATGTGCATTGAACAGGCAATGGGCGTAGAAGTAAGCGAACGGGTACAATATATTCGTACCATTATGGACGAATTGCAACGTATAGATTCTCACTTGCTTTTCTTCTCCTGTCTCTGTATGGATATGGGTGCCTTGACCGCATTCTTCTATGGATTCCGTGATCGTGAGAAGATATTGGATATCTTCGAAGCAACTACCGGAGGACGTTTGATACAGAATTATAACACCATTGGAGGGGTACAAGCTGATATCGCTCCGGACTTTGTACAGAAAGTAAAAGAATTCATTGCTTATCTGCGTCCGATGCTAAAAGAATACCATGAAGTATTCACCGGAAATGTCATTGCCCAAGAACGTTTGAAAGGTGTGGGAGTTCTTTCACGGGAAGATGCCATCTCTTTCGGAGCGACAGGAGGTACAGGACGCGCCAGCGGTTGGGCATGCGATGTCCGCAAGCGTCATCCCTATGCGATGTATGGCAAGGTAGATTTTAAAGAGATTGTCCACACTGAAGGTGACTGCTTTGCACGTTATATGGTCCGTATGGAGGAAATACTGGAAAGTATGGATATCATTGAGCAACTGATAGACAATATTCCTGAAGGGAACTATCAGGAAAAGATGAAACCGATTATACGTGTGCCCGAAGGGAATTATTATGCCGCAGTGGAAGGTTCTCGCGGAGAGTTCGGTGTTTATCTGGAAAGTCGTGGAGACAAATTTCCTTACCGCATGAAATTCCGCGCTACCGGTTTGCCTTTAGTATCAGCAATGGAAACTATGTGCCGCAACGCAAAAATTGCCGACTTAATTGCTATTGGTGGAACGGTGGATTATGTAGTACCGGATATTGACCGATAATAATGTGCCGATTCTTCAATATACAATTTGGAGAATGCACTATTTATCAGACTGAGAATTAACAAATTAAATAATTACAAGTTTGCCTATTGGCAAATTAGCAAATTGACACATTATTAAATTATGTTCGATTTTAGTATAGTCACCCAATGGGTACACTCACTGCTCACGTCATTTATGCCTGAAGAACTGGCAGTGCTCATAGAATGTATAGTAATTGGCGTATGTATCATGTTGGCATATGCAGTTATTGCTATCATTATGATTTTCATGGAACGTAAAGTGTGCGCCGCTTTCCAATGCCGCTTGGGGCCAATGCGTGTAGGTCCCCAAGGTACCATACAGGTGTTTGCCGATGTATTCAAGATGTTGATCAAGGAAATTATCACCATCCGGCATGCTGACAAGTTCCTGTACAATTTGGCACCTTACATTGTTATCCTCGCCTCTATCATGGCTTTCAGTTGCCTACCCATCAACAAGGGCATGGAGGTCCTTGATTTCAATGTAGGTATTTTCTTCTTATTGGCAGCATCCAGTATCGGCGTGGTAGGTATTTTGCTGGCAGGTTGGAGTTCCAATAACAAATATTCATTAATCGGAGCCATGCGAAGTGGCGCTCAAATGATTAGTTATGAATTATCTGTAGGATTAAGCATCCTTACCATTGTAATCTTAACAGATACCATGCAACTAAGCGAAATTGTAGAACGCCAAGCTGACGGCTGGTTCCTTTTTAAAGGACATATACCTGCATTGATCGCTTTTATCATTTATCTGATAGCCGGAAATGCAGAAGTCAACCGCGGCCCGTTTGACTTGCCTGAAGCAGAAAGTGAACTGACCGCCGGATATCATACCGAATATTCCGGTATGCACTTCGGCTTGTTCTATGTGGCAGAATTTGTAAACTTGTTTATCATCGCCGCAGTAGCCACAACCATCTTTCTAGGAGGATGGATGCCGCTACATATTCCTGGACTAGACGGATTCAATGCCATTATGGATTATATTCCCGGATTTATTTGGTTCTTTGGCAAGTCATTCTTTGTAGTATGGTTACTAATGTGGATCAAATGGACATTTCCCCGTCTGCGTATTGACCAAATTCTAACGCTGGAATGGAAGTACTTGGTTCCAATAGGTTTGTGCAACCTGTTGTTGATGGTAATTATTGTTGTATTTAAATTACATTTCTGATGAAAGAAGAAAAACATTCCTATATAAAAGGGCTGCTTCATGGCATCGGTACATTACTTACCGGCATGAAAGTGACAGGACGAGAGTTCTTCACTCCTAAAGTCACTGAACAATATCCCGAAAACCGTGCCACATTAAAAATATCGCCCCGTTTCCGAGGACGGCTTATCATGCCGGTTGATGAGAATGGTAATAACAAATGTATTGCTTGCGGACTTTGCCAGATGGCTTGCCCCAATGATACAATCACCATTACCAGCGAATCTGTGACCAACGAAGAAACAGGCAAGAAAAAGAAAATATTGGTAAAGTATGAGTACGATCTGGGAGCCTGTATGTTCTGTCAACTTTGTGTGAACGCTTGTCCACATGATGCCATTCGGTTCGATACAGAATTCGAGAATGCTGTGTTCGACCGC
>ENA-OQAZ01000386-OQAZ01000386.1-human-gut-metagenome-genome-assembly--contig:-NODE-386-length-25010-cov-9.981996_pt1 | contig 25010 bp, 25 predicted proteins | sample MGYA00242737_ERZ504531 | MGnify/ENA primary metagenome ERZ504531 (study PRJEB26092, sample SAMD00036244) | human gut metagenome | host: Homo sapiens | study: EMG produced TPA metagenomics assembly of... | reverse complement strand
ATTTAGAGCTTGTTCTGACCATGCTGGCCGAAGCCTCCACTACGGATATTTCCAAGACTGCAAAGCCGCAGACCTTTGAAGAAAACAAGCAGGTTGCCAAACGCGGCGGCAAGGTGGCCGGCATTGCGCGGCAGGCTCTTGAAGCGGAAACCGGCAACCCCGTTATCACGGAAAAGAATGCGTTTGACTTCCAGCAGCTTGTGACTGACATTGTAGAAGATGCCGCCGAACTGCCGGAAAATCCCACCGAGAAAAAAGATAAAGACTGATACATGAAAAATAGCCGGACACAGCAGCCACAAGGCCACCGTGTCCGGCTATTTCTGTGTTGGCAACGACACATCACTTTTGCTGAAAATAATGTGTCATTGTCGAGCTGGCGGTATCACTCACCCGCAAAATCGAACCTCTGTCCGTCAAAGTCCGCATCAGTCATGTGCTCCAACTTTGCAATGGTTCCATTCGCCAGCCGCCGCATTTCTGTGTCCATATCCGGCAGGGCGGCCAGCATCCGTGCCATCGTGCGGCGGCGGTCAGAGGTGTGGTACATACAGATCAAATTTTCTTCTTCCACGCTAAAATTCATGTGTCAGACCTCCAATTCCTTTGCCTTTTCCCGTGGCAGCGTTTGCTTGCTCTGTTCCTTTTTTGCGGCATCCAGCTGTGCCCGGATGGACGGCTTTTTCGGCTTGGCTGTGCGGGACTTCTTGGCTTTTGGTGCCTTTTCCTCGGCCTTGACTGCGGCGGCAAGGTCTGTCAGAGAGATTTGTTCTCCGGCCTTTGCTTTGGCCTCCAATTCGCCCAGAGAGGGCGCATTGTTCAGCACGCCATCAATCATATTTTCGTTTTGTTCGGTGGAAAGTTCTGCGGTGCGCAGCGGATTTTCCCGCAAGAACTCCGGCACCTGCTGGAAGCCCACACTGTCGCAGTAGTGGGCGGTGTCCTGCCCATTCTGGTGCAGCACCACCACATCCGAAACAGACAGCGAGTGTCCCTTGAAATCTGCCGGATAGTCCACATTGAATGTGCGGTAGATGTCCTCCAACGTGGTGCCAGCAGTCAGCGGCGCGACGTATACTTCCGTATAGTTGGCCTTGTCCACGGTCAAACCGGCAGCCTGCAGGCGGTCGTAGGGCTCAAAACGGTAATCGCGGGTGGAATCTTCATTGCGCAGCTGGTAGATGGAAAAGCTGTCCTGCTGCGGTGCTTCAAAGCCTGCCGCTGCGTATTCCTCTACGGTCATTCCGGCAGCAGCCGCTTCCTGCGCGATCTCGGCCTGCACCTGTGCCTTGTAATCCTGCAAGCTCTGGTCAAAGTCAGCCAGCTTGGGCGGTTCCGGCAAGTTATACTGGCCTTGGTTGAGCAGCGGGCGGCAGTCCTGCACATAGGCCACAACAGCGTTGTAATAGGCCGCCTGTTCCGGCGAAATGTTCTGTCCCTCTCGCAAAGCGGCGGTAGCCGTCTGCTCCATAGCGGAAAGATTGCAATGCTGTTTGAGGTACGGGATAAACTCGGTCAGCACCATTTCCCGCTCTGCCTTGTCCTGCTCCCATGCTTTCGGGCCTTTGTTATGCAGAACAAAATTCTTCCAGTTTTCATCTTTGGCGTAGTATTCGTGGTAGTTCTGGATGTGTTGAACCAAAGAACCCTCTCCGTCACCAAAATCCTGCCGCCCCTCGTAGTTGTCTGGCTGGCCGTTCAGGGTAAAATCAATGCGGAATGCGGTCTTGTCGTACCAGCCACCTGTGTAGCCGTCCTTTTCCCGTTCCGTGTGCTGGGTGGTGTCCAGTTCTTCAAAGACGCGGTTTGCCACGGACAGTGGCATGGTTTCGCCGTCCTGCAGCTTGTCACTTTCACTCCACAGAATTGTGACCGTGGGCTCTGCGGCGGGGTCTGGAATTTTAACGGGTGCGGGAATTTCATTCGCTTTTTCTGCTGCCTCTTGGAACGCTGCCAGCTTGTCGCCCAACAAAACTTCCGACACCTTGACTGTCTGCCCCAGCAGAGCAAGAGCTTCCTCTCCGGCATCCGGCAGGGTCAGACCGGGTGCGTCCAGTTGGCCGCCGTCCAGAGCCTTATTATCCGGGCCATACAGGGTGTAGTCATAGCCGGAATCGCAGGTCTGGATGAACAGCGTATTGCCGTTGTCCAGCGCAAATGCAGCCTCCTGTGCAGTGGAAAGTTCTGTTTCCCGCTGCTGGCGCAGTTCTGCCAGATGTTCGTCCAGTGCGGAGATCAGTTCATGGGCCGCATTGCGGATAATTTCCAGAGAGGCTTTCAACTCGGCCAGTTCCCGGCCCGAACTCCACCCGGCCACATAACCAAAGGAATACTCGGATGTGTCCAGCCCGTAGTGCTGGCAGACTGCATAAGCTACGCTTTCGGCCTGCACCTCGCGGGTGCGGCTGTCCGGGCGGTTGGTCTGTTCCGGGTCGGTGGGGTCGATGGCGTGAAGTTTGGCGTGGGCAATTTCATGGATAGCCGTCTTGATGGTCTGTAACTGGCTCATGCCCTCTTGAATGGCAATGCGGTTGTCAAGCAGGTGGAAATAACCGTGCGCCCCGCCCTCGATGTCCTCAAACCCGATGGGCACCGGGGAAGCTTGCTCCAACGCTTTGAAAAAATCTTGATAGTCCTGCACGCTGCCGGACAGTTCATTCACTGCGATAGATGGCAGCGGTTCGCCCTCGGTCTGGCTGACATCGAACACGGAAACCACCTTAAAGGCCGGAATCTGCACCGTTTTTTCTTCCGTCAGCGGCTTGCCGTCCTTGTCCAGAATCGGCTTGCCCTGTTCGTCCAGCTTTTCCATCTTCTGCTTGACCTTGTACGGCGCAGGAGCAAGGATTTTGATGCCTTTTTCGCCTTTCTTTACGGTGCGGTGGAACGTGTCTTTCCACTTGTTGAAGCCCGCCACCAGTTGGCCGCCCTGCATGGCGATCAGCAAGGTGTTGTTGAAGCTGTAATTGTGGAATTTCGCCATCGTGGTGAGGTAGGCTTTGTAGCGGTCGCTGTCGAACAGCTCTTGAATCCCTGTTTCCAGCCGGTCCGTAATTTCTTTCATCCGTTCCGCGCTGTCTTTGCCGTTCAGGATGATGGGGATAACTTTCTGCGGTTCCGTTTCAGGCTGAACAGGCGGCGGGATGTTGGCCGCATCCCGCAGGATTTCCGATGCAGGAAAAGACAGCACCCGGTATTCCTCTGGCACAGGCTGGCCTTCGTGGACTTTCTGCCACTCGTCCCCGCTTTTGACAAGGTAGCCGTACTGGGTAAATGCACCCTGCTCCTGCTGGGCCACATAGCGGCCAAACTGCGCCGTGTCGATGCCGCCTTTTCATTCGTCCGGCATATCCACCATGCCGGAGCGATTCAGGTAGTAATCTCCTAGCTGGGCAGGCCCGTGCACATCCGGCAGATGCACATAGTAGTCCACGTTTTCGGGAAAGTCGGTGATTCTCCCGATGCTGAAAAGCTCACTCTGCGGGGCTTGCAGGGCGGCGTTCAGCTCTGCGCGTTCCCCGGCAGAAAGCGTTTCCAGCCGTGCGGCCAGAAAGTTCAGTTCGTCCACATTGGATGCCAGTACCATGTTGTAGGGAATCGCAAAACGCTTTTCTTCCTCGCAAAGTAGCCGGAAATGAAAAGGCCTTGCGGATTATCGGACGAAATGCCGATTTGCCGCAGGGCCGCTTGTACCTGTTCGGTTGTAGTGGGCAGGTCCAGCCAGACGCCATCCCTGCCTTGCTGCTGCCGATTTTGCAGCTGGATGGAAAATAATTCGCTCATTTGGTCACACTCCTTTTTTGCTATCCTACGGATAGAGAGAGCCGGTTATGGCAAAATGAATGCTTCACCTTACCATAACCGGCCCTCATATTTTTGCCTTATTCTTTACACTCTACCCGGTAATTGACGTACTTGCCTCCTGTATCTGCGAGAAGCACCGTTGCATCATAGGTTTTGCCTGTCTTTTCGGAGTGGAGGCCCTTGACCTTTGCCTTGCCGTTTTTGAGCAGAGCGGCGGCGATCTTCGGGGTGAACGCCTTTTTCCGCTGCTCAAAGAAGCGGTCATTCTTCCACATCACGAACTGACAGCCACGATTTCCGCAGTAGAAGTTTTTCTTGCCCTCATAGACGTTTTCATTGCACCGGGGACACTTGCCGATAATAACCCGTTCCGACTGGAACAGGTTTTGCTTATCTGCACTGATACAAGAATAGGTCTTGACCAGCTGGCGCACCTGCGCTTCAATTTCGGCCATGAACTCGTCCGCGTCTGCGTTGCCCTTGGCAATCTCGGTCAGGCGGTTTTCCCATTCGGCGGTCAGGACGGGAGAGGTCAGACTTTCCGGCAGAATCACCGCCAGATTGATGCCGTCCTTGGTGGGGACAAGCTGCTTGCCCTTGCGCTGCACAAAGCCTATTTGCACCAGTTTTTCCAGAATCGCGGCACGGGTGGCCGGAGTGCCCAGCCCTTTGCGCTCTGCGTCCTCCGGCATATCCTCGGTCCCGGCCCGTTCCATTGCTGACAGGAGCGTATCTTCGGTGTAGGCTTTCGGCGGGGACGTGAAATGTTCCGAAATGTCAGCCACCGCAGAAAAACTTTGTCCCTCGGCCAGTTCCGGCAGGGTGTTCAGGGCTTCCGTTTCTTCATCACCGTCTGTTTTCAGGGTGGAGTGGAATCGCTGGTCGATCTCTTTCCATCCGGGGACAAGCACCGTTTTTCCCTTGGCGGTGAACTCGTTCCCTGCACAGGAGAACACGGCGGTCACTGTTTCGTACTCGTGGGGTGCGGCCACCGCACAGAGCAGTTTGGAGCAGACAAGGTTCATCAGCTTGCATTCACTTTCGGCAAGACCAGCGAAGCCCTGTTTTGCAAATTCAGCAGTGGGAATGATTGCGTGGTGGTCCGATACCTTTTTGCTGTTCAGCACTCGGCCTACTTCCGCAGTCAGCGCAAGTCCTTGGGCAAAGGGCAGCAGCCCCAGCAGATCAGACACAAGATGTTGTCCTGTCTGGCCCATGTCCTCGGTCAGATATTGGCTGTCCGTGCGGGGATAGGTCAGCAGTTTCTTTTCGTAAAGTTGCTGGGCGTAATCAAGGGTCTGCTTTGCCGTGAAACCGAACAGGCGGTTTGCCTCCCGCTGCAAGGTAGTCAGGTCATAGAGCTTGGGCGGCTGTTCTGCCTTTCTCTCACGCTTGATAGAAGTACAGATGGCAGATGTTCCGGCACAAGTAGATTTCAAAGTGTTGGCCTCGTCCATGCTGGCAATGCGCCCACTGTCTGCTTTCAGGCTGCCGGACTGGATGCCGACCGTATAATACTTTTCTTTCTGGAAGCGCAGGATTTTTGCATCCCGGTCCACCAGCATTTTCAGTGTCGGGGTCTGCACCCGGCCCACGGTTAGGGTCTTATGGTACAGCACCGAAAACAGCCGTGTTGCATTGATGCCCACCAGCCAATCCGCCTTTGCACGGCAGAGGCCGATTGATACAGAGCATCATAATCCGAATCCGGGCGCAGGTTTGCAAAGCCTCCCGGATAGCGGCATCCTCCATGCTGGAAATCCAGAGCCGCTTCACAGGTTTCGTGCAGCCGGCCATTTGGTAGACGAAACGGAAAATCAGTTCTCCCTCCCGGCCTGCGTCGGTCGCGGCGGTCACACTGTCCACATCCGGGCGGTTGAGCAGAGAGCGCACAATTTCAAACTGCTGTTTCTTTTCGTCCGGGACAATGAACTGCCACGGCTGGGGCAGGATGGGCAAATCCTCATACCGCCATTTACAGTATTTTTCATCGTACTGGCCCGCCTCGGCAAAGGACACCAGATGCCCGATGCACCAGCTGACCAGATACCCGCCGCCCTGCCAATAGCCGTTTTGCTTTTCATCGGCCCCGATCACGGCGGCGATGCTGCGGGCTACACTGGGCTTTTCGGCGATCACCAGCTGAAAGCTCATGTTTCGTCCTCCTGTCCGTCCTCTGAATGAATTTCGATTTCAGCCGGTTCCTCGTCTGCATCTTCGTCCTCGCCAAAATCGTACTCGTCCAGATCATCGTGCCCGGTGGTGTCGACCTTGGGCTTGCGGAACTTGAAATAATAGAGGGCCGCACCACCGCCAGCCAGAGCCAGCACCAGTAGGATCATCAGACTGCCCATGTTGGACTTCGGCTTTTCCTGCGGCGTTTCGGTGTCAGTTTTCACCGCTTCCGGGGCCGTGCAGTTGCGCAGGCTCTTTTCACACAAGGGGCAGTTTTCATTGACATCCCCGGCCTCACATTTCACGGTGCAGGTGCAGACTTCGGTTTCCTGCGGTTCTTCATCCAGCAGAGCCAGCAAGTCGGCATCATCCACTTGGTTCAGGAAGTGGACAGAGGTTTCTTTGTCCTCGTTGGCGCGGTCAATGAGAATGTAATAATAATTCCCGGCTTTAGTGGTCACAGTGATAAGCTGCTTGTCGCCGTAAAAATCATCCACCAGTGTTGCGTTGCCCTTGGGCGTGATGGGCACGCCCTCCGGCTCCATGCCGCCCGTGGTGGGTTCTTCTTCGATAATCTCCGGCAGAGGTTCCGGGGCAGGGTCAGTACCGCTTGCGAAAGCGGGCATGGAAAAGGAGCAGAGGCAGAGCAGGATAGCCAGCAGTCCGGCAGCGAAGCGGTTCCAGTTGTCAGGTTTCATCGGCGGCATCCTCCTGTTTGTGGTACGGGGTGACGCTGGGTGCCGCGTTCAGCGCACCGCTGCGCAGGAAGGCTGCAAACTCGTCCGGCGTCATGTTCATGCTGCGCACCAGCTGAATGATTTGAAGATTTTCCTGTTCGGTCTTTGCAGCTTCCAGTTCTTTCAACTGCTGCTGGTATTCGGAGATTTTTTCTTTGAGCCGTTCAATGTCGCGCTCAATGCGGGAAAGTCTTTTTGCCATACAAAATCCTTTCTGGCGTCACGGTAAACGCCCATAGCTGTAAAAATGTTCCTGCCAATATTTTGAGTTGAGATTTGTGTAAGAGATGGGGTCGCCGCAGTGCAGCATGATGGAATTGCCCACATAGATGCCGCAATGGCTCACGCCGGGGGTATCGTAGGTTCCCTTGAAAAACACAAGGTCGCCCGGTTTGACCTGCGCCGCTGAAACAGGGGTGCAGAGGTTGTAAAGGCTCTGTGCCGTCTGGCGTCCCACGTTCCAGCCGGAATGATTCAGCACCCACGAAATGTAGCCGCTGCAATCAAAGCTGGTGCTGGGTGAACTGCCGCCCCACACATACGGGTAGCCGATGTACTTTGTCGCTTCCTCCATCATGGCGGCGAACCTATCATCTTTGAGGGCTTCCGGGGGAATATCGTAATAGGTAGGCTGCTTGATGGTGGACGCATTGGGGTACTGGCTTGCCCGAACAAATCCGGCCGATTGCCCAGCGTGCGCATATAGAGCGAATAGGCACTGAGCTGTTCTTCGGTCAGCACTTCCACGGGCAGATGGGACAAATCCTTGTTCTTCAGCTTGACGGTACAGATGTAGTATTCATACGGCTCTTGGTAGGTGATGAGCTGCGGCACGCCACCCGGCCCGATGATGAGCATGGTCTTGGTGCGGTAGCGTATCTGCATGGTTACGGTCTCGGTCAGGATGTATTGCTTTTCAAACAGCATTTCAAGTTCGCCCTGCACCTCGGCCAATGTAAAAACGCCATCATGCAGCGCGGACAGAATCGAGATCAGCACATAGGGGTCATGCTCGATTTCATCCAGATAAAAATGATACTCGTCATAGTTGTGGGTGGCCTCGTAGGTGTCGAGATACCGTTGCAGCTTTTGTTCCAGCTTGGCATAAGCCTTCTCTGCACCCAGCATATCCTTGTCCTTGGAAAAATAAGAAGATGCCGTCACGCCGGTCCCAGCGGTGCCCGCCATCACCGTGCAGGACTGCAAGCCCGTTATCAAGAGCAGAGCCAGCAGACCGAACACCGCCACGATCAGAATGGTTTTCCAGTTCTGGGCAGCAAATTCGGCCACCCGTTCGCCGCCTTCGGCTGCCAGCTTTGTTACCCGGAAACCGTTCTCTGCGGTGGCGGCTGCACCCTGCGCGGCGGCTTGTCCGGTCTGCCGCGCGCCTTGGCGTACTGCTGCTTGATACGCCGTTTCTGCACATCCGGGAAATGGGGTTGCTGGCAGACTGCGCAAGCTGTGGGTTATCCCGCAACGACTTCTGATAGAAATACTCGGCGTTGGCCGAACGCAGTTCCCGTTCTGCCTTTTCCACGGCCTTGTAGGGCTTCATCTTGTGGTGTCGGATGCCGCTGCGGATGGCCTTAGCGGTCTGCCGCTCCACCAGTTCTTCACCCTTGTGGCCGCCCTCTACACCCACATTTTCGTGTTCGACTTCGTGGATTTTTCCGTGGGCGAACAGCAACGCTTCCGAAATTGGACGGCTGGCCGGGTTTGGTTTCAGGTTGGGCGGGCCTTTGTCCTGCTGCTCAAAGCGCAGGGTGGATTTCGCCTTGCCGCTGGCGGCATCGTAGACTTTTTCTTTGACCGGGACACGTTTTTTCGGCAGAGCGGCGCGGGCCGCATCCAACTTGTCAGCTTTCTTCTCGGCTTTTTGGATGAACGGCTGCAACTCCGGGTCTGCGCGTTCTTCCTCGGTCAGTTCCAGACGTGCTGCCGAACCATGCAAGCCATCTTCACTTTCGGCAGTTTCCACAGCTTGCTTGGCTTTTTTCTTTGCCTTGTGCTTGTCCTTTACGTCCTCGGCGCGTTCCAGAATTTTTTCAGCTTTGCCCTCGGCATCCGTGGAATAATCCTGTTCTGCCTCCCGGCTGGAAACGTTCTCCACAGTTCCGTCAGCCTGATTTTCTACCACCAGACCGTCACGGGTCATGGTCTGGGTGACTTTGGCTTTTGCCTGCAATTCTTTCAAAGTTCTTCACCTCCCATCGGACAGCGACCCGTTTCAATGTCCGCAATGTATTTGAGAATCGGGAACACCTGCGGCGGCGAAACTGCATTGCCCAGTGTTTTCATCCGCTTGCTGCGGTTCGGCACATCTTCGGTCAGGCGCGGGATGTCGGCGGGTTCTTCGGCCCAAAGGGAATGTCCGTCCATTTGCGCGGGAAACCCATCAGCCACTCTACCCAGTCCGGGTTGAGATAGGGCTTTTCCAGCGTGGTGGGTGTCATACGGTAGATCACATGAGAGAGCCGCGCCGTCCATGCTTTGCCATCCTTGTTCATCTTGCGGTAGCTGCCATTTGCAGAAATTTGGATGTCCAGCCCCTTGCCCACATCCCCGGTGTCGCTGGCAAGGGGCGTGGGAAACAGCGGAGCCGATGATGAATACCCGTTTCCGTTCGTGCCATGCGCCAACGGCAGCAGCAGGTAATACGAAAACCCGAACATCGTAACCTGCCTGCTCCAAGTCAATGAGCGTTTTGTCGAGCCCCATACGGAGGAAGCCAGCAACATTTTCTCCAAGCACCCAACGGGGCTGCAATTCCCGGATGACCCGCAGCATTTCGGGCCACAGGTAGCGTTCATCGTGGAAGCCGCGCTGCCGCCCTGCGGTGGAGAACGGCTGGCACGGGAAGCCACCTGAAATGAGGGTGACGGTGCGAAGTCCTGTTTTTTCAAAGAAAGCCTCCTTTGTTACAGTGGTGATGTCCTGAAAACGGGGCACTTCCGGCCAGTGGCTTGCCAGCACAGCGGCGGGAAATGCCGCCCACTCGCATTGACAGACAGAGGTAAACCCCGCTGCTTCCGCGGCAAGGTCGATGCCGCCGATGCCGGAAAACAAGCTGAAATGTGTTAAGCTCATAGCTCCACCACCTCGCTGAGCCGGGTGGTCATGATCTTATAGAGCTGTGTGTTTTTCGGGATGGGGTTGGAAAACGGAAGCACCACGTTTTCAAAAATCAGCAGTCCTTCGCCCGGTTCCGAATTGTCGATGTACTTCTGCTGGTCTGCGGAGAGGTTCAGCCGTTCCGAAAGGATTTTGCGGTCGCCGGATGCCTGATTCAGCAGCGTGATGAAGTCGCTGTTTTCCAAAATATTCTCGATCTCCGGGGAAGAAAGAAGGTCCTTCACATTTTGGGTGGCACCTGTGGGCACGCCGCCCCATTTGCGGAAGCGCTTCCAAATCTCGGCACTGTACGCGGCGGTCTGTTCCTCTTTCAGCAAAAGGTGGAACTCGTCTGCAAAATACCATGTGGCCCGGCCTTGGCTGCGATTCTGGGTGACGCGGCCCCATATCTGGTCTTGGATAATGAGCATCCCCAATTTTTTTAACTGTTTTCCTAACTCTTTGATGTCAAAGGCCACAAGCCGGTTGTGGATGTCCACATTCGTTTTGTGGTTAAACACGTTCAGCGAGCCGGACACATACAGGTCCAATGCCTGCGCTACCCGGTCCGCCTCCGGCAAGTGCTGGTCGAGCAGGGCTTGGTGGAGGTCAGACAAAATCGGCATATTCTCCGGGCAGGGGTTTGCCAGATAGGGGCGATAGATAGCTTTCACGGCACGGTCTATCACGGTGCGCTCAATCGCTTCCAGACCTGTTTTGCCGCCCATGACCAGTTCACAGAACGACAGCACAAAATCCGATTTTAGGGCCAAAGGGCTGTCATCTTCGGAATAATTCAGGTTGATGTCCAGAGGATTCACATAGTCCTTGCTGGTGGGCGAAAGTTTGATGACCTGCCCATGCAGCCGCTTGACCAGCGGATAATACTCGGCCTCTGGGTCTGAAATAAAAATATCGTCAGCAGTCGTTAAAAACACACTGACGATTTCGGACTTGCAGCTCATGGATTTGCCGCTGCCGGGCGTGCCCAGCTTCAAGCCGTTGGGACACCGGGCCTGCTTGCGGTCCAGCATGATCATGTTGTGGGATTTTGCGTTGATGCCGTAGTACATGGCTGCCCCGCTCTGGAAAAGCTCCTGCGTCACAAAGGGCACGAACACCGCCACGTTGGAGGTGGTAAGGCTGCGCTGAATCTTTATTTGGTTGATACCCAGCGGAAGGCTGGACACAAGGCCCTGCTCCTGCTGGTAGTCCAGCCGGACAAGGGAGCAGTTGTACTTCTGCGCCACACCCGCCGCTTGGAACACATCGTTGCCCAGCTTTTGCTTGGTGTCGGCCACGTTCAGCACTAAAAAAGTCAGCATGAACAATCGCTCATTTCTTGTTTGCAGTTTGTTCAGCAGCTTTTTGGCATCCTCGCCGTAGGTGGCAAGGTCGCTGGGGAGGATATCCATGTCGTACCCGGAACGGACAGCCTTTTTCTGTTCCTGAATCTTCATAGCATCAAGGTCTGTGATTTTCCGTTTGATGGTTTTGATGGCCTCGGTCTGGTCGATGGCCTGCACATGAAGATTGACGAGAATCCCGCATTCCGTTTTGAGGAAGTCGGCCAGCATTTCGTCCGAAAGTTCCGGCGCAAGGATTTGTAAAAAGCTCACAGCTCCATACTTGCCGCCCAGCCCAAAGGTCTTGGCCGTGCCGAAGCAGAGGGAGGATGGAGCCACAAAATCCTTGGTAGACAGGCCGGAGGGTGCCAGCCAGTCCCAGTCAAAGCGGAACGGTTCGCCGTCCGGGTGGAAGATGCCGTGCAGCACTTCCAAACGTTCCCGCCCATCCATGACGTGCGCCACGCAGCCCATGGTCTTGAAGTAGCCCAGCAGATCAAGGCCAATGCGGGTCAGCCGTGCCCGCGCCGTTTTCAGGCTGTCGGCCTCAATGGTAAACGTCAGATATTTGGTTTTGACAATGCCGTTGTTGCCGCTGGCAAGCTGCTTTTGCAGGATGGCCGTATATTCAGCGCGGATGTCGTCGAAATCATCTCCCTGCGGTGCGATCTCAAAACTTTTTGCGTACTGCACCGGGTCAACCTTGCGATTCAAAAACGAAAGCTGCACATGGATGGAAGCATCCACATAGTTGTACAGGTCGCACAGGTGTTCAAAGATGGCGGTGCGGGTCTCCGGCTGAGCCAGTTGATAACTGATGTCCTCAAAGGTAATGCACTTGGAGAACGTGCGGCGGTCAATGCGGCACACACCGTCCGGGTAGATGGCTTCATACGGGATGGTGGCCTGTGCCGTGCGGGGCTTGCCGTCACCCTTGTACTTGCGGAGAACGGCATCAATTTCTTTTTTCTGGGCGCGGGTGAGCTTTTTGGGCTTTTCGGTTTCGCGGGGTGTCGTTTTTCTGGACAATGGCCTTTACCTCCTGTTCCATTTGGTATTGCCGCACAAGGGCGGCGTAAGCATTGTTGGTCTGATAGGGCCTTTCCTTGGGACGGATAAAGCAGCACTGAATCATTTGCTGAATCACTACTTCAAGGGGCTGGCCGTGCCGCTCGAACAGAGCGAACAGCAGCCCCGGCAGCATGGCAAAAATCATCAGCAGGGCCGCTGCGCTGTTGGAAAGATAGTTCCGGGCCAAAAAATAAAGCGGTCCGCCTGTGAGGAGCGCACCGCCGAAGCAGACCAGCTGCCGCTTGGTCAGCCCGAATAAGACTTTGGATTTTACATGGGTCAAATCTTTGGGAACGGTCACATACGCCATTCAAACGCTCCTTTCTCAATGGGCACCGAATACGGACTTGCTGATGCTGCCGGTCTTGAACAGACAGAAACAGAGTAGCACGGTGTAGCCCATACAGCCCCAGATAGCCCCGGCAATGTCCGCCGCGCCCGAAATGTTGCGTATCAGCACCGCGTAAATGCCCACGACAATCATAATCAGGAACGCTTGGAAACCCAGTGCCAGCAAAGACTTCAAATAGTTCTGCCCAGTGCTGCGCCACTCGCTGCTGCCCATGGTCGCCAGCGGGATAGGCCCCAACGCTGTGACCACATAAATCTCGATCATGCGGCCGTAGGTCACAAGGAAAATACAGATAGACAGGATGTTCATGGTCAGGCCCACCACAAGGGTCTGGAACCACAGACTGAGCAGACTGCCAATGGTCATGCTCTCCAGCTGAAATTCCAGTCCGGGTATCAGGCGGTCAAAGTGGATGGACGTTTCGCCGATGATCACGCCGGAGCTTTGGTTGACAACGCTCTGGGTGGCATCGAACACACCCATAACGATATTCCATGTGTTGCTGACAATGAGGATGGCAAAAGCAGACTTGAAAATCCAGCGGAAGAACATGGAGGTGTCAAAGTCGTGCATATTGTTCTTTTCGGTAATCATCTGGATAAGCTCATGGCACATCACAAGGGCAAGGATAGCCGCTGCAATGGGCAGCACCACCGTTTCGGAAAGACTGCGCAGCATATTGAAGATGCCGCTGTTCCACGCCTGCGGGGTAGAGCCGACATCCGAAGCGATTTCGCCCACCTTGCGTTCACGTTATCGAACAGGCCGGAGAGGTTGCCCGTGATGCCATCTATCAAAATGCCTTTTATCCATTTCTCGATGATCTCACTAATCAAGCAAAGATACCTCCTTTCCCGCGCCCTCCCATGTGAGCGGGAGAGCGCGGTGGGGTCTCAAAGGTGGATGTACGGATAAGTTGAGGTTAGCCCAGCAGCCCGGACAGCAGCGGGACAAGGGTCACGCCGATCAGGGCAACGCCGCCGCCCGCGACCAGCTGCTTCACGCCCTGGCTCTTGCTGCCGGGGTTATCCTGTCCATAGCCCTCCAACAGGTTGATGCCACCCCAGACACACAGGGCACCGCCTAGACCGACCACGATGGTCTGCAAAGTATCGACTGCGCTGTTGAAGAATTCCATAAGGTCCTCACTTTCTGCCGCTTGTTCTGCGGCACTCAAAAATAAAATTATTCGGCTGCATTTTCATCCGACAGGTCAATTTCATACAGGTCAAAACTTTCGTCCTGTGCGACTACCTGCTGCCGTTTCCGGCGCAGGGTGGATAAGAACCTGTCCACATCAAAGGTGTTTTTCTTGTCCGCGTCCGCAAGGTATTTGTAGTGCGGGTGCTTGGTGATGTCGAACTTCTCCGAGAAGAACGGCCTCACACCCCGCAGCTGCAAAATACATCTGCCGCCGTCCATGATTGCGATTTCGTCCTCTGACATCAACGCCTTTCCTAATTTTTGATAGTTCATTCCGTGGGAGGTTTGAGAACCCCGGTTCTCGCTGGTGTTGAAACTGTCGATGGTCTCTTTCCCCAGCGCATCGGAGATCTCTTTGGCATTTTTGCCCCGCCCACTCAAAAAGAGAACAGAATCGCAGTTGTCCGAAATGATTTCGGCCGCATCCTTGTAGATGGCTTTTAGCTGTGACTGGCTCTGCAAGATGATGGATGCCGAGATTTCCCGGCTGCGGATGGTGGCGATCAGCTTGTCGAAGTTGGGAATCTGCCCGATGTTGGCGAACTCGTCCAGAATCAGCCGTACATGGACAGGCAGCGACCGCCGTATTTATCATCCGCACGGTCACACAGCAGTTGATAAGCTGGCTTTGAAGCATGGCGAGAATGAAGTTGAAGGTGGTGTCCGTGTCACTCATAATCAGGAACAGTACGGTCTTTTCATCCCCGATGGTGTCCAGCTCCATTTCATCGTCCTCCATCAGCTCCCGCACCTCCCGGATGTCAAATGGGGCCAAACGGGCACCACAGCTTATCAGGATGGAGGAACGGGTCTTGCCGGCCGACAGCAAAAACTTTTTGTACTGCCGGACGGCGAAGTGGTCCGGGTCTTTCTGTTCCAGCCGTTCAAACATGAGGTCCACCGGGCTTTGAAACTCCGGGTCGTCCTCGCGGGCTTCACTGGCATTTATCATTTCCAGCAGGGTGGTGAAGTTCATTTCTTCTGCCGGGGCCTCATACCAGATGTAGCCGATAAGCGCGGTGTAGAACAGCCGTTCCGACTTCACCCAAAAATCTTCTGCTGATTTTTCACCCTCGCCCTTGGTGTTAGCGATAAGGGTATTTACCAGCTTCAGCACGTCTTTTTCCGAGTGGATGTAGACAAAGGGGTTGTACTTCATGGACTTGGAAAAGTTTATCGTGTTCAGGATTTTCACCCGGTAGCCTGCCCGCTGGAACATTTGGCCCGTTTCCAGAACCAGTGTGCCTTTTGGGTCTGTGACCACGAATGAGGTGGGATAGTCGGAAGTGGGGAAACATTGCATGAGGTTGGGCTTCACATAGAAGCGGGTCTTGCCGCTGCCGGAGCCGCCGATCACAAGCACATTTTTATTCCGGGCTGTTTTGGGGTCTTTGGGCCGCCCGGTCATGGTCAGGCGTTCGGTCTGGGTCAGCAGGATGTTGTTTTCAAACTTGGGGTCGATGTAGGGGGCAATGTCCTTGGCGGTGCCCCATCGGGCAGAGCCGTATTCCTCGCCCTTGCGGTACTTCTTGGCGTTCTTGCCCTTGCTGTACACGATGAGCCGGACAGCCACCGCCCCAGCAACGCCCACGCACAGGTCAAACGGATGCAGGCTGGGCAGCGGGTTTGCAAAGGCGGCGGAGATGCCGCTCGTTAGGTGCAGCAGCTTGGCCGAAGCATCCGCGCCCGCAGCCAGACGGTACGCCTGCCCGCATTTGGCGAACAGGTACACGAACAGCAGATACGGCAGATTCAGCACCAGCAGCTTTTTCAGTTCAAGCTTCATCGCTCTAACCCCCTTTGCTTGATTTTTTCCTTCGCACGTTTCGGCTGCTGGGCGGCTTTCTGCTTAGCCACTGCCAGCACCTTGCGGATAGAGGCCGCTGCTCCTTGGTGAGCGTTTTGGCCGTGAACTCCCGGAACGCCTGTTCCAGATTGTCCGCATCCTTGGCCTTGAAGATCACGATGTAGTGGGGTGGCTGGGTGGTCTTGTCCTTACGCAAGGTGAAGTCCACGCCGTACTTCTTGGCGCAGGGCTTGAACGCCCCGATGTTCGCTTCCGTGACTTCAATGTTGGTCAGGGCCGCGCCGTGGGCTTTCAGCTGTTTCAGGCTTTGCTTGCCGTGGTGCAGCTTTGGCCCCTTGGCCCGGTGCTGCAAATATTTTTTCAGGGCAGCTTGCAACGCTTGGGCGGTGAGCTTGCCCGTTTTCATGGACAGGGCAATAGTTTTCTGGGTGACTTCTTCCTGCAATATGAATCCCTCCTTGTTGCAGAAAATTCAGAGCGGCAGCTAGGGTGGAACCACCAGCCGCCGCAGGTAAAGTGTTCTCATGGATGGGTACTCCTTTCGGTCAGGTGTTGGGCGGGCGGCCCCAATCGGGCTGCGCCATATCGTGCGCCACAAGGGACGCATAGTAGCTGTTGATGGTGCTGGGGGCGTTGAACAGCATGGCCCGCAGGTATTGCTTGATGTTGCGGACTTTGGTGGTGTTGTCCCGCAGGCAGTCCATGACGAACTCGATGTGATGGCTGTCCAGCTTCAAGAATTTCGCCTTGACCAACTCTGCCGGGTAATCGTCCCCGGCCACCCGGATGGACTTGCGGGAAGTGCAGACCGTTTCCAGCAGGATGTCCACGATTTCGTCCAGCTGTTCCCGGTCTATCCGGGGATTCTGGGTGAGGGTGTCATACTCGATGTTCTCCAAAATCAGGTCCCGGTAGATTTGATAGGCCGTTTCCTTTCGGCTTCCTGTCCGCTCCGGCGGCGGTGCCGCTGTCTCGTCCTCGTCCAAAGGCAAGGGGTTTGGGGAATGGATAGGAATGGAATCGGTATTTAATCCCTCTTTCTTTTGTTTTTCTGTAATTAGTTTATCTTTATTTAATTGCATTGGATTTTCCAACGTAGGGTTTTCCTGCGTGGGATTCTCCAACGTTGGATTTTCCAATGTAGGTGAAACCGATGCAGGAATGGGCTGCGGCAGCTCGAAGATTACATAGTCTGCGCCGCGCAGCCGTCCTTTCTCGTCCCGTTCTCTGGAACGCTGGATGTAGCCCGCCTGTTCCAGTTCCCGGATGGCCTGCCGTATCGCGTCTATGCTTTCCCGGTTGATACGGGCCAGTCCTTGCAGGGTGTAGTCCCAATCTTCCGGCAGGGAGAGCATTTGGGAGAGTAAGCCTTTGGCTTTCAGGGACAAGGCCCGGTTCCGCAGATGATGGTTCGACATGACCGTATAGCCGCTGTTCTTTTCTACCCGAAATACTGCCATTTCACGGATGCCTCCTTTCGTTGCAAACAAAAAAAGCAGCGTCCATTTGCTCCCGGTGATGGGAGAAGTGAACGCTGCGCGTACTTGATAATTTTTAGGTTGTGTGGTATATAAAAGGCAACTGGATTTCAAACACAGCTACCCATCGGGGTGCGATACAAGCAAGTTGCTATCCGATGACCTCAAAAACAAATTGTACTACGATGGTTTTTGAAAAGTTCTGTATCGCCACTCGCACCAAACAATGAAAATCCGAACTTTTTTCCGATAGGAGAAGGGTTCGGATTTTTTGTTTTCTTCGGAAATGACAATTCTGGCTCATTTCAAACGGCTGTGTGTCCAAAACCTTATCAAAAAAGACGTATCACAAAAGTCACAACTGTAAAGGTGCCGTAAGGCAGAAAGGACACAAACATGAAGTACGATGAAAGAGCCTGCAAATTCAACATGGACACCGGGTGCGTGGAGCTGCTGCTCCGGGATGGGAGAAAAATCTCCATTGATTGCGCTGGGGTTGAGGATGCTCTGGATGTGACTATGTCGCAACAGACGGAACTGGATTACCTTATCTATAATGACCCACTGGCTATGCCGATTTGATTCTGAATGGGGACCCGGAGGAATATTTGAAGAACGTGGCCGGGAGCCATGGGTTAGAAGATTGACCACACTATAAGAATTCCCTAGAAAACAGTTCCCATCTGTACGACAAAATTACAGATGAAACCGATTTTTATGTGCGTATAAAATGTTCGGTGCAACTTGCTCCCGGCTAAATGACGCCGGTCTTTTTGTCTGGGCTTGTGCAGCAGCCCCTTTTGCCGCAGAGCAACGGATGCTCTGAGCACAATCTACAAATTTGCGGCAAATTATTTGTGAAGATGTCGAATAGACATTTCGGATTCTCTGCGGTATCATAAAAGCACAGGATTGTTACTCTCTGGAGGCATTACTTGTACACTTGCTTGCTGGTTCGACTTACTTGTTTAACTTGCTTGTGATCGTACTATCGTTATTTGCCGCAGGGAGTTATTTTTTGTAGGGCAGGATCGGACATGGAAGTTTACAAGAAGATCAACAATAACGTTGCGCTTGCCCGCGATGCAAAGGGCCGGGAGCTCGTTGTCTTTGGCAAGGGCATCGGCTTTGCCTCCATGCCCTATGAACTGACCGATCTTTCCCGTATCCAGCGCACCTTTTACGATGTGAACGAGAAGTATTTAGCACTTCTCCGCGATGTGCCGGAAGCCGTGTTTCTGGCGGCGGACGATATCGCCGATACAGCCCGGGAAGAACTGGATTGCACCCTGAATGCAAACCTGACCTATGCCTTGGCCGACCATCTCAACTTTGCCATCCAGCGCAGCCGCGAAGGACTTAACGTCCAGGTGCCGCTTGCCTATGATATACAGCATCTCTACCCGCATGAGTACGCCATCGCAAAACAGGGGCTGCACGAGCTGTGCCGCACGCTGGCGGTGGATCTGCCGGACACCGAGATCGTGAGCATTGCCATGCACATCATCACGCGGAAAACGAGGTGGGAGATATGCATTCCACCATCCTGACCGCCAAGGTCATTTCGGAGCTGTCTGCCATCGTGGAGCATGGCATGGAGATCCAGCTCAATAAGGAAAGCTTCAGCTACTCCCGGTTCTGTATGCATCTGCGGTATCTGGTACAGCGCATGATGCACGGCAGTCCGCTCGATGCCGGTAACGCCATGGACAGCATGTTCGTTACCATGCGCAACGAGTACCCGCAGGTCTATACCTGCGTACAGCAGATCGACACCTTTCTGCACGGCACCTACGGGTGGCAGTGCAGCAAAGAAGAACAGCTGTACCTCATCATGCATATCCACCGCGTCTGCGTTGAGCGCGCGGAGGATTGAGCTTTTTTCAAAATCAAATCATACGGATCGTTACCTGTACTCTGTTTGCAGGGCGTCACCCATTTCATGCACCACCAAGGCAGCACCCTGCGTTGCGGCCTTTTTGTGGTCTGAGATCGGGTGATTTTTCTTTTTTCGGTATGTCCACCGTCCGGCGCGCGAAGGCGGTGTGAGATATAAAACATTCGACAGGAGTGAGATGCTTTGGCAGAATTGAAACAGGATCCCTCTCAGGCGCTGCTTTCCCTTCTGTATCCGCTGTTGGGCGGCGAGGCGAACGTGGCCTCGATCACCCGCAGAGGAAACCGCATCTCCGCCCAACTCAAGGACGAAAGCCTTGCGGACCCCGCAGCGCTGGCAGCTTTGCCATCCACCGCGGCCGTCAGCGTAAAAAACGGGCGGCTTCGCCTCGAGCTGACCGAACAAGCCTATGAAAAAAGCAAGAAGGAGAATCTACTTATGGCTAGTAAATATGATGGTCTTGCGCGCATTATCATCCAGAATGTTGGCGGCAAGAGCAATATCGTGTCCCTTACCCACTGCATGACCCGCCTGCGCTTCAAACTGCAGGACGAGAGCAAGGCAAACACCGATGTGCTGAAAGAGACCGACGGCATCGTGACCGTGATCCAGTCCGGCGGACAGTATATGGTGGTCATCGGTCAGCAGGTTGCCGATGTGTACGACGCTGTGTGCACCGTGGGTCACATTACCCCGGGCGGCGCTGTGGACGATAACGGCAACGCCACCGGCAGCGCCGAAGCCCCCAAGGAAAAGCAGAGCCTGTTCAATGCCTTCGTCAGCATCGTTACGACAGTGTTTGCCCCCTGTCTGGGCGTGCTGGCTGCCACCGGTATCGTAAAGGCTTTATCTCCCTGTTCGTTGCCATCGGCGTGCTCAGCAACACCAGCGGCACCTACAATATCCTGTACTCTCTGGGCGACAGCTTCTTCTACTTTATGCCCATGCTGCTGGCCTACACCGCCTCCAAAAAGTTTGGCCTGCCGGAGCTGGAGGGTATGACCATTGGTGCAGCGCTGCTGTACCCGTACCTGTCCACCACTTCCGGCATGGATATCTCCAACCTGTTCGGGATCCCGGTCGTTATGCCTGCTTCCGGCAACTACACCTCCAGCGTTCTCCCCATCGTCTGCGCCATCGCATTTGCAGCATGGTTCGAGAAGAAGTATAAAAAGTTCATCCCGGATTCCTGCAAGCTGTTCTTTGTGCCGCTCATCACCTGCGGCGTCACCTTTATCCTCACGCTGTGGATCATCGGACCCATCACCTCTCTGCTGGGCGATGGTCTGGGCATTGCACTCAATGCAATCGCAAACTTTAACGGCATCCTGCTGGGCGCTGTTGTAGGCGGCCTGTGGCAGATCCTGGTCATGTTCGGTCTGCACTGGGCTACCGTGCCTCTGATGATGAACGACCTGGCCACCAAGGGCTATTCCAACGCACTGACCGGTATGTTCGGCTGCACCTTTGCACAGTGCGGTGCCGTGTTGGCAATTTACCTCAAGACCAAGAACCTCAAGACCAAGAGCCTGTGCATCCCCGCACTGATCTCCGGTATCGCAGGTGTTACCGAGCCGGCGATCTACGGCCTGACCCTGCCCAAGAAGAAGCCCTTTATCATCACTTGCATCGTGGGCGCCATTACCGGCGCTGCCCTGATGGCATTTAATGTTACCGGCTACACCAGCGCAGGTACCGGCATCTTTGGCTATACCGCTTACATCAATACCGTTACCAACGATATCTCCGGCATGATCGCATCCATCGTCATTTCCCTGATCGCCGTTGTGCTAGCCTTCGTGATGGTCTATGCGACCTACTCTGATGAGCCTGCCAAGGCAAAGAAGTAAACGGCACCCCAAAACCAAAGGAATGTTCAGGCACCTGTAAAAAAGACCGGCAGATCAAGGCTGGTCAGAGAAGGTAAGAATTTACAACAGAAGGTAAATGCAGAAAGGTGAAATAGTATGAGCGCTCGTAATGTTTATATCAGCCGTCGCAATTTCATGAAAGCAGGAGCCGTCGCAGCAGCAATGGCATCCCTCAGCGTTCCCGCAATGGCAGCCCCTGCAGGAGAGGAAAACTGCCTGTGGTCAAACATCACCCCTCGCCGCTCCACCCAGTACGGGCCGGTCGTGGGTCTGGATCAGGCGAGAGCCTTGTGTGGTACGGCATTCCCTATGGTGCAGCCCCGGTGGGAGAGCTGCGCTGGCAGGCACCGCAGGATCCTGCCGTGTGGACGGAAGCCAAAGATTGCACTGCTCCCAGTGAGGTCGCTTATCAGTACGGTTCCGGTGCCATCGGCACCGAGGACTGCCTGAAGCTGGATGTTTATACCACCCCCAACGCTCATAAGCTGCCGGTGCTGGTGTTTATCCACGGCGGCAACAACCAGACCGGCAACACCAAGGAAATCCTTGGCAGCGAGCTAGTGGTCCGAGATAACTGCGTCTTTGTCACTCTGGATTACCGGCTGGGTCTGTTCGGCTTCAACTGCCTGCCTGCCCTCTGCCGGGGCAGCGATGACACCGGCAACTTCACCCTGCTGGACATCGCAAAGGCGCTGGACTGGGTCAAGGATAACATTGCACAGTTTGGCGGCGATGCGGACAACATCACCATCTCCGGTTTCTCGGCCGGCGGTCGTGACGTAATGGCAATGCTGACCAGCCTCTGTTTGCCGGACGCTTCCAGAAGGCAATCGCCTTCTCCGGCGGCATGACCATTGCCGATGAGACAGCAAGCGTGAGCCAGATTGCATGGGCAATTGCGCCGCTTGCGGTAGAGGACGGTCTGTTTGCAGATACGGCAGCTGCCAAGGCGTGGCTCATGACCGATGGCGAGGATGTTCGGGATTGGCTGTATAGTCTAGACTCCGCCCGTCTGTGCCCGCTGATGAGCAATGCAGGTATCCGCATGAGCGTCTTCCCTCACCTGTACGGTGATGGGGTGGTGCTGCCCAAAGAGGGCTTTGCTACTACCCAGTACAACAATGTGCCCCTGCTGATGCTGACCGGCAGCACCGAGTTTAGCATGTTTGCAGCGTGGGATGCATACTTTGGCAGCGCGAAATGAAAGCATACTCGGCAGCAGAGACTAATGCTGCAAAGGACTTTGCGGTCAAGTACGGCTCCGATATGTACCGCATCTTCAATGCAGAATGCAGCGCCGAGACCATGTACGACCATTATGGTGCGGATATCTACCTGTGCCAAATTGACTACGGCGACCCCGATGCACTGAGCCAGATCCCCGTTCTGGGCGCATTCCACGGCATCTTTGTGCCCATGCTGTCCACGGTGAACAACTATGCGGCAATGGTGGATTTCAGCGGCGAAGGCTATCAGGAAATGGCAGTGCTGTTCAACCGTTATCTCAAGAACTTCCTCACCAACGGCGACCCCAACGGCAACCTGTTTACCGGTATCCGGGGTCTGTTCTCCGGCGACAGCGCCCTGCCTAAGTGGCAGAACTGGACCCCGGACAACAAGGTCAGCATGGTGATGGATGCTTCTGCAACGGATGCACAGATCGGCTGCAAGGATGTCTCCACCACCTATGATGAGATCATGGACCGCATGGATGCAGACACCACGGTTTCGGCAGAGCTGAAGCAGAAGATGATCCGCAATGTCATGAACGGTCGCTGGTTCAGCGCTGCGCTGGATGCACGTTACGGCAACCCCACTCTCTGGAAGTAAGAGAGTTCCCTAAAACTTCAAAGAACCGACAGATCGGGGCTGATCAGAGGAAGGTATCCTGAAAGGCTTCCTCTCGCTGTTCGCAGCGATTGGCGTACTGGACGACGCAGGTTCCATCTGCTCACGGTCGTTGCTGCATTCGTTATCACCTATATCGTGTATAGCGACGAGCCTGCCAAGGCAAAGAAGTAAACCACAGTTTTAGCAGGGGTTTTATAGATATCCGTATTCAGGGACAGGCTCCGGCCACAGGCCGTGCAGGGCCGCGGCCGTAAAGGGCCTGCCCCGCTTTTTATATCAGCTGAACAAAGGAGAAAAACACCATGAGCGTTTTCCGTGATGATTTCCTGTGGGGCGGCGCCTGTGCTGCCAACCAGTTTGAGGTGCATGGGATGTGGACGGCAAGGGCGCCAGTGTGCCCGATATGTGCACCAACGGTTCCCACACCGTGCCCAAGTGGGTGACCACCACCATCCACCCGGACCGTCTGTACCCCAGCCACGAGGCCATCGATTTCTACCACCACTACGAAGAGGACATCGCCCTGTTTGCCGAGATGGGCTTCAAGACCTTCCGTACCTCCATCAACTGGACCCGCATCTTCCCCAACGGCTGGGAAACGGAACCCAATGAGAAGGGTCTGGAGTTCTATGACCGCGTGTTCGACTGCTGCAAGAAGCACGGCATCGAGCCGCTGGTCACCATCAGCCATTACGAGCTGCCCTACGCTCTGGTGGAAAAGTACAACGGCTGGGCTTCCCGGGAGCTGATCGGGTTCTACATGAACTACTGCAAGACCATCTTTGAGCGCTACAAGGATAAGGTCAAATACTGGCTGACCTTCAACGAGATCAACGCAGGCATGATGGCCTTTGGTCAGGTGCTTTCCACCGGTACCGTGCAGGGCTACGAAGGCCCCGCCATGGGCGCACCGGATGACCCCCAGACCCGCCTGCAGGCTTTGCATCACCAGTTTGTGGCAAGCGCACAGGCCATCATCTACGCCCATGCGCACTACCCCCAGTTCAAGATGGGCTGCATGCTGGCCTACGGCCAGAGCTACGCCATGACCTGCGACCCGGATGACCAGCTGGCCAACCAGCAGGGCATGAACGAGCACAACTGGTACTGCGGCGATGTGCATGTGCGCGGCGAGTACCCCTACTTTGCAAAGCGCCTGTGGAAGGAGTTGGGCGTGGAGATCCGGATGGAGCCGGAGGACGCCGAGACCTTGAAGAAGGGCGTGGTGGATTTTTACACCTTCAGCTACTACATGACCAGCTGCGTGACCACCCACAAGGATGTGGAGGGCATTGGCGGCAACCTGCTGGGCGGCGTGAAGAACCCCTACCTGAAAGCTTCCGACTGGGGCTGGCAGATCGACCCCAAGGGCCTGCGCTATGCACTGAACGAGATCTATGGCCGTTACCGGATCCCCCTGATGGTGGTGGAGAACGGTCTGGGTGCTTATGACGTGAAGGGCGAGGACGGCATCGTCCACGACAGCTACCGCATCGACTACCTGCGCGACCACATTGCACAGATGGCTGAGGCTGTGAAGGACGGCGTGGACCTGATGGGCTACACCCCGTGGGGCTGCATTGATCTGGTTTCGGCTTCCACCGGCGAGATGGCAAAGCGTTACGGTTTCATCTACGTCAACAAGTTCGATGACGGCACCGGCGATTTGAGCCGTGAGCGCAAGGACAGCTTCTACTGGTACAAGAAGGTCATCGCTTCCAATGGCGAGGAACTGTAATCAAGGGCAAAACAAAAACAGGGTGCGCCCACTTGCTGGGTATCCGTAAAACAGTTTTCGAAAAATGACACGGCAACTGCCTGTCAGGATTGGTTACGGAGTACCCGGCTAGGCCGAGGAAGCATCAAGTCCCATGTCCGCACCGTTAAGGTGTTGGGTATGGGGCTTTTTGCATTTCAGGAACGTATACACCTCTGGAAAGGTGTAACACACTAGACTTTGTACCAAAGTCGTGTGCCAAGGGTGCTGCGCCCCTTTGGAATCCCTGCTTACATCGCCTGTGGGCGATGTAGATTCGCCGCACAGAAAGCTCTCACAAAAGGCACACCCGGCTGTCTGCGGCGAGGAGAAGGCACTTCTGCGGAAGTGTAATAACCCACTATGACACTTTCATCCCTGTGGTCTGCAAAGTGTAGTGGGCTCTCCGAGGGGGAAACGGCTATATAGGGTGCGCTTCGGGCAAATCGCTGCGTACGTGCGTACCAATCTCTCGTACGCACGTACGCAGTAAAACGGCTAAAATCTCCTATATAGGGGTGTTCTTCTGGAAATCAATATGATATACTCAA
>ENA-OQAZ01000385-OQAZ01000385.1-human-gut-metagenome-genome-assembly--contig:-NODE-385-length-25178-cov-4.253523_pt1 | contig 25178 bp, 28 predicted proteins | sample MGYA00242737_ERZ504531 | MGnify/ENA primary metagenome ERZ504531 (study PRJEB26092, sample SAMD00036244) | human gut metagenome | host: Homo sapiens | study: EMG produced TPA metagenomics assembly of... | reverse complement strand
CATACAATAATCTCAGCTATTTGATTATTGACCTCATCAAGTACGGAACGGTCTAGATCCTTCAGATAGATACGGGTCGTCTCCTCCGACATATGCCCCAGGCATTCTCCTATAATATGGACTGGAATACCGTGTTCTTTGGCTATAGTGGCCCATGAGTGGCGCGCGGCATGGAGTCGTAATGGAGTTGACAGTCCAAGAGAGCAGGAGATTTTCTTTAAGGCATAACGGATCTTGTGATAGGCATTTTTATATCCTGCATATGGCTCTTGCTCTTCTGTAAATAAAGGAAAGACATATTCTCCCACGACATGTTCGTATCTGGTCAGAATCCGAATGATTTGCCGGTTCATCCCAACTCGCATCAACTGTCCGGTTTTATGGCGTCGATAACAAATTTCGTCTGGAAAAAGATCTGCTTTTTTCAGTAGTGCAATATCAACGAATGACATTCCGCGAGTATAAAAACTGAACATGAAGATATCCCGTGCAAGAGATGCCGTACTTCCCTCCTCCAGTTCCAATCTGGATACTTTTTTAATTACCTCCGTTTCCAGACACCGTTTGATGGTTTTCTCAGTTTTAAAATGTACCTCACGAAACGGGGAAGGCAGTTCCAACCCCATCTCCCGGCAACCTTTCCGGTAGAGAGCCTTGATGTTATGCAGGTAAAAACAGATCGTATTCTCACATACTCCCGAAGCGAGCAATTGTTTGTGATACCTGGTGATCACCTGGGATGAGAGTTTGTTGAATGGAAAATCTCTGCTGCCTAAAATTTTTTTCATCGAACTCAGGCTGGAATTGTATGCGCGTGCCGTTCCCTCATGCCCACTTTGGCGAAGCTCCCTTATTTTATCGGAAGTATAGGAATAAAAGCCAGTGTCATGTGTCAGCAAGCCATAAGTCTTGAATACATCCTCTATCTCGTAAATACGTAATTTCTTTTCTGTCATAGAAACAGACTTTAACAATGTTCTTGAGATCCCCTCACATTTACTATTGATTCTTCTGATAAGTTCCGGGTCGCTTTTTCCATCGTTAATGACGCGTCCCATGGTCGGGTCAAACAGGCTTTCCGCAATGCTGAAGCCTGTATAAACAACTTTTTCTTTCTTTTGTGAAGCACCTGTACGACCAACGGGAATCTGCCGTTTTGAGTTCTTCTTCCTTTTACTAACACTGTTTTAACTGTTGCCATAAGTCTTAAAATATTAAATGTTATCTTCTTGTCTCACCTGTTTTCAGCAAGGAGGCTACAAATTTATATACATCAATGATATTAAACTAGGAAAGTTTATTCATCCTGTCGGAATCATTGGAAAGATGACAAGTTACAGTCTGTGAAAGGTTCTGTTGTCTTCTCCTGAAAAGAGGCATATGCTGAACAGTACCCCATAACTTACCAATCAGACATGATATATCCGAATCCACATTTTGGGGTGTTCAGAAACAGTTTCTGTTTCCTCTGCGGGGAAACTCTTGCTTGACTTTGCAAATATGGTTTATATCTTCTATACTTTAATGGATAATGCTCCGAATATCATATAGAATGCCGAAACGTTTTCAGGTATACCGGGGAATAGCCATTGGTGGATATTATGGACAATAACTTACGGTTAAAGATTCCCAATAATCAATAGCACCATGTATACCATTTTACCGATATAATTACCAAAAGAATATACCGTCTATATATGATAACAGACAATATATTTCATATTTAAGACAAAATGCATATAATCTTGTTTTTACTATATGTTTTTTAGAATTATTTAATTATGTTCGTGCCAGTTATTAAATTTTAAAGCAACAGTCCTTAAAAATATGAAAACTCTCGATTTTTATTAAAAGCCGGTTTGTATGCCGGGCTGTATCACTAATCCTCTGTTGACATTTACAGTTCCGATACATTTATCTGTATCACAGTACTCACTTAAATATTAATACTTATGAAACAAAAACTAATCTTGTTTGTTTCCTTCCTTTTTTGGGGAATAGGAGTGGCATTCTCCCAAATAAAGGTGACGGGAATTGTTGTTGACGAACAGGATGAGCCGTTATCGGTGCGACCATCCAAATCAAGGGAGACAAATCAAAAGGGACCATTACTGACATTGATGGGAAGTTTAAAATCTCGGCACCACAAAATGCACAGCTGGTAGTTTCTTTTGTCGGCATGCAAAGTGAGGAGGTAAAGGTTGCCCCAACAATGAAGATTACCTTGCATGCCAGTTCCGAGATGCTTGAGGAAGTGGTGGTCACCGGTATGGTTGCTACAGACAAACGGTTATTTACCGGTGCGGCAGATAAACTCTCCGCTTCAGATGTCAAAATCGACGGTATGGCCGACATAAGCAGGGGGCTGGAGGGGCGTTCTGCCGGTGTGTCCATCCAGAATATTTCGGGCACCTTTGGTACAGCACCCAAAATCCGTGTGCGTGGAGCTACTTCCATTTATGGGAATTCCAAACCGTTATGGGTGGTAGATGGTGTCATTCAGGATAATGTGGTTGATGTCGGTGCGGATGATCTTTCTTCCGGTGATGCCGTTACCCTGATCAGTTCGGCCATAGCAGGGCTGAATCCCGACGACATAGAAAGCTTCCAGATTCTGAAAGACGGATCCGCCACATCCATTTATGGGGCTAAAGCCATGGCTGGAGTAATTGTGATCACAACCAAGAAAGGCAGGCAGGGAAACAGTAGCTTTTCCTACACCGGAGAATTCACGACCCGGTTGAAACCCAATTACCGGACTTTCAACATCATGAACTCTCAGGACCAGATGGGCATCTATCAGGAACTTCAGGAGAAAGGATGGCTGAATTTTGCATCCGTATACAGGGCCAGCAGCAGCGGTGTCTATGGAAAGATGTACCAGCTTACCCACTTTTACAATCCTGTGACGGGACAGTTCGGGCTTTCCAATACTCCGGAAGCGAGAGCTGCCTATTTGCGGCAGGCTGAGTTCAGAAATACGGACTGGTTTGATCTGCTTTTCAGCAATTCACTGATGATGAACCATTCCGTCAGCATGGCCACAGGAAGTGAGAAGTCCTCATCCTACATCTCATTGAGTGTGATGAATGATCCGGGCTGGATGAAACAGAGCAAGGTGTCACGGTATACAGCAAATTTGAACAATACCTATAACATAACAAAGCAACTCTCATTCACGGGAATCGCCAATGCCTCTTACCGCAGGCAGCAGGCCCGGGAACATTGGGGCAAAGCAGTGATGCCGTTTCTGGTGAGGTGTCCCGTTCTTTTGACATCAATCCTTATTCATATGCCCTGAATACTTCCCGCACGCTGGATCCAAAACTTAATTATATGCGCAATTATGCGGACTTTAATATCTTTAATGAACTGGAAAATAATAATATTTCCTTGAATATCGTTGATTTAAAATTCCAGGGAGAATTCAAATGGAAGCACAAGACAGGAATCCAAGTCAGTTTTCTCGGTGCATTGAAGTATTCCTCCGTATCGCAGAACCACCAGATAAAGGATATGTCCAATCAGGCTCTTGCATACCGTGCCATGGGGGATGCCACTATTATAAATGCCAACTCATGGCTTTACAAAGATCCGGAGAAACCGAATACTTTGCCACAGAGTGTTCTTCCCAAGGGAGGCTTTTACAATAAGAACGAGTATAAAATGCTCAGTTATGACTTCCGTCTGGCGGCTACCTATAACCGGGAGTTTAATGAAACCCATATTCTGAATTCCTATGCGGGAGCTGAAGTGAATTCTCAGGAACGCAGCAGTGACTGGTCCGAAGGCTGGGGAATGCAGTATGACAACGGTGAACTCCCATTTTTTGATTATCTGCCTTCAAAAGAATGCGGGAACGTAACACGAATTATTATGGCGTGAGCAATACGGTCAACCGTCAGATCGCATTTTTTGCTACAGGAACCTATTCATACAAGAGAAGATACACGTTGACCGGTACGTTGCGTTATGAAGGCAGCAACCGTCTGGGTAAGGCCCGTTCCGCACGCTGGTTGCCTACATGGAATGTGGCGGCAGCCTGGAACATGCACGAGGAAGAGTTTTTTAAGAAACTGCAACCTGCTTTCTCGTACCTGACCCTGAAAGCCTCTTATTCGCTTACTGCCGATGCCGGTCCTACTTGGGTGACAAACTCACGCGTTGTCATCAACAGTTACAATCCATGGCGTCCTTCTGCCGGTGTGGCAGAGTCCGGCTTGAGAATATCCGATTTGGAAAACTCATCCCTTACCTATGAGAAAAAACACGAATTGAATATAGGCGTGGATATGGGATTCTTGGATAACCGTATAAATCTGGCAGCCGACTGGTATAAGAGAAACAATTTTGACCTTATAGGGTGGACCAGTACACAAGGCGCAGGAGGACAGGTCAACCGTATGGGGAATGTGGCTTCCATGAAATCACACGGTTTTGAATTTACCCTTTCTACCAAGAATATAAAAAACAAGGGGTTCGAGTGGAGTACCGATCTGATTTTCGGCTTGAGCAAGACGGAGGTGACGGAACTCAACACCCGCTCCTTCATGTTTGCTCTCATCTCAGGAAGCGGGTTCACACGGGAAGGGTATCCGCACAGGGGGCTGTTTTCCATTCCGTTTGTAGGGCTGGATGAACAAGGCTTCCCTATATTTGAAATTTCCGATAAGAACAATCGGAAGGTGTTGGTGGATAAGAACAATTATGGCACGTTGAATTTCCAGGAGATGGAACATTTGGATTTCCTCAAGTATGAAGGCCCCACCGATCCTACTATTACGGGAAGCTTTGGAAATATATTTTCAATTAAAAATTGGAAATTGAATGTGTTCGTTACTTACTCTGCAGGAAACAAAGTGAGGTTGGATCCTGTCTTTAGGAGTACATACAATGATCTTGATGCGACTCCAAAGGAGTTTAAAAACCGTTGGAGGGTTCCCGGTGATGAGAAGAGGACAAATGTTCCTGTCATCTCTGCCCGCAGGCATCACCAGTTGTACTCCAACCTGAACTTAGGGTACAATGCCTACAACTACTCGACAGTCCGTGTTGCCGACGGTGGATTTGTCAGAATGAAGGAAATATCTCTGACCTACTCCCTGCCGGGTTCTCTGCTTGAAGGAAAATTGTTGAAGTCCGCTTCCATAAAGGTTCAGGCTACCAATCTGTTCCTGATTTATTCTGACAAGAAGCTTAACGGCCAAGATCCTGAATTTTTCCGTTCGGGAGGAGTGTCGGCTCCCGTTCCCAAGCAGTTTACCTGTACGCTGCGTTTGGGATTCTAAAACATAAGAAAAACAAGTATTGATTTAAAAATCGATTTTCAAATGAGAAAAGTATATTATATGGTTTGTATGCTCGCTGCATTATCTGTCATAATTTCCTGTGAGGATTTTTTGGACAAGATGCCTGATAAGCGGGCCGAGATTAACAGCAACCAGAAGATCAGTGAACTTTTGGTATCAGCTATCCCAATGTCGATCCGATGATGATTTATGAACATCGTACAGATAATGTGATGGATAACGGCCGCAGGTTTGGAGAACCGGAACGTATGATTGTTGAGAATTATTTTTGGGAAGACATCAGTGAGACGGACTGGGATGCCCCCGAAGCGTTGTGGAACAGTTGTTACGGTGCGATTGCAGCAGCCAACCAGGCCTTGGATGCTATTAGGAAACTCGGGCCTGACCTAGGGAATGGCCCGCAAAGGGAGAGGCTCTTTTGTGCAGGCTTATGCTCACTTCTTGTTGGTCAACACATTCTGTCAGCCGTATCGTAAAAGTTCTGCAAGTTCAGATATGGGAATTCCTTATGTGGAAGAACCTGAGACAGTTATCGGAAAACAGTATGACAGAGGAACAGTCGCTTCCGTATATGAAAAGATTTCCCGTGATATAGAAGAAGGCTTTCCTTTGATTAATGACAACTCTTATGCTGTTCCTCTCTATCATTTCAACAAAAGGGCCGCTGCGGCTTTTGCATGTCGTTTTTATCTGTTTTACGGCAAATATGAACAGGCTTTGTCATATGCCGGAGCTGCTATTGATGAGGACCCTTCCTCTTCTCTGCGAAACTTGAAAAGTTATACAATACTAACGCAATCGGATGAATGGCGCGACAGGTTTATCAGCAAGGATGAGCCGGCCAACCTGCTTTTGGTAGCATTGCGGTCCAGATGGGGACGAAACTATACAACCCAACGGTACGGAAACTCCGACAATATAGTGAATCTGTTGATTTACCGTTCGAGTGGCCCGTGGGGAAAAGCCTTGGCGGATTTTGACTTGCTTTTCCACGCTTCGGGATATCCTGTCAAGTCACAACCGAAATACAATGAGATATTCGAGGTGACGAATGAGACCGCACAGACCGGACAGCCCCACGTAGTGCAGATGGCGTTTACAACAGATGAAACGCTGCTATGCCGAGCCGAGGCCAATGTTATGTTGAAGCAGTACGATGATGCGGCAAGAGACCTCTCCTTTTGGTATGTCAAGAAAGGGGGGGGGCTGCTTCAGTTTCCGATATTGTTGATTATTATACAACCAGAGAAGCGGCCGACAAGCAGGCTCTTGCCAAAGGGGAACTGAGCCCGTGGCTCTTGCTGGTAAAACCATTCAATGCAACATTCCCCGTTGAAGATGGAGTGCAAGAAAAAATGCTCCAGGCTGTATTGCACGCACGGCGTATTGAAACAGTATTCAGCGGTTTGAGATGGTTGGACGTACGACGCTTCGGCATAGAAGTGGTACATAATGTGGAGGAGAAAGAGCCGGTTGTATTACCTGCCGGAGATCTTAGGAGAGTGATACAGTTACCACAAGCGGTAACTGCGGCGGGACTGTCTGCGAATCCCCGATGATTTTCTATTAATAACCTAAAAAAGAATAAATAATGAATAAACTGATATACATTTTAATGGGCATCGCAGTTGCGATTCTGTTCTCTTCATGCGGTCAGGAGGAACTGGACCATTCAAAGAGTATTTTTGACACCTCCTCAGAAGTTAAGAGTGAGTTTGACAAGTGGTTGAACAACAATTATGTGGAAACATATAACATTGACTATAAATATCGCCTGGAGGATATTGAGTCTGATTTCTCCAAGAATTTGACGCCCGCAGATCTTCTGCAAAGCATGCGTCTTGCAAAAATCATAAAGCATGTCTGGCTGGAATCCTATGTGGAGGTGGCGGGTATAGACTTTATGAGAAAACATGCCCCGGCCATCCTGCACATAGTAGGATCGGCCGCATGGAATGGAGATGGAACAATCACGCTCGGCACGGCCGAAGGTGGACTCAAAATCACTCTCTATATGACAAACTGGTTGAATCCCAAGGATATTGCTAATATGAACAAATGGTTCTTCAAGACCATGCATCATGAATTCACCCATATATTACAACAGGATATCAATTATCCGCAGGAATACAATCTGATCAGTGCCGAGGACTACCGTCCTTCAGGATGGCACAACAGGCATGAACTTGCAGACTATGCCAGTCTTGGATTCATTACGGATTATGCCGGCAGCATGCCGTAGAGGATATAACCGAAGTCACATGTTGTTATGTGACCTTTACAGATGAGGAGTGGAATGCCGTATTCGAAGCGGCCGGTGAACAGGGACGTGCCAAACTGAACCAGAAAGTAGGCATAATGAAGCAGTATATGCTTGAGGTTTGGAAAATTGATATGGACCGGCTGAAAGCGGTAGTGCGCCGCAGGATGAATGAAGTGATACAGATGGAACTGTTGGAACCCGAATGGCTCCCGGTCCCTGCAAACAGCCGAGCTACAACCAAGGCTGCATTCCAACTGCTGGAAGAACAGTTGCGCGGACAATGGGCACATGCTTTGGAGGAGATGGACCAGCATCCAGACCGCTGTCATATCCATAATGCTAATTTGATTAATATTTTACAACATGACAACAAGTAAGACCATGAAAAATAGATTGTATATGCAGCTTTTTCTGCTGTTGGGTATATGCGCTCTCGTGTCTTGTAAAACTGAAATTGATGACTATTTCGACAGTTCTGCATCACAGCGTATAGAAAATGAGATCTTGAAATATAGAGAATTGCTCTCTTCCCCTCAATACGGCTGGGCTATGGAATATTTTCCCGGAGGCACCAATCAGGCTTTTGGCGGTTATGCCTGGCCGTCTCTTTCTCACAGGACGGGTATGCCACTTTTCTTTCCAGTTTGTCGGATGATGTGGGCAAGTCGGTGACAAGTCTTTATTCCTTGAAGAAGGATATGGGGGCAACCTTGAATTTTGATACCTATAATGAGCTCTTCCATTATTTCTCTGACTCAGATATCAGTGACGGTGACGGGCAGGGAAAAGGACTTCTGGGAGACTATGAGTTTATTTTACATTCGGCCACAGAATCCGAAATTTTAATGTATGGGAAAAAGCATGGTTCTGCCATACATATGTATGCCTTGAAGGAACCGGCAGAGGTATATCTGCAGAAAGCCAAGGAGAATCGGATGAGTTACCAGAATATTGCCGCAGTCAGCGGATTGAAAGGCACCTTTGCAGGTAAGCCTGTCACGGGTGATGTGATAACTTCCCAATATTTCATGCTTACCCAAGGAGACAAGCAGACAAAATTTTCCTTTATGTTTACCGACAAGGGAGTCAGACTGTATGCGCCAATAGAACTTGACGGACAGAGAGTGGAGAAACTTGTATGGAATGCTGATGAAAAGACATTTTCCAGTCCTGATGGAACCACGCGACTGGAATTGATTGCCGATCCTTTGGGCTTGAGGGAAGAACAGCTCCTGGGTGAATATGCATTGTCTTATACCGGTAAGAAAACGGATGTTTCTATCAGCAAACAGCCCAATGGAGGTATTCTGATGAAAGGGCTTCCTTTTGATGTAAGGCTTACTTATAATTCCAAGAAGGGAGCGCTGGAACTGAACAGCCAGCAGTTGAAAACCTCTCCGGATATACGGCTGGCCATATGGTGCTCGCAGTTGGGGAATCTGACGTGGGGCACTGGTTATGGTCTCACTACCCGCTGGAACGGGGATGATGAAAACTTTGTCCTTGAGCTGGTGGATAATGGATATGAATGGTTTGTCGGGGGCAAAAGGATCTATGCCGATGCTTTTATACTGTGGAATACGGCAGGTGGAGAATACAAGGGGTATGGTGATTCCCGTTTTCAGAATTTAAAACTGACTAAGAAGAAATAGGAGGGAAATGTTATGAAAGAAAAAAAATATAGTTTGTCTTTATTCAGCTTGTTCATGACCGGATTGTTTTTTCTTTTTTCATGCTCGGATAAAGGAACTGAAACAGAAGACAATCAGTACTTTCAGGTCGTACGGACCGATACAGATATAGATTATACAGGGGGGAGTGTTGTGATACAGACCAATGTGGATGGAGTGGAGGCACATTCCAAAGATGCCTGGCTGACGTCCGAGGTGTCGGGTTCCAGGTGCGCCTGACAGCTTCAGCCAATCCCGGTTATGAGTCAAGGACGACAATGGTTCTGCTGACTTATGGAGATGAAACTCAGCAGGTTCCGATAACACAGCTGGGTGTCATATCCATTGTAGATGTTTATTCATATGATTTTCAAGAGCATGGGGGAAGCAAGGGCTTTTTATGGAAAACAGATCAGGAATATAAAATAACGGGTGTTGACCTTCATGGCTCTCTTATGAAATCAAGGATGATTCTATTTATTTTAAATCAGCCGCATTAGGAATATACGATGATACACGTTCCTGTACGGTAAATATCACAGCCGGCACTTATTATAATAAAGAAGTGGTGTTCAGACAGGTGGCACCACCTCTTTCTTACGAATTGATTCCCGGAAACTATACATTGGAATATACCAGATGGGTTGGTTCTGAGAAACTCAGAACAGATGTGAAATTGGTTGAAAAGGAGGCAGGAATAACCTTTGTTCTTAAAGGGCTGGCTTTTGACATTACTGTCCTGTTTGATTCCGGACAACCGGGAATAGCCATCAAATCACAGTTCCTTCAAAAAGCAGACGGTCAGGATGTATGGTTGGCTGCGTGGGAAGGACAAGGTAGAGGACAGCTGTGGCCTGATAGCAGATTCGGTGTGATGAGCCGGTGGAATGGTGACAAAAAAAATATTGAATTCACAATGATTCCTGATGGGGTAATTGATGAAACTTGGCAAGATGATGCTGGTAGTCCTGTCATAACCAGAGGGTTTATTCTATGGGGGAAGAGCGAATATACATCCGGTGGGGAAAGCCGGCTGATCAATATGAAGTTCATTAAGAAGAACCAATAAAGTCTTGTTTATTGGGGTGGAACAGTCTTTCTCACAAGGCATGTTCCACCAATTTTATTAAATTTGATACGTGCGGTGTATTTAACCTGAAACTCCAGTCCGGAGGGTTCTATTTGTAATATTTCATAGCATATCTGGTCTCTTTACATGAAAATAATATGGATCGGCATCAAATAGGAAACAGGACTGTGGATAAATGTATTCTGATAGGAGGCTTTTATCCTCAACATCACCTTTTGTCCGTCTTTAGAATAGGCTTGACAATGAGTGATTCACAAGCGGCAGTGAGAAATAAAATTATGTGCATATTTTGCAACCGTTATCAGAGTCTCTTTGAATGTTTTCCAAAATTTTATGAGCCTGTTGATAATCGATGGAAATCATAACGTATTCTTGATGTGCATTTATATTTGCAATACTATACCAGATGTTATGATAAATAATGTAAGAGAGCTAAAAAACTCATCATGACATGAAGTATATAATCCCGACGCCGTGTTCCTTATTGTTTATTATAAATAACAGACAATATGTTGTTATTCTCGGATAAGGACAATAAAAATCAATACCAATTACTTTTATTTGTATTATCTTTGTACAGATCAAATAGTTAAACAGTCATTTAAATCTCAAGACAGAACGGGATTATCAAGAACTTTGTTGTGAAACAAAATTTCCCAACCTGTTTTTTGGCAGTGTTTACATGTTGTAGTAATTCCAGGAAAGTCCTGTATGTATCCCCTATGCATGGACTTTCCTTTAGTCGGTTTAAGATTTAACATGTAGTGACCTGATGTTCATCGGATATTTAATTTTTGACTGATTGCGAATGTTTTTGTCGTGAGACAAAACATGCTCCGTTCATTTGTATGCTAACACTACAAACGAGTCCCAAAGGACTCGTTTGTTTTTAGAAAAGAACATGAAATCGTTTATTCTCTTCCTCTAAACATACTAAAGACCATATAATAAAACAGAAATAGGCAATGATAGCCCCTAATTAAGATATTGTATTCTGATACTCGGTGTCTGCTGAAATCTGACTGCCAATACTGTTTCCTAAGGATATATTACAGCATATTCCACCACATTCGTTTTCAATCCGATATCCTTGAGTGTTTAATGACATGCAGCCGTTCGTACGGACTGTTCTTTCTTTAGGGTATGTCCCATCTTGATTTATAAAAACAGAAAAAAGATGAAGAACTGATTGGGCAGGATATGCGGTCAATTCTTCATCATTAGCTCCGGATGCAATTATGCAGTATCCTTTATTGTCTTTTCAAAATATAATGTTCAGCCAATTCACTGCCGTTGAGCGTTCCCAGACTGTCGGACAACGCGACTGAACCATCGAGAATTTTATAGAATGTCTTCTTCCCGGAAGAGGGAGTTACCAGTTCTATGATGTTTTCACCCACAATGTTATAAATGCCACTTTCTTCAAAGACGCCATCCTTCCTTCCCAAATATTCACTCCGCAGTTCGTAGGTTGTATCACTGTTGATTTTCAGTGTTGTCCTGATACCACTGCAATCGGCGCAGGGTAATGTGCCCTCATAAGTCCCATAAAAATTCTTATTTTTGGTATTGACTGTAGTGGTGGCCATAGTAGCGCTTTCTTTTTCCTGTTGTGTAGATCTCTTCTGTGATCCGGTACAGCCTGACATTGACGTTATTATGGCTGTTGCTACCAATAAAAGATTGAATCTGTTAAATCTCATAATTCCGAATGTTTAATAAATTAAATATTATAAATCTTTAAATCAATCTGTTGTGGTTATACTCCTTACAAGAGACCTATAGCCAGATAGCCCCTCCTTCAGTATCTCCCGCCTTATAGGTATAAGTTATGAATTCCTCAAGCGCTTCTTTCCATGTAAGGTTGAAGGTTTTCATAATGGAATGCACGGTACGGTTGCTTTCTTCATCAAGACTATCTTCTTCGATTTGGTTAACATCTGCATCCGGTTCTATGTCAAGATATTCATCACGACTCCAGAATACCACTATAGGAATACTTAAGTTGATATCCCATGTGCCACGCTGGATCAATATTCCGGAAGGCTTGTAGAACGGATCAAAAGTACCAGTTTCCGGATTGGTCTTGGATTTGTAACCGTGATAAAGACGAATTTTCAAGTCAAATTCCTTACGATCTTTCAAAAAACGGATGACACCTTTCAACCCGACAGGATTGCTTCCTCCTGTTATTTCAGCCTCCTTGTCATGTCTAGTCTTGTCCCAAGGTGTAGTATCTACATAAAGATAGTCCACTAATTTTTGCGGATCATTGTCATCAGCTTCCGGCTGCCCGTCAAAGGTGGGTTTTACATTTTCCGGCGTAAAGAAATGTTGATGTATTTTATCCTGTCCATTTCCTATAAACTGGTTATTCATCAACTCTCCCTTACTATTGTAGTAATAAATAAACATCAGATAAATAGGGGCTGGAGTAAAGTTGTCTCCATTTTTATATTCTCCGTTTTTCTGTACGTAGAACTTGTTTTGACTGCCTTCGGCAAGTGTCCAGCCCTGGCCGGTCTTCAGTTCGTAGGTTATTTCTTGAATACGTTTCATGTGTCTGGCTGGAGATTCCGGATTCTGATGAGGACCACCGACTTTCTGTATTTCATTCCAATCTGCATGCAAGTGGCATTCCACAAGACGGATTGTCATTTTGGAAGGATCTTCATGCAATTTGTTTTTTGTCTCATTTTCAGGAATCACAGGATCTTTGCTGCATGAATTAAATAATAAGGTAAAAGATGCCCCCATCAGGAGCATTAATGCGATTTTACATACATTTGTTTTCATTTTACTTGTAATTAAATAGGTTTGTTGATTATGTCTCGTTATAAGTCAAAAGCTCCAACTCACTCCGCAACGCACATCGCGCCCCATGTCGTGCGCATAGTAACGCGAACGGTTGGTGTATTCTTTATATTCTTTGTTCAGAATGTTGTCTGCCGATATCATGAACCGTAATATGTGTCCACATCTTACGGGACATTCCAGATCCACATCGGCTCCAAAAAGATGGTATGCCGGAGGAGTGTACGGGATAAGATCCGTATCCGGGTCAAACCGGGTCTGTTTTGCCACGAAACGGTGCCGGACACCCAGACGCAACCGGAAATGCGACCGGGTTCTGTGGTTCCATGAAAGCTCATGGTTGAGACGGAAAGGGGGGATATAGGGAAGATAATTTCCTGTTGTCCGTTCGTTTGCCCGTATAAAGGAGGCGGTCAGATGGTAATCCCATGAATCTGCAGGCATGAAGTGAAAGTCAAAATCCATTCCGCGGAAGAAAGCCGGGGTCTGCCTGTATTGGAATATAGGATATGCCCCTGAAATGACAGTAATGTTCTCTTTTTGGGGCTCATCATAGATATAACCGCTTATCCATTGCAGATAACCGTCCGCATGGACGCTGAACACCTTGCCACTGTAACTGATAGAGGATATCCATTTATAGCTTCTTTCGGAATTCATGACCGAATCCCCTCTGACAAACATTCCTGATCCGAGTTCATTCCCATTGCTGTACAGCTCATACACGTGGGGGGCCCTCCAGGCCATCCCGAAATTGGTGGTAAGTTTCCAGTGTCCGGAAAAAAGGTGATGGCTCCCAGACTGTATGATATGTTATTGAACTTTCTTGTTCCCCCATAGGATTTCCAGTCCAGTCATAGCCGCTGGCACGGGTTTCCTGCCCGTCAAAGCGAACACCCGCTTCAACTCCTCCCTTGCTGTAATTATACTTTCCAATGCCATATATTCCTGCCTGTGTCTCCGTGTAATTGGGAATAACAGGAACAACACCTGTCCCTGCCCGGCTGTGATTGTCTATGAACATGATTTGTCCCCCAATCTCCGTTTGCCATGAATTATAATTCCACTTCCACCGGAGGGAGTTTTGAAATGAATACAAGTGCAGGGAAACAGCCGGGATGTCGGATCCCAGGCGGCGGATACGTTTTTCCTGCCGGTCATCCTTCTGCCAGGAACCTGCCAGTAAAGATTTCCAACATCCCACATGCTGAATCTTATTTTGCCAACGGCTGTCTGATGGGTGACCTCCTGATATGGATATGTGATACTTCGGGCGAAAGGGTCCGTATGCAGGGGACGTCCCAGCCGGATACGTTCCGCCAGCAGATCCTCACTTCCCATCTGGGCACTGAGCATTACCCCCATGCGGTTGTAAAAGCGGCTGTAGAACCCTTCTATTCTTAAACGGCCATGATCATAGCCGAGTGAAGCGGAGGTATGCAATTCCCTGGTTCCGGTATTGTTAAGAAGATAGTTCGCGGTAGAACGGTCTCCTGAATTCGAGCAGGTTCCCTGTACACGCCAGGCAATGTCACGGAGAAAAGGAAGGTTCCCTCCATCTGTCCGGTAAGGACAAAACGGCGTCCGTTACTGCCATAAAGCATGGATCCCTTTCCTTTTAAGGACTTTGTCCGGAAAGGCAGGGCGGCCTGTTCCATGATAATAATCCCCCCCAAAGCCTCTGAACCGTACCGTACCGCATCGGATCCTTTCACCACCTGGATGGAATTGCTACCGTTCATGTCCACTTCCGGAGCATGATCGGCCCCCCATTGCTGCCCTGTCTGGCGGGTGCCATTGTTGATGATCAATATCCGGTTGCCATACATCCCCTGGATGACGGGTTTGGCTATTGCCGTCCCCGTACTGATGGAGCTTACACCACTGACCTGTTCGAGCAGGGCACCCAGGGAGGTCCCCAACGCATGATTGATTGCAGGGGATGGGATTTGCCCGCTCACTGCATTCCGGGTTATTCCGGAACGTTCACCGATAATGATGACTTCCCCCAATGTCGTCATTTCCGGAGAAAGACGTATCGTATAGGTGTTCTTTCTTTTAAACACATCCTTCAAGGATATATATTGAGATTTATACCCCAGACTCTGTACAAGGACTGTATCTGCGGAATTCCTTGAAGGAATAGTTACCGTTCCTTCGGATAAGCTGACAAGCACCTGCCCGCCGGCTAATACACCGGCTCCTTCAATAGGGTTTCCGTTTTCCCCGTCTATAATCAGCAGGGTCTTGGTTGTGTCTGATCGTTGCCGGTATTCCTGTGCATGCATATGTGCAGAAAATGCCATATACAGACAGGTAAGGAACAGACACACATATCGGAAATATGCATGAAATGTCATATTTTATAAAAGCGTTATAAATTGTTCAGGATAGTCAATAGGCATAAGAGCCTTTACATGTCATCACATAGTGCATGTAATCCATAGAGAATTATGACATTCGGACAGGAGGAGCGCGAAGAGACAAAAGGAGAATTGTAGCAGTGACGCCCTGCTCCTCCAAAATAAGATATTTAACAGGCTTTACAGTCAAGGTATGGGTGTACTCCAAACTTTCCGCTTCGGTAAATAAGGATAAAGTGAAAAGACAGATAGCACATTTATCTGCTGAATCGTGATGAGGGAACTGTTGCCCGTCATGAATACATGCACGCTCCTTATGAACATGAAAGGCTTTCACAAAAAAGAAAGGCATCATGCTCAGTAACAGCAGGTATGCTACGGCTGTTCTATTTTTCATTATTCCATCCATATTACAAAGATAGTGGATTATACAGCTTCACACAATACCTACAAATAGGTATTTTTCGTTTTTTTTATATGGTCGGCAACGGCATGGAATATAACCACAGCCGTCATAAGCCTACCATACATTTTATATCCGTTCATCCGGGGGAGACGGTTGCCTCAGTAAAATAATGCCGTTTATTTGATGAATGTTCCATTTCTTAATTCTCTAAAAGCTTCCTCCAGTTCCTCCCGGCTATTCATCACTATGGGACCTCCCCAGACAATAGGTTCTTTCAGGGGAGGAGCCGACAACAAAAGGAAACGTGCGCCTTCCGGTCCGGCTTTCACCTCTACCGGTTCGTCCGTATCTTCTCCAGGAACGGGAACAGAATATAATATGGCACAACCCTTACTTTCCGCAGATTGCTGTCTCACTTCGGGGAAAAGCGAGCCTTCCAGCAAATAGAGAAATAGGTTTTCATCATCGCGTGCTTCGTTGTACTTCCATGAGGCGTCAGCGGGCAAAGTTACATCCAAATATGTTATCTGAACATACGAATTGTCCAGAGTCCCCCGTATCCCCCGGTGGCTGCCTGATAAGATCCGGACGGTTGCCTTGTCGGACATCACCACCGGGATGTCATCCGGAGCAATGTCCCTATATGCTGGTGGAACCATTTTTTTTGCAGCAGGTAAATTGACCCACAGTTGGCATCCGAGCATCCTTTCTGATGGCTGCGGCATCTCCTTGTGGAGTATTCCTGAACCAGCTGTCATCCATTGGCATCCCATGGACTGGATCACCCCTTTGTTTCCCAGGCTGTCCTCATGCTCCATTGTTCCGCTGACAAGATAGGTTATGGTCTCTATTCCGCGATGTGGATGCCAGGGAAATCCCTTTATATAATCCTGCGGATTGGTGGAGTCAAAACCGTCAAGCATCAGAAACGGGTCAAAGTCCACCACCGTCTGCTCTCCCAATATCCGGCGCAGATGTACACCTGCCCCGTCAACAGTCTTTCTTCCTCTCACAATCCGTGTCACTTTTCTTTTTTTCATATTGTTGTCATTTTAATATTAATTGTTTTTCAATCCATGCAAGAATGGTTTGTAGAATATAATTATCCCGAAGCGGATTTTCTCCGGAATATATAATTAAGTTGGTATCGCCAAATATTTCTGATACAGATGCCGTCTGCTTTTGACTATATATCCAATTCACCCTGCCTTGGTGAGAATTCACAGTCGACGACAACATGTACGTTATCCGAGATCATAGTTGGAATATATTTGGAACCTAGTTGGAAGTCCGAGCATCTGATCACACCCTGGAGCCGAAAACCTGCCGTCTCTTTACCGGACACCGGACTTTCCTTTCTGCCAATTAACATCACGTCAAACCGCACCTTTTTAGTAATTCCGTGGAGAGTGAGCTCTCCATATATCTCCCCTTTATCTGTACCGAGCATCTTCATTTCCGTACTTTTAAACACCATCATGGGGAATCTCTCCACATCAAAGAAATCGGATGAGCGCAGATGTTTATTTCTGGCTTCCACTCCTGTGCTCACACTTGCCGTCCGGACTTCCACCCGGATATCCGTATTCGTGCAATCACCATTCTTCTGCCTTACGGTAATGTCAAAGTCTGAGAAATATCCGCTGACAAAGGAGAGCCCCGCATGCTTCACTTCAAAACCGATACGGGTATGTTCGGGATCGTCAGTCCACATGACTGTCTGCGCATTGATACTAGCGGCTGTCATAAACAATAGGAACAATAAAATATTTTTCATAAACTGGATATTTCAGGAAGGCGGATGTTATTCTTTTATACAAAGGATAACATCCGTTTTCATTCTTTTATAACTAGATGCTTTTTTTGTCTGTTATACTATTTTTCTTTGAGTGTTTCCACAAAAAAAGATCCGTTATCCAACAGCCCTTGGAAGAAAACAGGAACGGTTTCTTTGCGGTTCCAGTCCCTTTGCAGTTCACAGATATACTGGGTTACGGAAGTCAGCCGAACTCCGGCCTGCTCCATCCGTCTGAGGGCCGTTTCATGAGCCAGCCTGGATGTTCCGCCGACAGCGTCAACAATAGTATATACTTCATAGCCCTCTTTCAAAAGATCCAAGGCTGGAAAACAGAGACAGACCTCTGTCCATAGCGCACAAACCACAAGTTTCTTTCTGCCCAGTGCCTTGACTGCTTCCTGGAACTCCTTGTCTTCCCATGAATTGACAGAAGTCCTGTCAATCTCAGGCTGCCCCGGAAGGGCCTTCTTTATCTGGGGGATAGTAGGCTGGTTAAGACCGGTGGCAACATTCACAGTAGTCAAAATAACAGGGACATTGAACCCTTTGGCCACACGGCAGACATTGGATATATTTTCCACCAGTTCCCGTCTGTCCATGGAAGCTATGGAATGAACCTGTATGGGCTGATAATCGATGACTAACAATGCGGAGTTTTCCGGTGTCAGCAAATGATCCGTCTTAGGATCTCTGATAGGTTTAATACTACTCATTACTTTATATTTTTATAGTTAAACAAATTGAGATAGCGGCATGCACAGACCTCCATCTCGGTTTACTGATTGCAAAGGTAGTAAGCTTATGCTAGACCTTCTTGTTCTTAAAAGAACAAAACCTGGTTAATTACAACACTTTTTGCAGCCCGACATCTTTCTGATGGTGCCGGTGCCATCATTTTCCAACACTTACACATATTGCTTCATGTATAGTTCGGTTTTTTGTATATCTGCTCTTTTCTTTGTATCTTGCTGCCCTTTTCCATATCCGCTCATTGGATGTCAGGCTTTTATCCGAGTTTACAGATGAAATGGTCATTTAAAAAATATATAGAAATAGTTAGTGTTTATGGAACATACGAAAGAAAAATTGTCGGCTCTGGTGCGGGAAATGCAGACAGCCACCACATACAATAAAGGAGTTTATATCCTGAACATTGAGTTTTTTTTAGACAAGTACAGTAATGAGATGTTCCGTGCCGGTGCATTCTTTTATATACTGGTGGAAACCGGAACTGCAGAATTTGTAGTTGACTGTCATTCCTATATTGTAGGAAAGGGGGACATGCTTCTTGTTGCTCCAAGAATGTCTATAGAGTTAATGAAAAAAAAGTTCCGACTTCGGTACATGTGGTCTATGCCTGGAGCCTTTCTTTTTTGACTCCCTTTCCATAGGGAACTATGTATACAAACGGCTGTATAACAGCAGCCATACGACATATGTTTTACGGCTGGAGGACAGCGATACCGGACATATACGCAAAACGCTAGACCTGATGTCCCACTACCTTACCTCCGACCATCCTGCGGAAATGGCTGGTTCGCTGGTTAATTTCCTGTTGCTGCAAATAACGGAAATCTTCCACAGTCAAAATGTACATCCAGCCGGAAGGGTCAGGCGTTCCGATGCTTTGTTCCGCCTTTTCAGAAAGTTGTTAGCTGAGAATTACAGGAAAGAGCATGAACTTCAGTTTTATGCCGATTCCCTTCACATATCCCAGACCTACCTGTCAAGAGTGATACGTCAGGTTTCTGGAAAAACAGTGAATAATTATATAGCGGAAGCACTTTATACAGATGCCAGACGCCTGCTGGTCTTTACGGATCTGACTGTAAAGGAGATTGCTGAACAATTAGGCTTTTCAGACCAGTCATCCTTCGGGAAATTCTTCAAAAAGAAATCAGAGACATCTCCTGCAAACTTTCGTGACGAATATAAAAAACTCCACAACTTGTAAAAGTGGATGCTGTACAATATACGCACAAATTGGGGAGTGAAAATGGAAGGCCTTTCCATGCGAAGGCCCCCTCTGGAATATTCTATGGATACGGAGTGGAACATGCTGACAAGGAGGGATGACCTCATATTAACGATAATTTTTCTTTTAGGGATACAATCAGACTTTCCATTCTAAGTTTCGATAGGTTATGTATTTCTCAAGTCTATTAAAGCAGACAATATCTACTATATTTGAGACATATTTTGAAAACACCTGATCTCATCCGTATTTGCCTTTCATTATTTTACTATCTTCACACCGCTTTAATGCGAATATGTTAAAGTCTGTTCCCTTTTCTTTACATCAGGCAAACTGTATGGAAGTATAAATAATATTCTTCCGGGCCTTATGTTTTGAACAGGTGTGGATTGAAAAGCCCGTTGTCATACAGATTGGTATGGATGGAAGTCCGTTCCAAGGAGCCGGGATATCCGGCTGGATATGTATCAATTTGACTGTAAGCAAAAAAGCATGTACATCAGAATTAAAAATATTTTAATTGTAATGAAACATATATTTTATCATCTGACCGCTGTTATGGTCGTCGTGGTATGGGGAATGACTTTTATTTCCACCAAGGTTCTAATAGTTCATGGTCTGTCTCCTCAGGAGATTTTCCTATTCCGTTTTTTGCTGGCTTATGCTGCAGTGTGTCCTATCTCCTTCCATCGTTTTTTTGCCCGTAATCTGAAAGATGAGCTATGTCTGGTGGGTGGCGGAGTATTGGGTGGTTCCCTGTTCTTCTTTTTACAGAACATGGCTCTGGGGCTGACACAGGCTTCAAATGTTTCTTTCATCATATGTACGGCCCCATTATTGACAGCTGTTCTGACCGTATTGTCCGTTCGGACGGAAAAGGTTTCAAGAGGCTTTATATACGGATCTATTATCGCTCTGTTGGGTGTAGGCTTGCTGATATTCAACGGAAGTTTCATTCTTCGGATATCACCTTTGGGAGATTTACTGACTCTTCTGGCTTCTCTGTCATGGGCGTTTTACAGTCTTGTCATTCGGAGTCTCACCCGGAAATATTCTCCGGCTTTCATCACCAGAAAAATATTTTTCTATGGCATAATAACAATTCTTCCCACTTTTCTTTTTCTGCCCTCATTGACAGATCCTGCTGTATTGCTGGACAGTGAAGTGTGGAGCAATCTCCTTTTTTTAGGTGTCATAGCCTCGTCTGCCTGCTATCTATTGTGGAACATTGTCGTAAAACAACTGGGGACGATACAGGCATCCAACTATCTTTATCTGAATCCTCTTGCCACAACGGTCGGGGCGACTATATTCCTACATGAGGAAGTGACCCCAGTTGCGGTAGTCGGAATCGTCTTGGTTCTCTCGGGCGTATATCTGGCTACCAGAAACTCTCGTCCTCAAAACTGTACTGCTATAAAAAAGCAAGTGGACTAAATTCTGTTTATTTTATTATTACTATAATCATATGCAGACCACATTTGGTGATAAATTTGAGATTCAAACAATGTATTGTTTGTGTTGTAATTAACCAAATACGGTTCCATTTGGAACATGGAGTAATAGTCACGATTTCCGAACTTTGCATATGACAATTAATATAGATAACGAAGATTATTTCAGGAAGATATTAAATTAATATTATTAGCCTCTAAAAGCTTATAGATCAAATGCTGATGGGAGCTGGTTTTTTCCTTTGGGGATAATCTGATATAGAAGTTCATTATAACAATATTCATAGCTTTTGTCGCTGTGAAAATAATAACCAATAACCAATATTAATATGAGAAGTATAACAACATTTGATTTACAGTATGCACACAGATTTTATGGTTTTCGAGGAGAAGCCCAGTATCTTCATGGACATACCGGTGTTCTGACTATTGAAGTGGAGGATACTATAAATACGGGAGTAAATATGGTATATCCTTGTAATGAAATCCAGAAAATAGCATGGAATGTGCTGAAAAACTTTGACCATGCTTTAATCCTCAGGGAGGACGATCCGCTTTTACCCGCAATTCTTGGGGTATATGAAAAACAAGGTATCAAGAATGGAAATCCTCAAAACACAATGAAGGGTGAGGCTTTCAAGACCGAGTTGGCCACGGCATACCCTGACGCGCGTCTTGTGGTGACAAAAGAAACCATGACTGTGGAAGGCATGATAAAGATCGTATACGATCTTCTTAAAGACAAACTGAATATAGCAAAAATCACATTCACAAGCGGAGTAAATGCAGCTTCTGCTGAATTTGTTACAAAAAATAAGATTCAACGCTGTCCTCTTTGTGGTGTTACACTGAATGAGGAAGGTATATGTCCTAAATGCGGATACAGGAAATAAATCATATCCGGTAACGCAGTCCAATGATGTTGGACTGTGTTACTTGTTTTTTCGTGCCATATTCATGAACATAAAATAAAGACATGGTGAGATTATAAAATAGAGCAGGGAGGCATATAGTAATAGATAATGGATGTCAGAAGGTTTTATAGTTGTTAATATTTTGTCATCTCCAAATTGAGGACTTCAATAAATCTCTTATAATCTGCGATATTATGCAGCCAATTTTTATTTTTTCATGAAAGAAAGAATCATCTCGTTTTTATGGCAACATTTATTGCTCATTGTGTCATTGTTCATAATGGCATGTGGAGTAGCCCTCTGTGTACGGTCAAATTTAGGCAGTAGTGTGATTGCCACCATCCGTTTGTTATGACACTCGCAGGAGAAGCCGGCATGGCTCCCCAATTTACGATTGGAGAATATACTTACATGATGAACATCCTTTTTATCGGGCTTCAGATTCTCATCCTCCGCCGAGGTTTCCCACGGATGCAACTTTTCCAATTCATTATTGGTTTTGTTTTCGGTTTCCTATTAGATATTAATATGTGGCTTACATCAATCATAGTATGTAATACCATATTATGGAAAGTGGTGGTACAATTAATCGGGTGTGTGCTGCTTGCCGTAGGCATCTCTTTAGAGATACGATGCGGCTCAGTCACTATGTCAGGTGAAGGTATTGTAGTAGCGGTTGGCAAAGCTACAGACATTCCATTTGCCAAAGCTAAAATCATGGTTGATATCACTTTGGTTGTTATAGCAGTAGGTTGGGGGTATTTCTACTTTGGTACATGGCAATGGAAAGTAGTGGGTGCTGGTACTCTTATATCCATGATTATTGTAGGAGTTATGGTGAAATTATTCGACAAGCATCTTGAATGGTTCAGTCAATTACTCTACTATCGTTCCGGATTTCACCAATATATTTATGGTTTGGCCCGGTACATTTACGAGAAAATTCGGTAATATTTTGATCAGATGTCAGATATTTTAGTAGAAACTTATCTTTGTGACCAAGCGAGTTATTTGACGGTACAACATTGTGGACTGCTGAAAATTGCGCGGTTGCTAATTCGCTATCGCTGTTCTGCAAATACATCCTAAATATTTATTTATCAGTAAATAGTATTAGACCATTGGAAAACTAAAATAATACTTTAATTATAAATGTCTTTTCGAAAAACATAGTGGCTCTCTGAATTTGTTGAAATTCAATTTGTCGTAAACATTTTGTTGGTGCGATGATTTGAGATTATCTTTGTGGCATACTCAGACAGTTATGCATAAAGACAAATATGTTTTTACCTGAACAGTCAAGTCTCTTGGCAGCGTACAAGTGCGGACACATTGTAGATAAGTATGATGGCGGTAGGTGTATTGTAAGTTATGCCTTTTGTAATCAGCCGTTTATAATGGCATCATTTTTTTAATATCAAAGATCTCTAAATGATTCAAGTGGACCGAACTTGTTTAATTTTTAACTATGTCCATTTTTTAGTGGGCAGTAATAAATTATGATAAGATGATATTGCAAAATTACACCATACCTATAAATGAGAACGACGGTTTACCGTTATCCAAGCGTTATTGGGCTATTTTAGCCACTGCTTTGGGAGTTGGAATATCCGTGATAGACGTTACAATCGCCAATGTGGCCTTACCGACCATCGCCCGCGACCTGGGAACTTCACCGTCCGTAACGATCTGGATAGTAAATGCTTATCAGATGGCTATTACCATTTCACTCCTCTCTTTCTCTTCATTGGGAGATATTTACGGTTACCGGAAGATTTACTTATCTGGCGTTTTGCTATTCAGCATCACCTCAGGGATCTGTGCTTGTGCCGACTCGTTCTGGACGCTGACAGCCGCCCGTATTTTACAAGGATTCGGCGCTGCCGCAATCACTAGTGTGAATACGGCGCTACTCCGGATCATCTATCCCAAACGTTTTCTTGGTCGCGGAATGGGCATCAACGCCCTTGTCATTGCCGTGTCGACCGCTGCCGGACCGACAATCGCTTCGATTATTCTCTCATTGGTTCATGGCATTGGCTTTTTGCATCAATATCCCTGTGGGAATTGCTGCACTCATAATCGGACTGATATACCTTCCTGACAATCCGGTAAAAGTAACCGGACGCCGTTTCGACAAGTTCAGTTGTCTGATGAATGCAGTCACTTTTGGTCTGCTTATATTCTCATTGGAGGGTATTACCCACAAAGAAAACACAACATTGATCATAGTCGGGGTATTTGCGTTGTTGACAATTGGTTATTTCTTTGTACGTCGCCAGTTACGCCAACAATTTCCTTTATTACCAGTCGACCTGATGCGTATCCCTATTTTCTCCATGTCTATCGGCACATCCATCTGTTCCTTCACCGGGCAAATGCTAGCCATGCTCTCCCTTCCCTTTTTCCTCCAGGAGACTCTGGAACGTAGCGATGTGATAACCGGATTACTCCTTACTCCCTGGCCGATAGCGACAATGATTATGCTCCGCTTGCCGGACGACTGGTAGAACGTATCCACGCCGGAATACTGGGAGGTATCGGCATGACAATATTGCTACAGGACTTTTCCTGCTCGCAATACTCCCTTCCAACCCAACTAATATGGATATTATATGGCGGCTGTTTATTTGTGGATCCGGTTTCGGCTTATTTCAGACCCCCAATAACAGTACTATCATCTCATCCGCCCCATCCAACCGTAGTGGAGGAGCGAGCGGTATGTTGGGTACTGCCCGTCTACTGGGACAAACACTGGGAGCGACACAGGTTGCCATGATATTCTATTTAGTTCCAATCAACAGTTCGCAAACATGTCTGTATTTAGCAACTGGTTTTGCTGCTGTTGCCGCAATAGTCAGTTGCCTGAGAATTTCACAACCACATCCATTATAAGTATTCAATTTAATTGAATACTTATAAGCATACGCTATAATATACAACTCTATACTTTATAAGGAAACAAGCGATAGAAAACAACAGCTGCAACCATTAGAAACAACTGCTACTGTCATTACCGATATTTTTTATATTGTTGCCATAATTAGAGACATTCAGTAAATATTATAAAATTAGCCAACTAATTTATAATTTTAATTATTGCGAATTAGTTGGCTTTTTTG
>ENA-OQAZ01000384-OQAZ01000384.1-human-gut-metagenome-genome-assembly--contig:-NODE-384-length-25199-cov-3.041441_pt1 | contig 25199 bp, 23 predicted proteins | sample MGYA00242737_ERZ504531 | MGnify/ENA primary metagenome ERZ504531 (study PRJEB26092, sample SAMD00036244) | human gut metagenome | host: Homo sapiens | study: EMG produced TPA metagenomics assembly of... | reverse complement strand
TGGTCTTGTTGCCGGACTCGTTCTATTTTTGTTTGGATTATACGATCCGCAATATTTTTGTCGGTGCTGTGAATATTCGCCATTATTTAAACGAAAGTCTTTATAAGAGTGGTGGGCATATTGGCGATGGGATTCGTCCGAGTGAGAGAAGAAAAGGTTATGCGACAGCATGATTGGTCTGGCTCTTGAAAAATGCAAAGAACTTGGCATTAACAAGGTGCTAATGACCTGCGATAAGACCAATATTGGATCAGCAAAATCAATTATAAATAACGGTGGTGTGTTGGAGTCTGAGTTTGAAGAAGACGGTGTGGTGGAGCAGAGATATTGGATTACGTTGGTTTCAATTTAAATTGCGAAGGTGTCAGATGCAAAGGCTTTGCCAGATATGCAAGTCTAGCTGTGGAAGATGAACATTTAACGCGGTGATCGGCGTGAATAGCTTTATCATATATTAAGGAAAGGAAAACAGAATGCAGTATCGAAAGGATAGAAAAGGCAATGACATCTCTTTACTAGGATTTGGATGTATGCGATTTGAGGGAAGTGGAACAGGAGAATATTTTCAAAAGGCAAATGATCAGGTGATGGAGGCCATCAGACAGGGTATAAACTACTTTGATACTGCATATGTCTATAAAAATAATGAAAAAGTGCTTGGCCGCATTCTGGTTGAGAACAATTGCAGAGATCAGATCTATATCGCAACGAAGCTTCCGCAGTATATGGTGAGATCAGTTGCGCAGGCAGAAAAAATCTTTAATCAGGAGCTGGAACTTTTGCAGACTGATCATATTGATTATTATCTGATGCATATGCTGAATGATTTGGCTTCTTGGAACCGCTTAAAAGCGATGGGGCTTGAAGAGTGGATCAAGGAGAAAATGGCCAGCGGAAAGATTCGAAATATCGGTTTTTCCTATCACGCAATACCGAGAATTTTAAGCCAGTTGTAGATGCGTTTGACTGGGATTTTTGCCAAATCCAGTATAACTATCTGGATGAAAATATTCAGGCAGGAAAAAAAGGTCTTTTGTATGCAGCAGAAAAAAGATCTTCCGGTGATTATTATGGAGCCTCTTCGCGGTGGTCGCCTTGTTGGAATGCTTCCAGAGACAGCAAAAAAGCGCATTGCAAAGTCTGATGTGAATGAGTCAGCTGCTTCACTTGCACTTCGTTGGCTTTACGATCAGCCACAGGTAACATGTGTGTTATCTGGCATGAATTCAATGGAGATGGTAAATGAGAATTGTAAAACTGCATCACTGGCATTGCCAGGTTGCCTGACCGATGATGAGAGACAGCTGATTGAGGATGTGAAAAACGATATCAAAAATAGTGTAAAGGTAGGCTGTACAGGATGCAATTATTGCTGCCCATGTCCGAAGGGAGTAGATATTCCAGCTGTTTTTCAGTGCTATAATCAGCTGTCAGAGGACAGTCATGCGCGCTGGCGCTATATTCAGATGACGACATTTAGAAAAGAGACAACAAATGCTGCAAAATGTGTTGGCTGTGGTGCCTGTACAAAGAAATGTCCTCAGAATCTGGATATACCGCAGCTATTGAAGGAAGCTAAAAAGGAGCTTGAGACTCCGATGTTTAAGATTATAAATTGGGGAACGCATTTTTTCCATTTTTATTAAGATATATGATTAGAAGAAAAAAAGAGCGTGTGAAAAAACGGGCAATCGGTTTCACACGCCACTTTTTTGCGTTGCTTTTCATAAGGGCAGTCTTTGTAATTTTCACATTGATTATAGTTGTTATAAGAACCATTTATCCGTGCCTGACCACGTTTTTTATGGAATTATTTTTTGATATATCGTTTTAATTCGGCGTAAAAGTTTTCTCTTGTTCCTGCCATGACAATTACCACTAACTCTCCATCTATCCGTTCAATGGTATAAGCAAGTTCATAATTGGTTTTGTTATAATAAATATCATAGCCGTAAAATCCAGACAAGTCACCTGTTTTAGTTTCGCCTATCGTATAATCTTCACAAATCTTATCAATAGCTTCCTGGTATAGCTGTTTTAACTTTTTATCCTTTAATTTCTTAATGTACTTTGCCGCTGGAGGATTAAATCGAACTGGTAACATGAATCAATCCTCCGTTCCAAAGACGTCTTCATAAGTCTCATATTCAGCTTTGCCAGCAGCAATATCTTCAGCTTTCGCAAGCATTGCTTCAGCAGCTGGTCGAATATGTGCTTGACGCTTTTTAAATTCTGTCAGCAGTTCTTCACCAGACAATCCTTCTTTAACAAGTTCTGCCAAAATCTGCTCTGCAAACTCACCTCCTGAGTACGTTTTAATTGGTCGGATTACTAACTCATCCCCACGTATCATACACTCCGCTTCATCTCCAAAGCCAAGAGATTGATAAAATTTTTGGGGAATGGTAATCTGTCTCTTAGAAGAAATACTAAGAACTTTGCGATTCATCTTTGTGGTTCCTCTTTCCATTACAGTTGTGGGCATACCTGCTACCTCCTCACTTATTATATGCAAAAGTTTTCGTTTTATGACTATTTCTTGGTTTCTTGGTTTCTAAGTTTATTATAGAAACTTTTTCTTCTAAAGTCAATAGTTGCCTGTGGAGTAGGAAACGCTAGGAATTCGGTTCTCGCATGGTTTACTATGGCCAAATAGAAGAGTGTTTCTCGTTCCTTTTGTCGATAAATAAAATTTGCCATGGGTGAAGCTCCCTTCTAAACTATAGTGTAAATCAATGTTATATATTATACTTAAAATTATTATACTTCAAATTATAATAATTTTAAGCATAATAATTTGCAATGGCTCAATCCATAGTAAAAAGGGAAAAGCTGCAGCTTCTCCCTTTTTTTAGCGTATTTTGTTTATCTTTGCACATCAAAGCTTTGGTTCATAAGTCTCTGGATACTCTCTACATCGGTGATATTTGTATCGCCGTGAATTGAGTGCTTCATAACAGAGGAAGCAACGGCAAAGTTGACAACATCTCTTGGCTTATAATTGTTCATGAGAGCATAAATAAGGCCGGATGAGAAGGCATCGCCGCCGCCTACACGGTCAAGAATCTGGAAGCGGAAAAGCTTGCTTTCGTATGTCTGTCCATTATAATACAGATAAGCCTTTAAAGAGTTTTCGCTGCTTGAGTGGGTGTAGCGAACATGTCTTGCAATTGCTTTGAAATGATAGCGGTCTGCCATTGCCTGGAAGATGCGGTCTTGCTCTTCGTAATCAGGCTGCATGGACATGCCATCCTTTAAATCATGACCATTTTCATCCTGTAAGTGAAGTGGCTCAATACCAATAAGCACATCGACATATGGAAGGTAACGACTGATGATATCTCTTGCCTCATCGAAGCTCCACAGCATACTGCGGTAATTGCAGTCAAAGCTGATTGTCATGCCGAGCTGTCTTGCAGCGTAGATTGCAGCTTCGATTAAGATTTGGCAGCTGTTAGAAAGTGCCGGTGTGATTCCGCTTAAGTGAAGCCAGTCATAGCCTTCAAGCAAAGCCTTAAAGTCAACAGTAGTATAGTCATATTCTGCAAAGGCGGAATGCTTGCGGTCATAAATTACTTTAGAGGAACGCACACCGATTCCTTCCTCAAGGAAATAAACGCCCATGCGCTCGCCGCCGAAGATAATAGGGGATGTATGTACATCATTTGCCTTTAAGGAGCGGACTGCGCTTCGTCCGATATCATTGTCAGGAAGGACAGTAAATACTGTAGTATCAACGCCAAGGTTTGCTAAAGAGACAGCAACATTTGCCTCAGCACCGCCAAAATTGACAACGTAAGAGCTGGTAGTGCGGATCTTCTCATAATCCGGAGGGGAAAGACGCATTAAAAGTTCGCCGATTGTGATAAACTTCATGATTTTTGATTCCTTTCTTTCACTATTAGAGAACGTTTCACTATTACTGTCATTATAGCTAATCTGTAAGAAAATTACAAGTAAAATTAAAATAGTATCAGGTTGCAAAATCTTTTATAGTAAACTATAATGGAATTTAAGTTAGGTTTTTGCCTGGCTTAGATACGCACAAGACAGCATGGAGGTACATACAGTATGGTTCAATTATTTGAAAGTGGTGCATACCTGATTGACGGAAAAGAGCTGATCGCAGACAATGCAGATGCGGCAGTGCAAGTAGCGGCAAAGACAGGCCGTACAATTTCAAAAGAGGAAGCGGCAAAGCAGACGATGGCATATAAGATTCTGCAGGCGCATAACACATCAGGGGACGACGAGCATTTAAAAGTGAAGTTTGATCGTCTTACTTCACATGACATTACCTTTGTTGGAATTATCCAGACAGCAAGAGCCAGCGGACTTGAAAAATTTCCAGTTCCGTATGTTTTAACTAACTGCCATAACAGTCTTTGTGCGGTAGGCGGAACCATCAACGAGGATGACCATATGTTTGGCCTTTCCTGTGCACAAAAATACGGCGGTGTCTATGTACCTCCGCATTTAGCAGTTATTCATCAGTATGCAAGAGAAATGCTTGCAGGCTGTGGCAAGATGATTCTTGGTTCTGATAGCCATACACGCTATGGTGCACTTGGAACAATGGCATGTGGTGAGGGAGGACCAGAGCTTGTAAAGCAGCTTCTTGGCCGTACTTACGATATTGATATGCCTCAGGTTGTTGCAATTTATCTGACAGGAAAGCCTGTAAAGGGTGTTGGCCCGCAGGATATCGCATTGGCAATCATCAAGGCTGTATTTGCAAACGGCTATGTAAAAAATAAGGTAATGGAGTTTGTTGGACCTGGCGTTGACAATTTGTCTGTTGATTACCGTATAGGTGTCGATGTTATGACTACTGAGACTACATGTCTGTCATCTATCTGGAAGACGGATGAGAAGGTACAGGATTTCTATGAGATACACAGACGTCCGGAGGAGTATAGAGAGTTAAATCCGGGAGCAGTGGCATATTATGACGGTGTTGTATGTGTTGATCTGTCAGCAGTTCGTCCGATGATCGCAATGCCATTCCATCCGAGCAATGCATATACGATTGATGAGCTGAATGCTAATCTTGATGATATTCTGGCTGATGTAGAGAAGCGTGCAGCAGTGAGTCTTGGAAATAAAGTTCCGTTTACTTTGCGTGACAAGGTAAGAGACGGCAAGATGTATGTTGATCAGGGTGTTATCGCAGGATGTGCAGGTGGTGGTTTTGAGAATCTGTGTGATGTTGCCGACATGTTAGATGGACAGAGCATCGGTGACGGACGTTTCTCATTAAGTGTATATCCGGCATCTCAGCCTGTTTATATGGAATTAATTAGAAACGGCAGCATTGCAAAGATCATGGAAACTGGTGCAACTGTTAGAACAGCATTCTGTGGACCATGCTTTGGTGCAGGTGATGTTCCGGCAAATAATGCATTTTCAATTCGTCACTCAACAAGAAACTTCCCAAATCGTGAGGGTTCAAAGGTCAACAACGGACAGATCGCATCAGTTGCACTTATGGATGCACGTTCAATTGCAGCGACAGCACTTAATAAGGGCCGACTGACAGCAGCAACTGATATTGATGTGAACTTTACAAAGCCAAAGTACTATTTTGACAGTCATATCTACGAGAAGCGTGTTTATAATGGTGTAGGAAAGGCAGATCCATCTGTAGAAATTCAGTTTGGACCAAATATCAAGGATTGGCCGTCAATGGTACCGCTGACCGATAATATCTTATTAAAGGTTGTATCTGAGATCCACGATCCTGTAACGACAACGGATGAACTGATTCCGTCTGGTGAAACATCATCATTCCGTTCCAATCCTCTTGGTCTTGCTGAGTTCACGCTTTCCAGAAAGGATCCAGAGTATGTTGGACGTGCTAAGAAGGTTCGTGCAGCAGAAGAAGCACGTGAGGATGGAAAGTGTCCATGTCAGGCAGATGATGAGGTAGCAGCTGCATTTAATGAGATTCATAAGCTGTTCCCAGATGTAAAGGCAAGCGAGACAGAGATTGGTTCTGTAATTTATGCAGTAAAGCCTGGAGATGGTTCTGCGAGAGAGCAGGCAGCATCATGCCAGCGCGTACTTGGAGGTCTTGCTAATATTGCACAGGAGTATGCAACAAAGCGTTATCGTTCGAATTTGATTAACTGGGGTATGATTCCATTTATCTTCGAGCCAGAGAAGCTTCCATTTGCAAATCTGGATTATATTTTTGTGCCAGGTATTCGCGATGCTGTTAAGGAAAAGCAGCCGAAGGTAACAGCTTATGCTGTCAAGGATAACGCACTTGAGAGCTTTGAGCTTGAGATTAAGCCGCTTACAGATGATGAGAGACAGATTATTCTTGATGGCTGCCTGATCAACTACTATAAAAGTCATTAAAATCTGATACTATTCAGATAAGTTTAAGCAGCGGTTTTTCAGCGCAGAGATATGTGCTGGAAAATCGCTGCCTTTTTACAAAATCGAAACTTATAATTGGGAGGAATGACGATGGAGCGTGTTAATTTACAGGAAGGCTGGCGTTTTGCAAGGCAAACAGCGATGAGTGGACACCAGTGAGTGTGCCAGGAACAGTTTTGTCTGGTCTTTTAGAGGCAGGCAAAATGCAGGATCCGTATTATCGTGAAAATGAATATGAAGCAAGAGAGCTTCTGGCAAAGGATTATGTCTTTGAAACTGATTTTTGTATTTCAGAGGAGCAATTAAATAAGAAGCACTGCGTATTAGTCTGCGAGGGACTTGATACATTGGCTGATGTTTACGTAAATGAGAAGCTAGTCGGAAAGGCTGATAATATGCATCGCACATGGCGCTTTGACTGCAAGGACGCATTGCAAAAGGAAAATCATCTTCGCATTTACTTTCATTCAGCACTGACTTACATTCGTGAGCATGAGGCAACACCGGAAAGGAGATTACATATGAGCCAACAGGTGGTATTTTAGGCAATCAGTATATTAGAAAGGCACATTCTATGTTTGGCTGGGACTGGGGCGCACAGCTGCCAGATATAGGCATCTGGAGAGATTTATATCTGGAGTGTTATAATGCAGGCCGCATTGAGGATGTGGTAATTCGTCAGAAGCACACATGGAAAGAGCGCCTCAGATGGGTGAGCTGTCTCAAGAGGAATATATTGAGGCAGTTGAGCAGTCTGATACAGTTTCTCTTAGTGTGGAGGTGAAGCCTGAACAGGATACAAATTTAGAGAATACAAAAGTAATAGTCACATTGACAGATCCAAAAGGCGTGCAGCTAGAGCAAATCGTTTTGCCGACAATAAAAGAAGCAGTCTGTGCAGAAATTTTGGTAGCGCAGCCAAAGCTTTGGTGGTGCAATGGGCTTGGGGATCAGCCACTGTATAAGGTGCAGGTATCTTTGGTGGATAACAATCAGTTCGTGCTTGATTCAAAGGAATATTCTATTGGTCTTCGTGAACTTACAGTCAGCACAAAGAAGGATGAGTGGGGAAATGAATTTGCATTTGTAATAAATGGTATTCATATTTTCTCAATGGGAGCTGATTATATTCCAGAGGACTGCATCTATCCATGGATCACGAAGGAGCGCATAGAGGCATTGATCCGATCTTCTGTAAAAGCTAATTATAACATGCTTCGTGTATGGGGCGGCGGTTATTATCCATCTGATACATTTTATGATTTGTGTGATCAGTATGGTTTGATTGTATGGCAGGATCTGATGTATGCATGCAATGTCTATGACTTTACAGAAGAGTTTGAAAAGAATATTTGTCAGGAAACAGTAGATAATGTGCGCCGTCTGCGTCACCATGCAAGTCTGGGACTATGGTGCGGAAATAATGAACTAGAGTCTGCATGGGATCATTGGGGTATTTCAGAGACACATAGTCCACTGCTCAAGGGAGATTATATCAAGCAGTTTGAATACGTGCTTCCGAAGGTAACAAAGGCAGAGGATCAAGCGACATTTTATTGGCCATCATCACCATCATCAGGCGGATGTCTTGATAATCCAGACGATCATGACAGAGGAGACTGCCATTACTGGGATGTATGGCATGGCATGAAGCCATTTTCAGATTATCGCAGTCATTATTTCCGCTTCTGCTCAGAGTTTGGTTTCCAGTCCTTCCCAGAGAGAAGAACGATTGATACATTTGCGCTGCCGCAGGACTGCAATATTTTCTCACCAGTTATGGAGAGCCATCAGAAAAATGGTACAGCAAACGGAAAGATTTTATATTATATTTCCGAAAACTTCCGTTATCCAAAGGACTTTGACAGCTTAGTATATGTGAGTCAGGTGCTTCAGGGTATTGCAATTAAGGCAGGTGTAGATCATTGGAGAGCAAACAGAGGACGCTGCATGGGTGCACTGTATTGGCAGTTAAATGATAACTGGCCGGTGGCATCCTGGGCAAGTATCGACTATTTTGGACGTTGGAAGGCACTTCATTACATGGCAGCCCGTTTCTTTGCACCAAAAGCTGGTTATATATATACAGAAGGAACAAAGGCCGTTATCAGTGCAGCAAATGAGACACTTGAGAATCAGTCACTGACTGTAACAGTACGTATCAGGGATGTGGAACTTAATGTATTATTTGAGGAAAATGTGGAGACGACAGTAAAGGCACAGAGCAGTATTCATGTGCTGGAGCGAGATTTTGCAGATGTGATCGGATCAAAGAAGCGCCGCGTGTTTGCAGAGGCAGTTTATACATGGCAGGACGGCACGACAAGTACTGAGGCAGAAAGTTTTGTTCCATATAAGCATATGGATCTTTTGCAGCCGCAGATCGAGACTTCTGTAACAGAAAAGGATGGCACTATTGAAATACAGATAAGTGCAGACTGTTTTGCACCGTTTGTATGGTTAGAAATAGAAGATGATGTTATTTTCTCCGATAACTGCTTTAACTTAACATCGGAAGAGACAAAAACAATCTGCATACGAAAGGAAGATGTTCTGTCTGGAAAGGTGCTTAGCGCAGATAATGTGCGAAAAACACTTAAGGTAAGAAGTCTTCGTGATACATATGAGCAGTGAAAGTAATATATTTCAATAAGTTGTAATAGAGAAACAACTTGAAAAATAATCCATATCATGCTATTCTGATGTAAGAAAGAATTGGAAAGGTAAAGGTCGAAAATCTATGGGGAAGATAAGAGAGCGGTTTTTACAATGCAAAAAGAACCGGGGTGGTTTTACTCTGGTTGAGATGATCGTCGTGCTGGTTATCATTGCAATTCTGGCGTCTTTGATGTTAGGTGCACTGAATGGCTACATAGACAAGGCAAAGGAAAAGGAAGTGCTTGCTGACTGCAGAAGTGTAGTATTAGCGGCTAATACAGTTGGATCTGAGGTTTATTCAGGAAAGACGGCGTATCGTCCGCGTACACAGGTGCAGGAGCTTTCAGGTGTAAAGCAAAATCCAGATGTTGGTTCTGATACAGGCTGCGTAGTTGAGTATGATTCTCAGTGCAATGTCATAGGTGTTGCATGCTGGACGGGTGACATTACAGCTCAGTACCTGGCACCGAATACAGCGTATAATTCATCTGCTACTGCAAAGATGGAAATCATTGATAAGGGTGCAATTGTTGTATCAGACAATTGGTCTTCTTTAAATGAGCATGCAAAGGATGTAGATGAAAACGATCAGGATTTTACGATTGATTAAGTCAGGAGGAGCAAAATGAGATCATTTGCAGAGAAATTAAAGAAAGCTAAGGAAAACAAAAAGGGTTTTACACTTGTTGAAATTATCGTAGTGCTTGTTATTATCGGTATTTTGGCATCTCTGATGTTAGGTGCATTAAATGGCTATATCGACAAGGCAAAGGAAAAGACACTGACAGCAAACACAAGAAGCATTTATCTGGCAGCTCAGACAGTAGCGAGCGAACAGTATGCAAACGGCAATACTACAGATATCCTTTCAGACGATAAGAATCTTGCAGATGTAGATTCGCTTTCTGGCGGTCTTTTGACGCAGTATGGAAGTGGAAACTATGCAATTACAGTTGAGGCTGGAAAGGTTATTTCTGTCAGTGTAACCGACAGCGGAATAAAAAAGACCTGCACGATTACAGATGGAACGATCAAAATCGAGTAAGTGGCAAAATGACATGGATTGAATTGATATACAGCCTTCCCTTCATACTGATGGGGGGCTGTATATTTTCATTTGCGGATGTTGTGGCAGACAGACTTCCGAGAAAAATCTCGTTTGTAAAGGGAAGATCATATTGTCCATCTTGTGATCATACACTTGCCTGGTATGATATGATTCCGGTAGTCAGCTGGCTGCTTCTTAGAGGAAAATGCCGACAGTGCAGGTGTCGGATTCCGGCTAGATATCCAGTTACGGAAGCAATGGGAATGGCAGCCGCAGAGATTAGTTTATTATGTTTTGGAGGTTGGAATGGCTACTGGCATGAGATTAACCTTTGTGTTGTGACTGTCTTTTCTTTGCTGACACTTTTATTAATCATTGCGCAGATTGATCAGCAGACAATGGAGATTCCAAATGGTCTTGTTATTGCCTGTATAGTGCCAGCGGCGATGGCTGTATTTGCATTTCCAGATGTCACATTAACAGAACGGCTGATTGGATTTTTTTCAGTCAGTCTGCCGCTATTTGCGATAACGCTTGCTGTGCCTGGAGCATTTGGCGGCGGAGATATTAAGCTGATGGCGGTGATCGGATTTTTTCTTGGCTGGAAAATGAGTCTGACTGCGTTTATGCTTGCCGTATTTTCAGGAGGTATTTATGGAATCGGGCTTCTTTTGTCAAAGAAAAAGGGTGCAAAAGAGCATTTTGCATTTGGCCCGTTTTTGTGCGCAGGGACAGCGCTGACTTTATTTGTGGGAGAATGGCTGCTTTCCTGGTATCTATCCATAATTTTTTAAAAGGGGGGACTTATGCCAAAGTATCAATATACGGCGAAGGATGTTGCAGGAAAGAAGAAAAAAGGACAGCTTATGGCAGCTGATGAGGCTGCACTTTACGAGCTTTTAAGGGGAGAAAATCTGTTTTTGATTTCCTGCCGTCTGGCACAAAAGGAGAAAAAAAATACATACCGTCTTACTCCAAGGCAGCTTTCTGAGTTCTGTAGGCAGCTTGGAACTTTGCTTGGCGCAGGTGTTCCGCTTGTGAGGCTCTTAATCTGATGCAGGCAGAGGAGACGATTAAGCCAAAACAAAAGGCAATATATGAAAACATGATTCGAAGTGTCCGCCGTGGAAATTCATTTGCTGATACGATGAAGGATCAGGGAGATGCCTTTCCAGAGCTGCTTATCAATATGTTTCGCGCAGCACAGGAGTCAGGCCGTATGGATCAGACAGCACTTAGAATGGCAGAGCATTATCAAAAGGAGTATCGTTTAAGTGCAAAGATTAAGAGCGCTACGCTGTATCCAAAGATTTTGTGCGGAGTAATTGTTGTGGTTGTCATGATTTTATTTTGCTATATTATGCCAAAATTTATGGATGTGTTTGCTAATTTGGAGCTGCCAGCTGTGACAGTGCACTGATGGCTGCATCTGGTTTTATGCAGAGAAATTGGCTGTGGGTATTGTTTGGCATTGCTGTTTTATATGTGATTGCAAAAGCAGTGTTGGAGCTTCCAAAGATTCGTTTAGAGGTGGATCGAATTAAGTTAAAGATTCCTAAAATTGGCATTTTGATTCAGACGATTTATACAGCGCGTTTTGCAAGAACACTTTGTTCTCTTTACACAAGCGGTCTGCCTATTGTGACAGCGCTTCAGGTGAGCAAAGATACGATTGGAAATAGTTATCTGGAATCTCAATTTGATGAAACAATTGCTATGGTGAGGCGTGGAGAGTCCTTGTCAGATGCTCTGGCACATATTGATGGCTTTCATAAAAAGCTGGCAGGAAATGTAGCGATTGGTGAGGAGACAGGAAGTCTTGATACCATGCTTATCTCAGCGGCTGACAATTTTGAGTATGAATCTGAGCAGGCAATATCACGTCTGATTAGCTTTTTGGAACCGGCAATGATTATTGTGATGGCAGTAATTGTCGGAATGATTATGATTGCTGTGATGCTTCCGCTGTTAAATATGTATGCAGAGATTGAGGCAAGTGGAACGATGTAAGGAGAAAAGAGGATGGAGCTTTCAGTTTATATTTCAATGAACGAATAGAAATCGTGGCCGGAAACAGGGTCAAAATCAAAGGCAAAGATTAAAAAAGTATATAGTCTGGCAGTCCCAGAGGGGACGATTATGAATGGTATCATTACAGGAGAACAGCGATTACAGGAGAGACTTGAACAGATTTGGAATCGTTATTCACTTCCAAGAAAAGGAATTTGCCTTGTAATTGATTCAGGAAAGATTATGACAAAAATGCTTGAAGTTCCTTATATGAAGGATAAGGAGCTGATTTCCTGCATTAATAAGGAGTTTGCAGACGGAGAGAAGACTGATCTTGTAACCGATTATTTCCCGTTCCCAAAGAATAGTCCATATGAGATGAATCATATTTTTTGCGCAGCATTGGAAAAAAGTGTAATTGAAAGCTATTTATCCTTGTTTTCTGATCTTAAGCTGAAGGTAAAACGAATCAGCATTGGTCTTGGATGTCTTTTAAGAGCAGTGACGGCAACAGGAATGTTTGCCTATGAGACATGCGTGTTTATGCTGGTACAGGGAAGCACTACGATCAGTGTATTATTTGAAAATGGAAATTATATTTACAGCCGAAGAAACCGTATGTTAAATGATCAGGGAAGCGCTGAATGGATCGAGGAATTGGGACAGATCGCAGACGGAATACGTCAGTTTTACAGACAGCGTCACAGCAGCTATACACTAGACAGTATATATCTGGCTGGTATAGCAGGAGGTAGTGATGACGTGGTAAAAGAGCTTGATACATATATGCAGGAGTATGGCATCAGGCGAAACACCAGGAATGATTCAAGGCATTTCATTTGTAAAAGCAAGCAATCAGTGATCATGGAGAAATTAACGCAGAGCCGGCATCTTACATTTTTGGAATCGGCAACCTGCTTTTGTAAAAGCTGCGAAAGGTGGAAAAAATGAAGAAACATCAGACAGAAAAGATAAGAAAGATAAAAGCGATTCCAGATCGAAGGATTGATTTTTACTATCGGCTGTTAAATGGTCCAGAGCAGCTAAAAAAAAGAAAGAAGCAAAGAATAACGGTGGCACTTGTGATAGCAGCATTTCTGGCAGCCGGACATGTGCTTGGTGTTTTAAAGCATAGTGAAAAAGAATATCAAAAAACAATTGCTAAGCTGGAAGCATTTTTAAATGATGAAACGAATCAGGCAGCTGATGAGAGTGCAAAAAAGCTTGGAGCTCAGGTGGAAAAGCAGGACAATATGATTTTTGATATGGAAAATGCAAAAGCCAATATATATTCTTATCCTCTTGTGACAAGTGATGTGTTCAAAACGCTTGAGGATTGCTGTCCAGATAAAGTATTAATTACAATAACAGGATACAATTGTGCAACAGGAGAGCTGCAGTTTGACGCAGTGGCACCAGAAGTTACCGATGTTTCAGAAGTTATTGAGATCTGGAAGACACTTGATATTTTCCAGGGCGTTTATTTTACAGGATATACGCAGAATCAGGCACAGGATGGTTATACCGTGAAGGTTGTCTGTATTTTAAGTGAACATGCAGGAAGGCAGGCCGCAGATGAAAATTGATTTTACAGTGACAAAACGAGATAAAAAGTTATTAGCAGGTCTGGCAGTCTGTGCCGCAGTTTTTTGCTTTTACTGGTTTGGTGTGAAGCCGCAGATGAATTGCCTTGATAAGCTGGAAGTGCAGCAGGAGGCGTTAGAAATGCAGCAGCTTCAGATGCAGGTACATATAGCGGCTCTTCCGGTTGATGAAAAACGTGATGAGGAGCAAAAAAAGCAGCTGGCAGAATTAGAAAGTCATTTCTTTCCATATCAGACTAATGAAGAACTTAATCGTTATCTGACAGATGTGTTTGTGAGTGAGGGGATGATTATGCAGGATTCGACGCTTCGCGCCGGATCGCTTGATGAGATTACACCTTACAGCTTAAGTGAACGTATGGCGCTTTTGAAGAAAAATGAACAGGCTAAACAGACACAGACAGGTACGAATGCATCTGCAGACTCAAAGAAGGATGAGATAGATACAAAGACAGAGTATGTCTACAGTGCTCAGGCAGATTATACGGCGATAGCACAAAAAATCAGGCACTTGCTGTTTTAGATCAGCTTTCAGAAAAGGAAGGGGTCAGAATAGTATCGTTTTCAATAAGTGATGCAGCAGTTAAGACAACAAATAATGGACAGGATGTTCTTCAGGCAGGAAAGCGTCTGGAGGTCAGCATGATGATTTATATGACACGAGGCAGCAGCGATGGCAAATGAAAAAAATATACGAATTGGTGATGTGTTACTTCAGGCCGGCTACATCAATCAGAACGAGCTTGATGAGGCACTAGAGTATCAGAAAAATAATAAAGGCATTCGTCTTGGTGAGGCATTGATTAAGCTTGGCTTTATCACAGAGCACCAGCAGTTAGAAGCACTTTCAGCGCGTCTTGGACAGCGCTATGTAAAGATTGATAGAATTATGGTACAGACAGAGGCGGTAGCAATGATACCAGTCCAGCTTGCAAAGAAATATCATATGCTTGCTGTGCAGTACCAGGATAATAATCTTACAATTGTATTGAATGATCCTCTTGATTATTATGGAATTGAGGATATTCGCCAGACTACCGGCATGAACCTTGAAATTTGGCTGACAGAGCTTTTGCCTTTAAATCAGGCAATTGAATACTATTATTCAGAAATCGAGCAAAAAAGGCCGCCAGCTCAGCAAATGAGATGGCAAGAGAACGTGAGCAGGCACTTGAGGTTGATGCTGATGAGGGAGATTCTGATGCACCGGTTATTAAGCTTCTTGACAACTTGCTTGCACGCGCATTTAGCATGAATGCGTCTGATATTCATATTGAGCCGTTTGAGGAGAAAACATCTGTCAGAATACGTGTAGATGGTCAGCTTCTTGATTATGTCGTGTTGCAAAAGAGTCTTCATCAAAATCTGATTGCCCGCGTAAAGATTTTAGGACAGATGGATATTGCAGAGAAAAGACTTCCGCAGGACGGTCATTTTCGGACAAGAATCGCAAACCGCGATGTCAATATTCGTACATCAGTGATTCCGACTGTATTTGGAGAAAAGGCCGTGCTTCGTCTTTTAGCTTCTGGAAATATGGTGGCAGATGCCGAGACGTTTGGCATGAATCAGGCACATTTTGAACAGTTTAGCAAAATGCTTGAGGCACCAAATGGCATGATTTACATTACAGGTCCGACAGGTTCCGGAAAAACAACAACACTTTATATGGCACTTCAAAAGCTTAGTAACCGCAAGGTGAATATCGCAACAATTGAGGATCCGGTAGAGTGGAATATTCCGCGTGTCAATCAGTGCCAGGTAAATACTGTTGCGGGGCTGACATTTGAGCGCGGACTGCGTTCTCTTCTTCGTCAAGACCCGGATATTATTATGGTCGGAGAGACAAGAGACGAGGAGACGGCAGCCATTTCAGTACGTGCTGCAATTACGGGTCATCTTGTATTTTCAACACTTCATACAAATGATGCAGTGTCGTCCATTATTCGTCTGATTGATATGGGAGTTGAGCCATATATGGTTGCAAACTCACTAGTCGGTCTAGTGGCACAGCGTCTTGTACGTGTTGTCTGTCCTGAGTGTGGTTACTGGGATGAGCCGACAGAGCAGGAAAAGCTTTTATAGGGCCAAAGATTACGCGCGTGCGCCGCGCACAGGGATGTAACAGCTGCAGCCATACTGGATATGTCGGAAGACGTGCAATCCATGAGATTCTCTGCGTGGACAATCAGATGCGAAGAATGATTACACAGAGAACTCCTATGGAGGAGCTTAGAAGCTATGCGACGCATTATCTTGGCATGGAGTCGCTAACTGATGAGGCTCTTAAGCTTGTAGCGGATGGTACAACTACTGTCGAGGAGCTTAAGAAGGTGGCATACTATATTTAAAGGAGCTGTATATGATAGAAAAAATGATACGTGAGGCCAGAAGCCAGCGTGCCTCTGATATTCATATAAGCGAAGGACAGGCAGTGTATCTTCGCATTGATGGAAAGCTCATAAAGAGTGACTTAGAACTGTCAGATGAGATGACGCGAAAGCTTATTTTGTCTCTTCTTACAAAAGAAAGACAGGAAAGCATCTGGCGTGGAGAGGATGCAGATTTTGCACTTGAAACATCAGATGGAAACCGTCAGAGAGTCAATGTATTTTGTCAGCAGGGACGCCTCGCGGCAGCAATTCGTCTGCTTAACGCAAAAGTGCCTACACTCTCTCAGCTTCATCTGCCGCCAGTGCTTCAAAATCTCGCAAATGAGCCTAGAGGATTAATTTTAGTGACAGGACCTACTGGTTCAGGAAAGTCAACAACGCTTGCGGCAATGGTTGATTATATCAATCATACACGTGCAGATCATATTTTAACGATTGAAGATCCGATTGAATATGTGTACGAACAGGATCAAGCTGTGATTCATCAAAGAGAGGTGGGAAAGGATGTTTGTTCTTTTGCGGGAGCACTTCGCTCTGCACTTCGAGAGGATCCAGATGTTATTCTTGTCGGAGAGATGCGTGATTACGAGACGATTTCAGCAGCTGTTACGGCGGCAGAGACTGGTCATCTTGTGCTGTCAACACTTCATACGACAGGAGCAGCTAAGACGGTAGACCGTATTATAGATGTGTGTCCGGTACAGGCACAAAATCAGATTCGTATTCAGCTGGCAGGCGTATTAAAGGGTGTTGTGACGCAGTGCCTTGTTCCGCTTATAGACGGCGGCCGAATAGCAGCAACAGAAGTTCTAACAGGAACAGATGCAGTGCTAAGTCAGATACGTGAAGGAAAAACGCATCAGCTTGGAAGTGTAATGCAGTCAGGCGCAGCAGCAGGTATGCATACGCTTGACTATGATCTGGCAAAGCTTGTTTCACGTGGGCTGATTGAGAAAAAAACAGCGCTCAAATACGCACAGGATAAAAGAGAGCTGGAGCAGTGTATATTTTAAGCAGTTATTTGGTTATGAGCAAGTAGCGAAGCGGATTGCGAATATCCGCTTGACATGATAAGACAGCTTGGGAGGTTTGACATTGATCAGAAATATCTTACAGCGAATCAAAGAAAGCAAGGGAGGCTTTACACTGGTAGAGCTTATGGTGACGATGGTGCTTGTTGGCATATTGCTTGGCGCATCGGCAGCAGGCATTTTTTATTACCAGAAGTGGTCGGTATGGCAGCGTCAGGAGCACTATGCCCGTACGCTGTTTTTAGCGGCGCAGTCAGGCATGACACAGTATAGCACTGATAAGCATCTTGAGGAGTTTGATAAGGAAGCACAAACCTCTGCACAGGCAATTGTAAGACAAAACAAGCTTTTGGTTCCAGTTACTGATGAAAACGGACAAGTGGTAAATGTATCAACGATCTGGAAAAACGATGATGGACAGACCACTTCGAACTTGTACTATGTGACAGGAACGCCAGCTGATTATAAAGCCTACAAAAATGGCAGTGCTGATGCTTCACATACGCTTTTGTATGATATTTTTGATGCTTACCTTTATGACAAAACATTGCTGGCAAATGGCTGTGTGAGTGTGGAGTTTGATGCACGAGACGGACTTGTCTACTCTGTTTTGTATAGTGATCGCGTGGAAGCACTTTCCTACACGGGCTGTACAAGCACGATGGCAAATATTGTAAACCGTTCCAAAGAAAACAGAAAGGGAAGCGGAAGTGACAATTCTACAGGTCTTTGCTTTGGCTATTATGGAGCAGATTCCTTGTCAAAGGCAGCTGATACATCGACTAAAGTTAAGGTTTTAAATGCATCTTTACATAATGAAGAGACTTTAAATCTGACATGGAAGCTTTCAGAGGGAGAGACGGCAGTTTCCCTAATGAATTATCAGGTAATGATATGTGATGCAAAGACGAATGAGGAGCTTCTTGAGATTTCTTTTAATAACGCATCTTTAAGCGGACAGAAAACAGAAGAAGGCTATTACTACAGTATACCATCTGAGTCGGCAGAGGATGAGTTAAAGGTGGTTGCTGCAGAAGTGACGAGCTTTGCAGGCAAAAAAGAAGAAAAACTTGGCACATATCCATTTCTTGCATATATTGACGAAGAGCTGAATGTCACACTAGTGCTTGATGCAGTTGATTTAAGTGCAACACAGGCTGCCTATGAGGCATACAGAAGAACAGGCGAGCCAGGTGAGCTTATGAATACGCTTAGTCTGCATCGTTTTGGACTGGAACAATATGGTGTTGATGAAATCAGCTGTATTGTGCAGGGCGGCGGATCAGGTTATCAAATTACAGGGCGCAGACAAAGCAATTCTGAGCTTATGTATTTTGCGCGTGAGGATGGCGAAGATACTGATGAGGACCTTGGTACATCGTATGAAATTCAAAACGCAAGACATCTTTATAACATCCGTTTTGCAGAAATGATTACGGATGCAGCTGTCTATGCAGCAGAGGAAGATGAAAAAAGCGAAAATACATATATCGTTTCAAGAGACTTTGCCTGGGGCTATGAAAAAGAAGATGACGAGAGTGATGAGACATTGCAAGAGTCAGGTTCAATTTTGGCAAAGGGAATGGTCTATCAAAACGGACTTCCGGTAAAAGAGGCAGACACAGCATTTCCTATGATTACACAGCTTAGAGAGGGAAGCAGTCTTGGCTCTAAGGACGGCGATGAAGTTTACACGATTGACTACCTTACATTGTCAGATAAAGCAAATATGGGAACAGGAAGTTCAAGCCGCTGGTATCCGCAGGGCGATGGTACAGCATTTGTACTGGAAAATTTAGGTACGATTCATGATCTTTGCCTTGATCATGTGTCAGTTACTGGTGATCAGAATACGGCAGCAGTTTGTGCTTACAATGGCGGAACGCTGGAAAATCTGGCAGTTGCAGGAAGCATTGAAGCAAAAGATTTTGCAGCTGGTATTTTTGCAGCATCACTTCCAATGAAGGAGGAAGATGAGACACTTTCAAAGCTTGTCAATCATGCAAAGGTTACAGCAGACGGGACAGCCGCAGGAATTGTGGCACAGACAAAAGAAAAAGTTTTATTGGAAGATTGTGTTAACACAGGAGTAATAGAGGCAGCTGTGGCAGCAGGAATCACAACAGCAGAATGCGAAAATCTGGTGCTGATGCGCTGTCAGAATTATGCACCGATAATTTCCTCTGACAACGAGTCATATGGCATTACGAGTAATTTAACAGCAAATTTGACTGATTGTGTCGGCGTGAGTGAAAACGTTTATCCAATTGCAGCAGATGCAAATGAAAGTGAAAACTGCCTGTATTTCATATCAGGAGGAGAAAAACTTGAAGATGCGCTGTTAACTGATATATGTGATATTTCACTTACAATAGGCGAGACAGATGCAAATGGCTCTTACAGAGAGTATCCATTTGTGGAAGCATCAGAAGAACAGCTTCAAAATCTGATTAAACATCAGTCGGTAGATGTTCCTGTTTTTCCATCATCCTCATTTGATATAAAAGAGCAGCGCTGTCCTATTTATACGGCTTTTTTGAATGGCACATGCAAGCTGTCCGATGTGACGCTTACATGGCTTAATGAAGGGACATATAAGTTTGATGTGCTGTACGCAGATGCAGAGGACGGTGTCTGGAAGGAACTTGCTGCAGGTTTGCAGGCAGCAGGCAAGGATGCTGATGATGGTGGTACAGTTTCTGTGAAAGCACCTGACGCAGTAGAGGCAAGTGCGCTCAAAATCATAGTGACAGGTGCGACAGATGGATGTGACGTGGCACTAGGAAGCATCGAGGCAGCAGGAATCTGGAACAAAGAAGGCGTAAAGGTTGCCTGCGAATCAGATGATTCAAACAATAACGAAGACCAGGAAGATCAAAAAGAAAATCAAAAAAATAGAGATGATAATGAGTCAGAAAAGGAGCAAAAAACACCAGGTATCGGAACTGAGCTGTATGTTTATAAAGAAGATGAACTTACAGAAGAAGATCAGGCAGAAATTTACACAAAGTGGACAGCTTTTGCAGGAAGCTTGTCTGTCTCACCTCTTCTTTTAAATACAGAAGAAGCAAAGACAGATGAGGACAGCGAAAATATACGTATACGTGTATGGGAAAAGCTAAGCAGTGAGTTGACAGATCTTACAGTATTCGATAAGTCAGAGCCAAAGCCTGGTATTCCAGGAGGAATCACATTTACAAAGGAGAACGGATCATGGATGATTCGTTTTTGGCCAGGTCTTTTTGCCGAATACTATGAGTATGAAGCTGAGTATGAAACATATGAAAGAGATAGTAATGATCAGCCTGTTCTGGAAGATGGTCTTTTAAAGAGGATTAAGATTGGAAGTAAGAATGGAGAGATAACAGATAATCTCTTAGAACTGCCAGATGAATTAGAAGGACAAAAGGTTGACGCTGTTGTATTTCATGTAAGAGCCGTCAATAAAGAGGGAACGTCTGAGTGGAGTACTGCGCAGGCGGCAGACGAAAGAATACAGCTGCCAGCTTTGTCATATCATCTGAGGCTTTGCAGCGAAAACACTAGTGTGCCAGATAATGAAGATAAGACAGCTTTGTATGAGATTGTAATTGACAATAAGGATGATTTTACGTCAATTACTGCTGGCGACAGAGAGTTAACAGTGACAGCTGTGTATTCATCAGCCGATTCAGATGAAGAAAAAAGTCAATCATCATCTGTAAAGTTTGGATGGGAAGAGACAGGACATATTGCAGTTACAAGTGAAGAGGCGATTACTATTAATTGCCGCGTGTCGTGTCAAGGTTATAAGAGCTCTACCTATTCAGAAAAAACATTTGATGTGCTGAGTGCAAATACTGTATGTGAAAACAAAGCGGTATTTGATGCTTCATTAAAGCCAGACAGAATGTATTCTGGTTTTAAAAACAAGGATGCATCTTTGTATCAGATTTTTGCAGGTCATGCACAAAAGAAGGAAATGGAGATTCAAACAGCGCTAGAGGCTGTTGATGAAGAACTTCAGGTACCGGTTCAGTATCAGGCATCAATAAAGAAATGCAGTACAGACAAGATGGAGCAGATGCATTTTGATACAGCTGACTGTACTGAAATGACAGTTGTTGCATATCCTGTTACCTTAATGTCAGGTCAGGTTGAGCTTGGTCATATTGTGTGTCAGGCAAATGGAAGCGAAAGTTGGAGTGCGTCAGAGCTTCTTGCAGCGCGAGTGACAAACGATGGAGTTTCTGCTGCGCCAGAAGATCCTGTGTTTTCATCAGGTGACAGTCTGATTCAGTCAGGAAAAGTTATGGATGGCTATGCGATTTTAGCAGAAGATGATGGCTACAGACTTTATTATTCACCTCTTTTGAAAAATAGCGCATTAATGCAGCACTCATCATCTGACCAGAGTCTGTACGGTGTTTGGCGCTATGAACTTACTCAAGAAGAAAGCGAAATTACACTTCCTGTATTGATTAGCGTAAATAAAAAGACAACAGATGATGACGAGATTGATGCTTCAAATGGCGCGCTTGTCATGTGGGATGCTGAAAGTGAGAAACCAAAGTATGAGGTACATCATATGAAGTTAACGTTACAGCTTTATCGAAGACAAACGAGGAGACGCTTTTACTATCAAAAGAAGAAATAGCTTCAGATGAAGAAACTTCATATTCGTGTCATGTCAGTGTGCCAGAAGACTGTGTAAGCCTGACTGTGCAGGTAAAAAGAGAAGGCATTACAGACAAAAATGGATTTACAATAAGCAGACCATCAACAAGTACACTTTCTGTGCATATTAAAGAAGACGAATCAGAGCCAGAGACTGAAACAGAAAGTGAATCTGAAAAGCCATCAGAGACTGAGACAGAAAGTGAATCAGAGTCGGAAAGTGAGTCTGAGACAGAAAGCGAATCTGAATCAGAAAGCGAATCTGAGTCAGAGACACCGCCAGAGCCAGAACCTCTTGCAGCACCAGAGCTTTTTATTTCAGACAAAAAGCAGGAATTTTTGTACCCGATTTTTGATCTGGATGAAAATGGAAACTGGAAGGATTCTGGAAGAAAGGCATCTGCATGGCAGGGAAGCATTTATTTTGATGTGAATGCGAATGAAGAAGGATGTGCAGGCTATAAGATCAATGTGCTGTCACTGCTTAAATCAAGGCAAATGACAAGAGATACACTTTTTTATCGCGATGCTTTTTCCTTTGAAATTGTAAAGGATGACAGTCAGGCAGGTTTTTATGTTCGCAGTATGCTTTCAACAAAGTCAGGCGGCTACACGATGGAGCAAAATGATACACAGGGTGGTCTTATTGGTGTATATGAGATGTATACAGACCGTTCAAATGGTATCTATACATATCTTATTCCATATTATGTTTCATGTGAAGGTAAGCAGGAAAAGGTCCTTGTATATGCATGGCTAAAGCAGACAAACACGACAGATGAAAATGGAGATCTTATTTCTGCCAGGTTTGAAGTGTTTGTGACAGATGGGGCAGCACCGCTTGGAGATGCTTACATAACAGAACCAGACTGTGCTGTAATGAGTTTACAGGCACTTGCAGGGACAACAACTGCAGAGGGTGAACAAAAGCAGTGGTTAGATTCAGATGTGACAAGTCTTTATCGTGATAAAGGTACAGATGAATTTAAAAAGACACAGCGAGAAAAAGAAAAGATGGAGGATACTTTTTCTGATGCCAGTGTAGAACAATGCGACAATACAGGCTTTGCATATTGTTTTGCACAAGGAACTGGAATTAGTGAATATCTTGTTCAGACTATGCAGCAACGAGTTACAAGGGAAGGAAAACAAACATACACATATCGTTTGCTTCCTGTTTATTGGAAATATGATACAGATGGTGTTCAAAAGAAATACAGTGTCTATTTACCAGAAGACGGCTATGCAGTGCCTTATACTGAGCAGGTCAATGGAAATGAGCCATATCTTTTATACGATCTTTCCATTCGCTTTGCATCAATGGATGAGATTGGCTTAAGCGATTGGTCAAAGGTTAGTGCAAACGTACATGACGGTGATAATAAGACATTTGTACTTTCAAAAAACACAAGTCTTGGTCATTTGACAGCACCAAAGTTTACTGGTTTGGCAGGTGAGATAGAGAAATCGTATACGCTTTTAGACCAAAGTAATCAGCCTGTGTCAGAGATTTTGCAAAACAAATGAAATTTCCTGGAGCTTAAACAGCGACTGGGAAAAGATGGCGGGCTTTGATGCGACACTTTTCTTTAATTGTCAAGATGGTCAGACAAAAGAGATTACCTTTTATTGGAGGGCAGAGGATTGGATAAAGGATCCTGCTGCATGGGAAGCATCATATGGAAGCAGTTTGCTGGAGAAACTGACAGTTTGTGAAGCAAAAGAGGAAGAAACGACTGAAGAAGAAACGACTGAAGAAGAAACGACTGAAGAAAAATCGACAGAAGAAAATTCTATCGAAGAAAGCTCCACCGAAGAAGCTTCAAGTGAGAAGGCAACAACAGAAAGTGCGTCTAGTGAGCCTTCCACAACTGAAGATACGACTTCTAAAGAAAGCATATCCTCAGAAGAAACAATGCAGACACAAGAGCAGGAAAGTACAACACCACTGCAAACGCCAGAAGCGACAACACTTTTGCCATCATCAGAAACATCACTGCCAGAGATACAGCAGACGATGGAGGAGGAATCACCAGCACCAGAGCAAGAGGCAAAGATTGAACGAAGGAATGTCATTTTGCGCGCAGCAGCACCGAGCTTAAAATCGTTTTTATTTGAGGTAAAAGCTGTACTTACGATAACATCCACTGTTCTTACAGACGGAAGCACACAATATCAGTTTACACTGACAGTTCCAAAGGAAGTGCCAGATGGATACACAGATGCAGAACAAAATAAACTGCAGTTGATGCAGCTTGATCATGTGGAGACAGCAGTTGTACTGCAGGATGAGGACAGCCCATATTATGGACAGATTGATGTAGAAATAATCAGCGAATAAATTAGAAAAAGCTCTCCTAGCTTCAAAATAAGCTAGAGGAGCTTTTTTCTAATTTTACTTTGTCTTTTCCTGAATTTTAGCATGTTCGCGCTCGGCATGCTCTGTCTGGCGTTCCATTTTCAGTTCCCAATGGATCAGGAATGTTAAAAGCGCACGCAGTACAATTACGGCTCCAAGAATACTCAGTTCCTCAATTGTATGGGAGACAACTGTTTTTAAAATCTCGCCTGCCATTTTAAATTCCAGAGACAGCGCCAGCGTTTCAGCCAGATCAATCTTTACTCTTGTATCATCAGAATTGAGACCAGAACGGATAAATTTGATAAATGATTTTATCGTTCCATAGGCGACAATAAAGACGCCGATCAGTTCTAGGATAGGAACAAGATATGAAATGACCACTTCAAGAATAAAATCAAGAAATTCTGCCGACATAAAAGAATCCTCCTGTGTATACTTAATATCCATCATAGTATACATAGGAGAAAATAGCAAATGATTTTTTATTCAAAATGAACATCAATTACCATAACTTCGCTATTTGTTCCAACGCGCATGTCGGGTCCGTAGACACCAATGCCGGAAGTGACAAAGCTGTACATGCTGTCAATCATTTTCATGCCCCAGTGATTTTCCCACACAAACGGCTGAACAATCGTCAGTGGGAAAAACTGGCCGGCATGTGTGTGACCAGAAAGAACTATATCAACACCGTGCGCATTGTAATCAGACAGATGATCAGGTTCATGGCTTATCACAAAAAGCGGCATAGATGGATCAAGATTCTTTGTGAGTTCATCAAGAGAAGCACGTTTTTTTGTTCCATTTCCGGTGCGTTTTTCATCAAGACGTCCAGTAAGATAAAAGCTGTTGTCTATTATTGCTGTCTCATCCTCAAGCACGCTAATATTACTTTTTTCAAGAAATTCATACATGCGTGGATCGCGCGGTGCATTTTTTGAAGAAATTGGAAAACCGGCAATCAATGTCTCTGTCACATCATGGTTTCCAAATACGGCATATGTTCCGTAAGTGCTGTTTATCTGTGACAGGAGCATTTCAAGACGCTCTGGA
>ENA-OQAZ01000383-OQAZ01000383.1-human-gut-metagenome-genome-assembly--contig:-NODE-383-length-25205-cov-3.432810_pt1 | contig 25205 bp, 23 predicted proteins | sample MGYA00242737_ERZ504531 | MGnify/ENA primary metagenome ERZ504531 (study PRJEB26092, sample SAMD00036244) | human gut metagenome | host: Homo sapiens | study: EMG produced TPA metagenomics assembly of... | reverse complement strand
TTTTTTCCTTTTTATTTTCATATTTTTCGAGTCAAAATACCTATATTGAAAACTACAACATAATTAACATTATGTAGAAAAGAGGGAACATATGGAAAGAGATATATTTGATGATATGATAAAGAGAGTGGACTGTTCATATGTATCTGATCTGAGATACAACAAAAAAATAGTAGAATCCAAGCTGAAAACGATGGATTTAAGTTTATATAATGAGAAGCAGCTGGAAGAATTTGCACAATATGTATTTAACTGTGGATGGAGTGAAATCGGCAGTAAGCTTGATAAATAAAAGATAAAATAATGAAAATGGATGCGGGATATGATAAAATGAATATCATATTCCGTATTTTTTGTGTATACGATGAGCCAAGTGCAGATTTGTGCTTGCACAAGGATCTGCATTTGGCGAATGTACATCACCTGGCTGTTAAGCGAGATGGTGTACAAAGTATACAAATCGAGTAGGAGTCAGCCTGCTCGATTATTTACAGAAAGGAGACAGCAGGAATGTCACACATCATTTTCCATATAGATGTCAATTCAGCCTACCTTAGTTGGACGGCAGTAGAACAACTGAAAAATGGTGCCGATGTGGACATCCGTACGATCCCCGCGATCATCGGCGGTGACAGAGAATCACGCCACGGGATCGTATTGGCGAAATCTCCTTCGGCAAAGAAATTCGGCATCCGGACGGGAGAGCCGGTGGTAAATGCGTTCCGCAAGTGTCCGAATCTTCATATGGATCCGCCAAATCACAGGATGTACAGGGAGTATAGCCGGAGACTGATGGATTCCTGAAAACCTATACACCGGAAATCGAGCAGGTCAGTGTGACGAGTGCTATATGGATTTTACCGGAATCGCACAGCGTTTTTCTTCGCCGGTGGAGGCTGCGTATGAAATCAAAGCCCGGGTTTATGAAAAGTTTGGGTTTACCGTGAATGTGGGAATTTCGACAAACAAGCTTCTGGCAAAAATGGCATCAGACTTTGAAAAGCCAAACCGTGTCCACACTCTTTTCCCGGAAGAAGTCAAGGAAAAAATGTGGCCGCTCCCGGTGAGTGAGCTTTTTATGGCAGGAAAGTCCAGTGTGGCGATTCTGGAAAAGCTGGAAATCCGGACAATTGGTGAGCTTGCGAAGACAGATCCGAAGCTTCTGGAATTCCATTTGAAAAGTCATGGGAGAACGCTGTGGGAATTTGCGAATGGAATCGGTGATGCAAAGGTGCAATCCGAGGAGACCGCTGCAAAGGGTGTCGGTAATTCCACCACACTTCCAAAAGATGTGGAAAAGGCAGAGGATGCAAAAAAGGTTCTATTTTCTCTGGCAGAAAGTGTGGGAAAGAGACTAAGGAAAGCAGGGCAGAAAGCCAATATGGTTAGTGTGGAAATCCGCTACAGTGATTTTCAGAATGTATCTCACCAGAAGCAGCTTGGCAGAGCATCCGGTGCAGATCAGGTGATCTACGAGGCGGCCTGCAGTCTGTTCGATGAGCTGTGGAACGGTAAGCCGATCAGATTGCTTGGTGTTCGCACAGCGAAGCTTGTGGATGAAGATGAACCGGAGCAGTTAAGCCTGTTTGACCTGCAATTCGAGGTGAAATCTGAGAAGCCGAAGAAGAGCATGGAAAAGCTGAAAAAGCTCAGTGCGGCAATGGGAGAGATCCGCGGAAAGTATGGGGCGGATGCGGTGATACGGGGCAGTGTTCTGGAGCAGAGAGAAAAAGAGAAGAAATATGAAAAGAAACAGTTCTGAAAATTTTCCGGGAAACTTTCAGAGCTGTTTCCATGCCTTGACACCTAAAGAATCCCTGGAGTATAATGAGATGATATGTAGAAATATAAGGGGATAGAAAGGAGCTTCTTTAAACAATGGAATTTAAAGACAGAGAATTTATTCCGGTACTGCTTGGTGGAGATATCAATACTTACAGTGTTGCCCGCGCATTTTATGAGCAGTATCAGGTGAAGACATATATATTTGGAAAGTTTGCAACAGGACCGAGTTACGGAAGTAAGATCATCGAATATCATCCGAATCCGAAGATTGATACGGACGATTATTTTCTTCAGACAGTCAATGGATTTGCAAAAAAGCATAAAGACAAAAAGATTATGCTCATCGGATGTGGTGACAGTTATGTGGCGCTGATCAGTAAGCATAAGGCAGAGCTTGAGAAAAATATTATCGCACCATATATCGATTTTGATCTGATGAACAGTCTGCAGCAGAAAGAGACTTTCTACAAGTTGTGCGAAAAGCATGGGGTAGATTATCCGGGAACGATTATTTACGATCAGTCCATGGGACTGGATTTTGAGATGAATTTCCCGTACCCGGTAATTTTAAAGCCGTCTGACAGTATTTCTTACTGGGAGCATCCGTTTGCAACCCAGAATAAGATCTACACGATCAAGGACAGAAAAGAACTGGAAAAAGTAATTCGGGATATCTATGGGGCAGGTTATACAGATAAACTGATCATCCAAGATATGATTCCGGGAAATGATGAATATATGCGTGTTCTGACTTCTTATTCTGACCGGAATGGAAAAGTTAAAATGATGTGTCTGGGACATGTACTCCTGGAAGAACACACACCACACGGACTTGGAAATCATGCAGTTATCATCACAGAGCCAAACGAAGAGCTGATGATGAAGGTGAAGAATCTGCTGGAAGATTTGCACTATGTAGGATTCTCCAACTTTGATATCAAGTATGACAGGCGTGATGGCAAATACCGTTTCTTCGAGATCAACACCCGCCAGGGACGAAGTAATTATTATGTGACAGGATCTGGATTCAATGTTGCAAAATATGTAGTAGAAGAATATGTTTACGGAAAAGAACTGCCGCTTGAATTTGCAAAAGAAGAACATCTCTGGATGACAGTACCGAAGGCAGTTGCTTTCAAATATATCAAAGAAGAAGCAAACCGTGAGAAGATGAGACGCTTCTTAAGGAAAAGAAGATGGTCAATCCGGTATTTAAGAGAGGTGATTTTAAACCAAGACGTTATCTTGCTATGGTGAAGAATCATCTCAGACAGTTTGGTAACTTTAAGAAATATTACAGCTAAGAGAAGCTGAAACAGGGAGAATGATATGCTGAAAAAATTAGGTGTTATCGGCGGAATGGGACCGGAGGCGACAAGTTTTTATTATGCAAGAGTGATCGCGAGGACAAAGGCGGAGAGTGATCAGGAGCATATCAACATGATCATTTTAAGTCATGCGACAATGCCGGACAGGACACAGGCAATCCTTACAGGAAATAAGCTTCCGTTTCTGAAAGCAATCACACAGGACGCAAGAGATCTGGAGATGCTGGGAGTGGAAAATATTGCGATTCCGTGCAATACCTCGCACTATTTCCTGGAAGATATCCAGAAATCTACAAGTGTTCCGATCATCAATATGGTAGAGGAGAGTGTCAGATATGTAGTAGAGGCTCATCCAAAAGTGAAGAAGATCGGGATCATGGGAACAGATGGAACGATGCAGGCAAAGACTTACCACCGAGCCTGCGAAAAATTTGGAATCACACCGGTAGTTCCGGGAGAAGCCTGCCAGAAAGATGTGATGTCGCTGATCTATGATGATATCAAAAAAGGAAAGCCGGGAGACAAGAACAAATTTGACCGTGCTTATAATGATCTGAAGGCAAAAGGCTGTGATGCAGTAATTCTTGCATGTACAGAGATTTCGGTATTCAAAGAATATTATCAGGTACCGGCAGACTGCATGGATGCAATGGATGTTCTGGTAAGAGAATCCATCATCAGATCAGGCGCAGAGTACCGGGAATAATACCGGAAAGAATATAAGGGAGATAAATACCAGATGGAAAAATACACGTTACAGGAGTACGCAAATCTGTTACAGAACCTGCGTATGATGAAAGAATTTTATTCAAATGGGGAAGAAGAAAAAAACGTAGGATATCTGACCTATGATTCCAGAGAGGTGACGGAAGGGACATTGTTTATTTGCAAAGGTGCGGCATTTAAGGCTGAGTATCTGGATGCAGCGATCGAAAAAGGTGCGATTGCTTATGTCAGCGAAGTAAAATATGAAACGAAAGAAGATGTTCCATATTTTCTGGTAGACGATATCCGTAAGGCGATGCCTCCACTTGCAGAGAAGTTCAATAATGCACCGTGGAAGAAACTGACGATCACCGGAATCGGCGGAACAAAAGGAAAATCCACTTCTGCTTACTATATGAAAGCAATCGTGGATGATTATATGGAAGCAACCGGTGGAAAGGAAAGTGCAGTCCTTTCTTCAATCGATATTTATGACGGAGTGATCAAGAAAGAATCCCATATTACTACGCCGGAGTCGGTAGAATTGCAGGAGCATCTGCGCCATGCCGTAGAAAGTGGTATTACATTTGCTGAGATGGAAGTATCTTCACAGGCGTTAAAATACAATCGTGTCGATAACATGCAGTTTGATGTGGGAATTTTTCTGAATATTTCAGAGGACCATATCAGTCCGATCGAGCATCCGGATTTTGAAGACTATTTTTCGTCTAAACTGAAATTTTCGGAAAATCACGTTACGGAGTTGTGAACATGGATGCAGATTTTGCAGACCGTATTCTGAAAGAGTCAAAGGTCTGTGAGAAGGTGCTGACGTTCAGTACAAAGAATCCGGAAGCGGATGTTTATGGTTATGAGATCCAGAAAGACGGACATGAAACGGTATTTATGGTAAAGACAGAGCTGTTTGATGAAGAATTCCGTCTGACGATGCCGGGACTTTTCAATGTGGAAAATGCACTGGCTGTCATTGCGGCATCCATTCTTCTTGAAATCCCGAAGGAGTATATGCACAGCGGTCTTTTGAGGGCAAGATCCAGCGGACGTATGGAGCTTTATGGAAGTGCAGATAAGAATCTGATCGCTGTTGTGGATTATGCACACAACAAGCTTAGTTTTGAAAAGCTGTTCTCTTCAATAAAAGATGAATATCCGGATTATAATATCGTATCGATCTTCGGATGCCCCGGAAAGAAAGCATTTATCCGGAGAAGAGACCTTGGAACGGTAGCGGGTCAGTATGCGAAAAAGGTTTATCTGACAGCGGAAGATCCGGGATATGAGCCAGTAGAGCAGATTTCCAAAGAAATCGCACAGTATGTGGAAGCACAAAACTGTCCGTATGCCATGATCGAGGATCGGGGAGAAGCAATCAAAGCAGCGATGGATGAAGCAGAGGGAAAGACTATTTCCTGATTACCGGAAAAGGAAATGAGACAAGACAGAAATATGGCTGTGAGTATCTGGACTGCAAATCAGATACACAGTATGTTAAAGAATATCTTGCCGAGTATGATAAAAAGCATCAATAGAAACTGAGAGATGGGTGGGTGTTCCTGCAAACGCACAGGATGCGTGAAAACGAAAGCAGGAAATCCACCCATTTTATATATTTTCATATCCGGTGTGACGTTTGAGGGGAAACAGCATATTCTGAAAACAAAGAGTCCAAAAAGAGGAGCCTTATGAAGCTTTCGGTTCTGTTTAAAAGGATTCAGCATGCGGTGATCCAAATGCCGGAATTAGAAGAAGAGATGGAAATCCGGGGGATTACCTGTAATTCCCAAAAGGCAGAAGAAGACAGTCTGTTTGTCTGCATTCAGGGAAACCGGGCAGATGGACATGATTATATAGAAGAAGCCTGCAACCTTGGGGCATCCTGCATTCTGATAGAAAAACTGGTATCTGGGGGAAGGATGCTGAAGTTTCCGGAAAATGTTGCCGTCGTTTTGGTAAAAGATACACGGGAAGCTCTTGCCGGGATCAGCAGGATCTGGTTTGGAAGTCCTGCTGATAAGTTGAAAGTGATTGGCGTGACCGGCACAAAGGGGAAAAGTACGGTGGCAGTGATGATCCGGGAGATGCTGGAAAGTCTTGGCCAAAAATGCGGACTGATCGGTACGATCGAACACCATCTTGGAAATGAAGTGGTAACTTCGCAAAATACGACCCGGATGCCTTTACCATTCAGTCGTATTTTGCTAAAATGGTAGAAGCAGGTTGCCACTATGCGGTGATGGAGGTATCTTCACAGGGAATAAAGCAGCATCGGATCGATGGAATTTGGTTTGAAATCGCGGTATTCACTAATTTCGGGGAGGATCACATCGGACCAGGCGAGCATGCAAGTCTTGGGGAATACCGATATTACAAATCATGTCTTTTTGAACAGTGCAGGATTGGAATAGGGAATCTGGATGATGCACAGTGCAGCTATATGTTCCAGAGAAAATGTTGCACGAAATACGGATTTACCTGTCGGGAAAAAGAAGGGCAGGAAAGAGGATTTAGAAACAGTCATGTACTGACGGCAGAAAAAATCAGTTTTCTGATGGAAGGTGGAGAACTTAAAACGGTATTTTATGCAGATGATAGAAAATATGAGCTTGCCCTTCCTGGAAAATTTAATGTGTACAATGCACTGGCTGCTTTACAGACGGTGAGCTGTCTTGGATTTGAAAGAGAAGAAGCAGGAGACGTGTTAAAGCATCTGGTGGTAAGAGGCAGGATGGAACGGGTAGATGCAGGAGAAAATATCCTGTGTTACATTGATTACGCGCATAATGCCATGAGTCTTGCAAAAGTGCTTAAAATGCTGAGAATTTACGAACCAAAACGTATTTTACTGGTGTTTGGATGTGGAGGCAACCGTGCCGGAAGCAGAAGAAGCGGGATGGGAAGAGTAGCAGGAGAGCTTGCGAATCTGACGATCATCACTTCAGATAATCCGAGATGGGAAGAGCCGGCAAAGATTATGGCAGACGTTGAAGAAGGCATCAAAGAAACTTCCGGAGCCTATCGGATGATCCAGGATCGGGAAGAGGCAGTATTCTTTGCGGTAGAAATGGCAAGACAAGGGGATATCCTTCTGATTGCGGGAAAGGGACATGAAAATTACCAGGAGATCCAGGGAGTCAGGTATCCGATGGATGACCGGGAACTGGTGCGAAAAGCCGTCAGGCTGGCTGCACAAAAGAGACAGAAAAAGGAACAGACAGAATGTACGCAGACATTATTATAGATATTACACATGAAAAACTGGATAAAGTATTTCAGTACCGTGTACCGGAAGAACTGGAAGGAGATTTACGGACCGGTGCAGGCGTCATTGTGCCGTTTGGACGTGGCAACCGGGAAACGAAAGGGTACATTGTCGGTTTTTCGGAAACATGTGATTATGATGCGGAAAAAATAAAAAATATTCTGCGCACGGATACATCGAGTGTGATGATTGAGGCAAGGCTGGTCGCACTTGCTGCGTGGATGAAAGAAAATTATGGCGGTACGATGATCCAGGCATTGAAGACGGTGCTTCCGATCAAGCGTACCGAGCAGCAGAAGGAACAGCGGATTTTAAAAAGATGTATTTCCAGAGAAGCAGGCGAAAAGAAGCTGGAAGAATATCTTCACAAGAACCAGAAAGCGCGGGCAAGACTGATGGCAGCACTTTTGGATGATGAAGAGGTAGAATATTCCCTGATCAGTCAGAAGCTGAATATCACGCTGACGGTGGTGAGAGCGCTTGAAGAGCAGGGGGTTCTGAAAATTAAAAATCATAAGATTTACCGGAATCCGGTTAAAGAAAAAGAGCAGCAGCGGCATTTTATTACTTACACGGAGGAGCAGGAAAGAGCAATCCGGACGTTTGAAAACGATTATAAAAAAGGAATCCGAAAGACCTATCTTTTATACGGTGTGACCGGAAGCGGCAAGACAGAGGTCTATATGGAAATGATCCGGCAGGTGGTAAAGGAAAAGCGGCAGGCAATCGTGCTGATTCCTGAGATCGCATTGACTTACCAGACGGTGATGCGTTTTTACCGGACATTTGGGGAACGCGTTTCCATCATGAATTCCAGACTTTCAGCGGGAGAGAGGTATGACCAGATGATGCGGGCGAAAAAAGGAGAGATCGATGTGATGATCGGTCCAAGATCTGCACTTTTTACCCCATTTCCGAGTCTTGGGCTGATCGTGATCGATGAGGAACATGAGGCAGCTTATAAAAGTGAACAGGTTCCCCGGTATCATGCGCGGGAGACGGCAATCGAACGAGCAAGCCTGGAAGGGGCAAGTGTGGTACTGGGATCGGCAACCCCTTCTATGGAGCTTTTTACCTGGTGCGAGCTGGGAGAGTATACGTTGCTGGAATTAAAGAGGCGGACTGCAAAAGCAGAACTCCCGGAGGTCTACACGGTGGATATGCGTGAAGAGCTGCAAAAAGGGAACCGTTCGATTTTAAGTGACAGGCTCCATGAGCTGATGGAAGACCGTCTGAAAAAGAAAGAACAGATCATTTTGTTTCTGAATCGAAGGGGGTATGCCGGATTCCTTTCTTGCAGGTCCTGCGGATATGTAGTAAAATGTCCTCATTGTGATGTTTCACTGGCAGCGCACAATAATGGGAAAATGGTGTGCCACTACTGTGGTTACGAAGAACCGGTTGCAAAAAAATGCCCGTCTTGCGGTTCTCCTCATATCGGAGGTTTCCGCGCAGGAACACAGCAGATTGAAGAACTGGTAAAAAAGGAATTTCCGCAGGCAAGGGTACTTCGGATGGATCTGGATACTACAAGATCCAAAGAAGGACATGAAAAGATTCTATCTGCATTTGCAAATGAAGAGGCAGATATTCTTGTCGGAACGCAGATGATCGTAAAAGGACATGATTTTCCAAATGTGACCCTGGTTGGCGTGCTTGCTGCGGATATGTCCTTATACTCGGATGATTTCCGGTCAGCAGAGAGGACATTCGAGCTTCTGACGCAGGCTGCGGGAAGGGCCGGAAGAGGGGCAAAAAAAGGAGAGGTCGTGATTCAGACCTACAGCCCGGAGCATTATAGTATCCAGACGGCAGCACGTCAGGATTATCAGGCATTTTATACAGAAGAGATGAATTACAGGGAACTGATGGGGTATCCGCCGGCAGAGCATCTGATGGCGGTACTGGTAGCCTGTGAGGATGAAGCACTTCTGGAAAAAGGAATGCACTATCTCAAATTATATGCAATGCGGATCACGAAGAACCGCAAGGTACAGGTGATCGGTCCGGCAGCTCCGGCAGTCGGAAAGGTCAAGGATGTGTACCGGAAAGTTTTGTATCTGAAGCAGGAATCCTATGAGATCCTGATTGAAATGAAAGATAAAATGGAACAATATATTGAATTGAACCGGGGATTTGCAAAGATGCGGATTCAGTTTGATTTTGATCCGATGAGTGGATTTTAAAAGAAAAGGCAGGAGGAAGAACAAATGGCAATTAGAAAAATCAGAGAAATAGGCGATGAAGTACTGACAAAGGTGTGTAAGGAAGTAACAAAGATGACACCAAGAACAACAGAACTGATCGATGATATGTTAGAGACCATGTACGAGGCAATGGGGGTAGGTCTTGCTGCACCACAGGTTGGAATTCTCAAAAGAATCGTTGTCATCGATATCGGAGAAGGTCCGGTTGTCATGATCAACCCACGCATCGTAGAGAGCAGCGGAGAACAGACCGGGGAAGAAGGATGCCTTAGTGTACCAGGTAAATCCGGTATTGTTACCCGTCCGAATTATGTAAAAGCAGTAGCACTTGATGAAGATATGAAAGAATACGAGATCGAAGGCGAAGGACTGATGGCAAGAGCAATCTGTCACGAACTGGAGCATCTGGACGGTCATCTTTATGTAGAAAAAGTAGAAGGCGAACTTCACAGCACAGAATACGAAGAAGCCTAGGCTGGAAGCGGGAGGTTAAGATAAGATGAAGATAATATTTATGGGAACTCCTGATTTCTCAGTCGGAACACTGGAAGCACTGGTAGAAGCAGGACATGAAGTAGTGCTCGCTGTCACACAGCCGGACAAGCCAAAAGGCAGAGGCAAAGAAATGCAGTTCACTCCGGTAAAAGAATGTGCACTTGCACATAATATCCCGGTCTATCAGCCAAAGAAGATCCGGGAACCTGAATGTATCGAAGAATTGAAAAAATATCAGGCAGATGTCTGCGTAGTCGTGGCATTTGGACAGATCCTTCCAAAAGAGATTCTGGAAATGACACCGTACGGATGTATCAATGTCCATGCATCTCTTCTGCCGAAATACCGCGGTGCTGCACCGATCCAATGGGCGGTCATCAATGGAGAAAAAGTATCCGGTGTCACAACGATGCAGATGGATGAAGGACTTGACACGGGTGATATGCTGGAAAAAGTAGAAATCACATTAGATAAAAAAGAAACAGGAGGAAGCCTTTTCAATAAACTTTCCGCAAAAGGAGCCGCACTCTGCGTCCATACCCTTGCAGAACTGGAAAAAGGAACCATTACTCCACAAAAACAGGGCGAAAGCACCACTGAATACGCAAAAATGCTCAACAAAAAATCCGGTGAGATCGACTGGACGAAAACAGCAGTAGAAATCGAACGCCTGATCCGCGGCTTAAATCCATGGCCAAGTGCCTACACCCAATGGGAAGGCAAAACGATGAAAATCTGGGAAGCAGAAGTAGAGGATGTTGTAGAAACCATAGATACTCATGAGCCGGAACGATCACAGAAGTCACAAAACACGGCTTCAAAGTTCAGACCGGCAAAGGCAGACTAGCCATCAAGTCCCTCCAGATTCCAGGAAAAAAACGCATGGAAGCCGATGCCTTCCTACGCGGATACCACATAGAAACAGGAGAAAAATTAGGCTAGAGTTTACTTTTAGAATTTGAGCTTTGCAAATTTAACAAATATTTTTCGACCTAACATATCTGGCGCAAAAAACGCAAAGCGTTTTTCGCGCCCTTTTGCGCATTTGTCCCATCGTGCACCGCACGATAGGACAAACAGCCGACACCCATTGAAAAATGTAGCCTGGAAGCGAAAGATATTCGCTAAGCAGGTCATCGAAAACGCCGGCACTTAGCAAGACCGAGCGCAAGCGAAGGTCGCGCTTAGTACCGCTGCGTTTCCGGACTAGCCGAATAAACGTCCACCGGACGTTTTATTTAGGCATGCAAAGCAAGCGCGAGCGGGCCTGCGTGCGAATATCTTTCGCTTCCGGGCGGACCCTTATTCAACAAGGAGGCAAACATGTATTACCCATATTATTTTGATCCAACTTATTTCCTTGTCATCATCGGCGTCATCATCTGCGCCCTTGCATCCGCCAAAGTGAATTCCACCTACGCCAGGTACGATCAGGTCCGCAACCACGCCGGGATCACCGGTGCGATGGCAGCGGAGCAGATCCTCAGGATGGAAGGGATTTATGATGTACAGGTGATGAGAGTAAGTGGAAAACTGACCGATCATTACGATCCGGCGAACCATGTACTGCGGCTTTCGGATTCCACTTACGGTTCGACATCGGTTGCGGCACTTGGAGTTGCAGCACATGAATGTGGACACGCGATCCAGCATGCAAGGCATTATGTACCGCTGACAATACGCGGAGCACTTGTTCCGGTGGCGAATTTTGGATCCGGGATTTCATGGCCGCTAATCATAATGGGATTATTTATTAGAGGAGAAATGTCTACATTGTTTATCAATCTTGGAATCCTGATGTTTTCATTGGCAGTGCTGTTCCAGATCATCACGCTTCCGGTAGAGTTTAATGCATCGGGAAGAGCACTTAAAATCCTGAAAAGTTCAGGCATGCTATATGAATCAGAAGTACGTGAGGCGAGAAGTGTTCTTACAGCGGCAGCGCTTACCTATGTGGCGAGTGCAGCATCTGCACTTCTGCAGCTTTTAAGAATACTGATCCTGACAGGAGGAAGAAGAAATGACGACGAATAACCAGGGAGTAGGTACAAGAGAACTTGCACTGATGATCCTGCTGGAAATCGAGCGTGGAGAGAAAAGTCATATCGTGCTCAGACAGGTGCTGGAAAAATATCAGTATCTGTCCAAGCAGGATCGTGCATTTCTGACCAGGCTTGCAGAAGGGACAACAGAGCGGAGGATAGAACTGGACTATATTATCAACCAGTTTTCAAAAGTAAAGACAGAAAAAATGAAACCGGTGATCCGCAATATCCTGCGCTGTGCGGTCTATCAGATCAAATACATGGATCAGGTCCGGATTCGGCAGCATGCAATGAAGCAGTCAACCTTGCTATCCGGAAAGGCTTTAAGAACCTGCGGGGATTTGTAAATGGGGTACTTAGAAATATCGCGCGAAACATTGATAAGATTGCGTATCCGGAGAATACAGAAGAATTTCTCTCAATAAAGTATTCCATGCCACAATGGATCATCCGTATGTGGGTGAGAGATTATGGAGAAGAGAAGACGAAATACATCCTGGAAGGTTTTTATAAAGAGCGTGCAACAACAATCCGGATCAATGGAAATGCAACCACCAAAGAAGAGCTGATCAGAGAGCTGACAGGAGAAGGCATTCAGGTAAAAGAACATCCGCTTCTTGCGTCTGCGCTTCTGATCTCAGGCTATGATTATCTGGCAGCAATCCCGGCGTTCCGGGAAGGAAAATTCCAGGTACAGGATGCAGCTTCGATCATGGTAGCGGAACAGGCAGGAATCAAAGAAGGAGATTACATACTGGATGTGTGCGCGGCACCGGGAGGAAAAGCGCTCCATGCGGCACAGATCCTGAATGGGACAGGTATGGTAGAGGCAAGGGATCTGACAGAGATGAAGGTAGAGCTGATTCGGGAAAATATTTCACGGATGGGATTTGAAAATATCCGTGCAGTGCAGCAGGATGCAACCTGCTTCGATGCGGACTCTGAGGAAAAAGCAGATGTTCTGATCGCGGATCTTCCGTGTTCCGGTCTTGGTGTTCTTGCGAAGAAGACCGATCTGAAGTATAAGATGAACCCGGAGACGGAGACTGAAGTTGCAGCACTTCAGAGAGAGATCCTGGATGCGGTTTGTCGATATGTGAAGCCGGAGGGAACACTGATGTACAGCACCTGTACGATCAGCAGGACAGAGAACGAGGAAAACGCCGGATGGTTTGCCGAAAAACATCCGGAATTTGACCTGGAATGGGAGAAACAGATTTTCCCGTCTGATATAACCGATGGTTTCTATATTGCTAAATTTATCCGGAGGGGCAGATAATGGAAAAAAAAGATATCGCTTCGTATTCATTTGAAGAGTTACAGGAAGAAATGCTGGCGATTGGAGAAAAAGGATTCCGCAGTCGACAGATTTATTCCTGGATCCATGAAAAGCTGGTGGATGATTTTGAAGAAATGACCAATCTTCCAAAAACTTTACGCCAGAAACTGGAAGCAGCATACGAAATACGAAGAGTCGAAATGGAAAAAAGACAGATTTCAAAGATTGACGGGACCAATAAATTCCTGTTTTGCCTGAAAGACGGGAATATGGTAGAAAGTGTTTTGATGAAATATAAACATGGCAATTCGGTATGCATATCCTCGCAGGTTGGCTGCCGGATGGGATGCCGTTTCTGTGCATCAACACTGGACGGGCTGGAACGAAACCTGACACCGTCAGAGATGTTAAGACAGGTTTACCAGATCCAGAAGATCACTGGCGAGAGAGTTTCTAATATTGTGATCATGGGAACCGGAGAACCGCTGGATAATTATGACAATTTTCTGAAATTCATTCACATGGTCAGTGATGAGCACGGGCTCAATATCAGCCAGAGAAATATCACGGCGTCTACCTGTGGAATTGTACCGAACATCCGGAGACTTGCTGAAGAAAAGCTGCAGATCACGCTGGCACTTTCCCTGCACGGTTCCAACCAGGAAAAGAGAAGATCGCTGATGCCGGTGGCAAATAAATACGAGCTTCATGAGGTTCTGGAAGCGTGTGATTATTACTTTGAAAAAACCGGACGGAGGATCACTTTTGAGTACAGTCTGGTTCACGGCGTAAACGATACACCGGAGGATGCAAAAGAGCTGATGGGAATCTTAAAAGACAGAAACTGCCATTTAAACCTGATTCCGGTGAACCCGATCAAGGAGAGAAACTACGAAAAACCGGACAAAAAAAGTGCCGAGAATTTCAAAAATAAACTTGAAAAAAACGGGATAAATGTTACTATAAGAAGAGAAATGGGCTCAGATATAGATGGAGCCTGTGGACAGTTACGGCGCAAGACGATGCAAGGAGTATAAAATATGAAAATATTTTCTATGACAGATGTTGGAAGAAAACGTGAAATGAACCAGGATTACGTGTTTGCCACAGATGAGTCATTAGGTACGCTGCCGAATCTTCTGGTAGTAGCCGATGGAATGGGTGGACACAAGGCAGGCGATTTTGCGTCAAAATATACGGTGGAAGTTCTGAAAGAAGAACTGAAGCATACATTAAAGGATGGGCCGGAAGAGATTTTAAAAGATGCGGCTCAGACAGCGAACCACAAGCTGATCGAGAAAGCAGATGAAGACATTAATCTGGAGGGGATGGGAACCACTCTGGTTGCGGCAACTGTGATCGATCATACACTTTATTTTATAAATGTAGGTGACAGCCGTCTGTATCTTCTGAATAAGGATATCAGGCAGCTTTCCAGAGACCATTCCCTGGTAGAAGAGATGGTTCGTCTGGGAGGAATCAATGAGGAAGAGGCAAGACATCATCCAGATAAGAATATCATTACCAGAGCAATTGGAGTAAAAGAGGATGTAGAGGCGGATTTTTATGAATTCAGCCTCAAAAAGGGAGATATCATCCTGATGTGTTCCGATGGACTCAGTAATATGATAGAGGATGAAGAAATTTTTGCGATAGTTAAAGGGGCAAGAGATATCGTAGAAGCCGGTCAGAATCTGATTGACCGGGCGAATGAGAACGGGGGCAATGACAATATCAGTGTTGTTCTTGCAGAACCGTTTTCTGATGAGGTGAGTATATGGTAAAAGACGGGATTTATTTAAGTGGCCGTTATCAGGTTCTGAGCAAGATCGGAGCCGGTGGAATGGCGGATGTATATAAGGCGAAGGACTGTATGCTGAACAGATATGTCGCAGTGAAAGTCCTGAAAAAAGAATACAGGGAAGATGAAAACTTTGTAAAGAAATTCCGGTCAGAAGCACAGGCAGCAGCAGGGCTTCTGAACCCGAATATTGTCAATGTATATGATGTAGGGGAGGATCGAGGACTCTATTATATGGTCATGGAGCTGGTAGAAGGAATCACTCTGAAAGAATATGTGCATAAAAAAGGAAAGCTTTCTTCCAAGGAAGCGATCAGTATTGCAATTCAGATGTGTACCGGTATTGAGGCAGCTCACAATCATCACATCATACACAGAGATATCAAACCGCAGAATATTATCATTTCCAAAGAAGGAAAGGTAAAGGTTACGGATTTTGGTATTGCAAAGGCGACAACATCGCAGACAGTCAGCACCAGTGCAATGGGATCGGTACACTATGTATCTCCAGAGCAGGCACGGGGTGGCTATTGTGATGAGAAGAGTGATATCTATTCTGCAGGTATCACCATGTATGAGATGGTGACCGGAAGGGTTCCTTTCGATGGCGATTCTACTGTTTCGGTTGCAATGAAGCATTTACAGGAGAATATTACCCCGCCTTCTGAGTATACACCGGATTTATATCCGGCGCTGGAGAAGATTATTCTCAAGTGTACACAGAAGAGCGCGGAAAGACGTTACCAGAGTGCCGGAGAACTGATCCAGGATCTGAAGAGGGCGTTGGTCGATCCGAGTGGCGAATTTGTAGATATGGTTCCGATCCGGAGTATGGGAGATACGGTGATGATCTCGCCGGAGCGGATGGCACGTATGAAAAAGCGTCAGGGCGATGGTTATGATGACGAAGAGTATGATGATGGCTATGACGATGAAGAATATGACGAAAATGATGACTATGATGAGGATGACGAAGAGGATAATTATAACGGGGGCAGACGCGGTAACAGTAAAAATGGCGTAGATCCGAAGATGAACAAGATGATGAAGATCCTCATGGTTGCAGTTGCAGTGATCGTTGCATTTGCGCTGATTTTCCTGATCGGCAAAGCAGCAGGTGTGTTCGGTAAGCGTTCAGACAGTCAGATTTCAGTTTCCAATGAGATTGAAGTGCCAAATCTGGTCGGACAGCCACAGAATGTTGCAGAGACGATGTGCGAAAAGAAGCAGCTGAAGCTGGAAGTAGAATCCGAGAAAGCATCAGATAAGGCAGCAGGTACGATTATTGAGCAGAAGACAAAAGCAGGAAAGAAAGTCAAGAAAAATACGGTGATCAAGGTTGTAATAAGTTCAGGACCGGAAAAGATCATGATCCAGAGTGTAGAGGGAATGAATGAAGATGCAGCCAAGAAAGCACTGATCAAACAGGGCTTTACGAGCAAGAACATTACTGTTACCAGTGAATACAGCAGTGATGTTGAAAGTGGAAAAGCTACAAGGACTGATCCGGCAGAGGGAACAGAGGTATCTGCTGATTCTAAGATCACACTGTATATCAGTAAAGGTGAAAAACAGCCGGATAAGGTGTCAGTTCCGTTAATTGTGGGAATGTATGTAAATGATGCGGTATCTACACTGAGTGCAAGCAGACTGTCCGATGGCGGAACGAGCAGTGAAGAATATTCAGATGATTATGCAGAAGGTATGATTATCCGTCAGAGCACAGATGTCGGAACGAAGGTGGCTGAAGGAACAAGTGTGAGTTATGTTGTCAGCAAAGGACCGAAGCCTGCAGATCAGGTGAAGGTACCAACTCTGACAGGAAAGACACTTGGAGATGCGATTTCAGCACTGAATGCCAGAAATCTGACTTATACAGAAGTTGATATTGACAGTGCAGAACCATCTGGAAAAGTTGTAAAAGTTGATCCTGGAGAAGGTACATCGGTAGATGTAGGAACTGCGATCACACTGTATGTAAGCAATGGCTCACAGGCAAGCAGTGGATCCGACAGTAACAATTCGGGTAGCAATAATTCCGGTAACAACTCAAATAACGGCAACAATACAGGAAATTAAAAGGACTGTTTTATGCAGGGAAGAATTATAAAAGGGATTGCAGGATTCTACTACGTTTATGACGTAGTAGAATCTGTCATTTATGAATGTAAAGCAAAAGGAATTTTCCGTAAGGAGAAGATTAAACCACTGGTCGGAGATCTGGTAGAATATGAGATCTTAGATGCAGAAGAGAAGACCGGTAATATCATCCGGATCCTTCCAAGGAAGAATGAACTGATCAGACCGGCAGTGGCAAATATTGATCAGGCACTGGTTGTATTTGCAGTGAAGAAGCCGGATCCGCATTTTAATCTGCTGGACAGGTTTCTGGTTATGATGGAGCGGCAGGAGATTCCGGTTATTATCTGTTTCAACAAGAAGGATATTGCAGATGAGCCGGAAATCGAGTCTCTGGAGAAGACTTATGAGGCTTGTGGGTACCGTGTGATCTTTGCAAGTGCCAGAGAAGGAGAAAATATTCTGGAGATTAAAGAGGCACTAAAAGGAAAGACAACAACTGTTGCCGGACCTTCAGGAGTTGGAAAATCCTCTCTGATCAACTGTCTTCAGGAAAATGTCAATATGGAGACCGGAAGTATCAGCAGAAAGATCGAGCGGGGAAAACATACTACCCGCCATTCAGAACTGATCCCGATCGACGAGGATTCCTATATCATGGATACACCGGGATTTTCGTCACTGTATACCAATGATTTTGGCAAGGAAGAATTGAAATATTATTTTCCGGAGTTTGATCAGTATCAGGGAGGCTGCAGGTTTCAGGGGTGTAATCACATCAGTGAACCGGGGTGTCTGGTAAAAGAGGCTCTGGAAGAGGGAAAAGTGCATCCGGTGCGGTATGAAGATTATTGTGAGATGTATCGGGAACTGGAACAGAAGGAAAAAAGGAGGTACTAAACTAAAATGGAATATAAATTATCACCATCTATTTTATCGGCAGATTTTTGTAATCTGGAAGAAGGTATCCGCCAGACAGAGGAAAATGGAGCGGTATATTTACATTTTGATGTGATGGATGGCGTGTTTGTACCGAGTATTTCTTTTGGAATGCCTGTGCTTGCATCAATCAAAACCGGCGGTAAAGCAGGTGATAGATACGCATCTGATGATTACGGAACCAATCCGTTATGTGGAAGCATTTGCAGAGGCAGGAGCGGATATTCTTACTGTACATTATGAAGCATGCAAGGATATACGTGCGACTCTGGACAAGATCAAAGCGTGTGGCATGAAGACAGGACTGGCAATTTCACCGGATACACCGGTGGAGGTCCTGAAGGAATTTCTTGGTGAAGTGGATATGTTCCTTGTGATGACAGTCCATCCGGGATTTGGCGGACAAAAGCTGATTTTTGAGATGCTGGATAAGGTCAGAACACTTAGGGCAATGCTGAATGAACGTGGACTTGAGACTGATATTCAGGTTGACGGAGGAATTTATGCATTCAATGTGAAAGAAGCACTGGATGCGGGAGCAAATGTGATTGTTGCGGGATCAGCTGTATTCAAAGGGAATGCAGGAGAAAACACAAGAGAATTGATGGAGATTTTAAAGAATTATGAGTAAGACAGTCATTATCAGTGGGGGAATGCTTGACGAGGGATTTGCAGAGAAGGTTCTTGAAGCAAATCCGGAGGCTTATATTATCGCAGTAGATAAGGGGCTTGAGTATCTGTATAACCATAAGATTGAGCCTCAGTATATTGTTGGGGATTTTGACAGTATTGATCCAAAGGTGATTGATTATTATCGCAAGGAGACGAATATTCCGATCCGGGAATATAATCCGGTTAAGGATGCGACGGATACAGAGATTGCGCTTCGGCTGGGAATTACACTGGGAAGCAAAGAGATGATCCTTCTTGGGGCAACCGGTGGAAGAATCGATCATTTGTGGGCGAATGTCCAGACACTTAGTGTGGCATGTGATGCCGGAGTAAATGCCTGCATTCTGGATGAGAAAAATAAAATCTGGGTAACGAATAAATCCTGTGTGCTGAAAAAGTCAGAAGCATACGGACCATATCTTTCTGTATTTTCTTTGGAAGGCGAGATTTATGATTTCAGTTTGGAGGGTACGAAATGGCCGCTCAATCATCATGATCTGATGCCGTGCGACAGTCTGACGGTGAGCAACCAGTTTGTGGATGATGAAGTGAAGATCAGTTTTGTAAATGGTCGGATTGTTATTATGGAAACGAAAGACTGATAAGAGATGTATAAGAAGAGAAAAGCCAGATATCATTCGAAAATGGTATCTGGTTTTTTTGCGTAAAAGATACTAGGTGTCTGAGATGAGTACTTTTTTGATTATAAAGCCGGATTTTGAAAAAAATCACGAATCTGAAAAAGGGTTGGACACAATCCGGCAACATGCTGCAGGGAGTGCATCCGAAAGTGGCATAAAATGCGGTCGGACAAGGAAATAAGTCAGGCGCTTATGGAGCGTCATCCTCTTTTGGAGGGGAAACTGGATTTATGATATTGTGGATTTTAGAACTTGTTTCTTATCTTTCGGTACTCTCTTGGGGAATATCCTTTCAGCTTGTGGAAAAGCCGGCTGAAATAAAGCTGATTATCATACCCGACGATTTTAGAAATTTCATTGATGGAATAGGTTGTTGTTTCAAGTAACATCTGGGCATTGTTAATTCGGATTCCCACAATAAACTGCATTGGTGTAGAACCTGTGTATTTTTTGAAGTTTCGGATAAACCAGCTGACACTCATTCCACGTGAGGCAGCATAATCATCTATGCTAATATTCTGGTTATAATTTTCACTGAAAAAGGTAACTGCGTTATCCATCTCGTGATCCAGGTATTCATTTTTCGAGATATGTTCCCTGGTCAGTTCCCGATGAAAGATGATAAGAAGATGACGGAGCAGAAGGACAAGCATTTCCTCATAATTATCTTGGCAACGCTGAAGCTCGATGATAATACGCTTGAAAATCTGTTCGTATTCCATAGAGGTTCCGACCTGAAATACACGCTCTTTATCCGGGAATCCATATTGCCGTAGGATATTTTTTACATTGTTGCCTGTAAAATGAATCCAGTATACTTCTGTCTTATCTTTTCCATAATATTCATATTTCTGAAGTTCCTTCGGTCTGTACAGTACAATATTACCGGCGGGGACAATCGTTTCGTTATCCACATTGTCAAAATGAAAATGCCCACAACCAGCAGTGATATAGATAATCTGATAATCCAGGCGTCCCCTTGGACGGTAGGTTGGTAACTTTGGATGGCTGGAAAGGCGGTAAGTACCGCAACTTCCTACAACCAGTGGGCGACTTTTGTCTTTGAAATCCATATGGGAGTGGTTTAAATAACCGGTATTCATATACATATGGTAGCACCTCTTTTCCTTTTTTTGTTATTGTATCATTTAGTGCATATTTTGTCTAATCCAATTCATAGACATGTTTTGCAGATTAGGATAAGATATATATAGCAAAACAGAGAAGCGTAAACATAAAAGTAAAAGACAAGGTTTGCTGTGGAAAAACAAAGTGCAAAAAAATGTATATGTATTAAAGGAGAGTTATTTATGATTGTACCACGTTATTATGAGGATTTAAGCGTACTGCATGAAAATACAATGCCAGCCAGAGCCTATTTTATTCCGGCATCCAAAAGAATGGATAACCTGGTGGAGCACAGGGAAGAGTCAGACCGAATGCAGTTATTGAACGGAACTTGGAAGTTCCAGTATTTTAACAGTATCTATGATGTTCAGGAACCCTTCTTTGAGAAAGATTATGATACAGAAAATTTTGATGAGATTCAGGTTCCGAGTGTATGGCAGATGGCAGGATATGATACACATCAGTATACAAACATCAGGTATCCGTTCCCATTTGATCCACCGTATGTACCACAGGATATTCCATGTGGAACATATGCACATACCTTTGTTTATCACAAAGATGAAAATGCACCAAAAGCTTTCTTGAATTTTGAAGGGGTAGACAGTTGCTTTTATGTATGGATCAATGGCTCTTATGTAGGGTATAGCCAGGTTTCTCATATGACCAGTGAGTTTGATATCACCGACCTCCTTCAGGACGGAGAAAACAGCATAGCGGTTCTGGTCATGAAGTGGTGTGATGGTTCCTATTTGGAAGATCAGGACAAATTCCGTATGAGTGGTATTTTCCGGGATGTGTACATTTTGAAACGCCCAAAACAGGCAATCAGTGATTATCATATTAAAACAAGAATTGAGGATATGCTTGCGAAAGTAGAAATTGAAATGAAATTCTACTCTCCGTTAAATGTAAAAATTTCGATTGAAGATAGAAACGGAGCAGTTGTAGCACTAGGAAGTATTGCTGAAGAAGGAACAGCTGTATTAGAAATCGCAAGTCCGGAACTTTGGAATACAGAAAATCCATATCTATATAAACTGATTCTTGAAACCGAGAATGAAGTAATTGTAGATCACATTGCATTAAGAAAGATAGAGATTAAAGACCAGGTTATTTATTTAAATGGACAGAAGATTAAATTCCGTGGTGTCAATCGACATGATTCTGATCCGGTTACTGGATTTACAATCAATTCGGAACAGATTACAACCGATCTTACGTTAATGAAGCAGCATAATTTTAATGCGATCCGTTCCAGCCACTATCCGAACGCACCATTTTTCTATGAAATGTGTGACAAGTATGGATTCATGGTAATAGATGAAGCAGATATTGAAGCTCATGGTCCATTTATGATCTACAGAAAAGAAGACACCGATTACAATCGGTTCAAACGATGGAATGAGAAGATTGCAGATGATCCGGTATGGGAAGAGGCAATCGTTGATCGCGTAAAACTTATGGTGGAACGTGACAAAAACCGTTTCTGTATTGTTATGTGGTCAATGGGAAATGAGAGTGCTTATGGCTGCAACTTTGAAAAAGCACTGGAATGGACAAAGAATTTTGATCCAGACCGCATCACACAATATGAGAGTGCAAGATACCGTAATTATGATGAAACATATGATTACAGCAATCTGGATGTGTACAGCCGGATGTATCCGGCGCTTTCCGAAATTCAGGAATATCTGGATAAAGATGGAAGCAAACCCTTCCTTTTGGTAGAGTACTGTCACAGTATGGGAAACGGACCTGGAGATTTTGAAGATTACTTCCAGATGATTCAGGATAATGATAAAATGTGCGGCGGCTTTGTCTGGGAATGGTGTGACCATGCGATTGCTCATGGAACTGCTGAGAATGGAAAGACTATATATGCTTATGGGGGCGACCATGGCGAAGAAATTCATGATGGCAACTTCTGTATGGATGGATTAGTATATCCGGACAGAACGGTACATACAGGACTTTTGGAATACAAGAATGTTTATCGCCCGGCAAGAGTTATTTCCTATAACAAAGAAAGCGGAGACTGGTGCTTCATAACTACATGGATTTTGATGACTTGAAAGATTATGTGAAGATTAGTTATGAGCTGACACAGGATGGTCTTGTGATCAGCAAAGGCATACTTCCGGAGTTTTCTGTGGCACCACACGGGGAAGGAAAAACAAACCTAAAGATCAATGTTCCAGAGAATGGGAAATGTTATTTAAAACTTATTTACCATCTGAAAAAAGAATTGCCACTGTTGGATGAAGACCATATTCTTGGATTTGATGAAATTGAGGTAAGTAAAGAGGATACAAAATGTAAACTTGCAGAGAAATGGATACCAAAAACAGTAGTGGACTCTGAATTACAGGTAAATGAAAATGATACACAGATTCATATCAAGGGGCGTGAATTTGCTTATACCATAGACAAACGTACTGCACTCTTTACAGAGATGAAATTCGCAGGGCGGGAATACTTGAACCATCCGATGGAATTAAATATTTGGAGAGCTCCAACAGATAACGATATGTACATCAAGTCTGAATGGAAGAAAGCCCACTATGATAAGGCTTACACAAGAGCCTATACGACAGAGGTTGTGCAGGGAAAACATGGTGTGAAGATTACAAGCCATGCTTCCGTTGTGGCAGAGACAGTACAGAAGATTCTTGATGTGACGATTACATGGAAAATAGAAGCTGCTGGAAAGATTGATGCAGATATTGCAGTAACAAAAGACGATGAATTCCCGGATCTTCCGAGATTTGGTGTGAGGATGTTCCTGGATAAAAAACTTTCAGCTGTAAGATACTTTGGAATGGGACCACAGGAAAGCTATTGTGACAAACATCAGGCTGCGAGCCACGGTTTGTATCAGGCAAATGTAGATGATTTGCATGAGGATTATATTCGCCCACAGGAAAATGGAAGCCATTATGATTGTGAATATGTAGAGCTTAACAACAGCCGATATGGAATTGTGGCCTCTGCGGAAAATGCCTTCTCATTCAATGCTTCTTATTATACGCAGGAAGAACTTGAGGAGAAAACGCATAATTATGAACTGACAGAATCAGATAGTGTAGTATTTTGTGTTGACTATGCACTAAATGGCATTGGTTCTAACAGTTGTGGTCCAGTTGTATTGGAGCAGTACCGATTTGATGATGTATTATTCCGGTTCCAGTTTACACTGATACCGTATATAAAGGGATAATAAAGTTTCATGTAACCCGTAAACAAGGAAAGAGAGTCTGATTGTTATGTAAAGTCCGGATATACAGAGCAATCAGACAAAAACAGAGAAAAAAATATAATTAGACATCATACGGTTAGACATATTGAGATTCTAAGTGCGATGAAGATGAGGAGCAAAGAAATTCGATGGAAGAAAAAAAGTATTTGAAATGGTATAACAAAATTGGATATGGATCAGGTGATATTGCAGGTAATGTAGTCTATGCGTTCCTGACATCTTTTATGATGGTCTATCTGACGGACTCGGTAGGACTTGCTGCAGGTGTCGTAGGTACCCTGATTGCCGTATCAAAACTATTTGATGGTTTTACGGATATATTTTTTGGATCAATGATTGACAAAACACACAGTAAAATGGGAAAAGCGAAACCCTGGATGCTATATGGATATATTGGTTGTGCCATTACGCTGGTCTGCTGTTTTGCAGTACCAGTCAGCTTGGGAACAACGGCTAAATATGCGTGGTTCTTTATCTCTTACACACTGTTAAATGGTGTGTTTTATACAGCAAACAATATTGCTTATTCAGCACTTACGTCATTGATTACAAAGAACAGCAAAGAGCGTGTGCAGATGGGATCTTACCGTTTTATTTTTGCGTTTTCAACAAGTCTTCTGATTCAGGCAATTACAGTTGGATTTGTAGATAAATGTGGTGGAGATGCTGCAGCATGGAGAACGGTTGCTATTATCTATGCAATCATTGGTCTTGTCGTAAATACGATTTCAGCACTTTCTGTTAAGGAACTTCCTGAGGAAGAACTTAACGAAGGAGAAGTAAAGGATGATAATGAAAAGTACGGAATGGTACAGGCATTCAAGCTTCTTGTTAAAAACAAATATTACATGATGATTTGTGGAACATATATTTTACAGCAGTTATATGGTGCCATGATTGGAGCTGGCATTTATTACATGACATGGGTACTGAAAAATAAGAATTTGTTTGGACAATTTGCATGGGCAGTAAATATTCCACTGATCATTGCCCTGATTTTCACACCGACATTAGTTGGTAAGTGGAAAGGTATGTATAAACTGAACTTAAGAGGTTATGTCTTAGCAGTCATCGGTAGAGCACTTGTTGTTGTTGCAGGATATATGGGCAGTGTTCCGCTGATGATGGCGTTTACAGCTCTTGCAGCCTTAGGTCAGGGACCATGGCAGGGAGATATGAATGCAGTTATCGCATCCTGCTCTGAATACACTTATCTTACACAGGGAAAGAGAATTGACGGAACGATGTACTCTTGTACTTCTCTTGGCGTAAAAATCGGTGGAGGTATTGGAACCGCTGTTGTTGGATGGATGCTTGAGTTCAGTGGATATGTCGGAACAAATGCAACTCAGCCGCAGTCTGCACTTGATATGATGCAGTTTATGTATCTTTGGCTTCCGTTAATCTTTGATGTATTGATTATGTTTGTACTTTCAAGAATGAATGTAGAAGATGCAAATAAAAAAACTGAAAGCAGAAAAAAAAAAAAATTACTGCAGATGAAGTAACGGATGCATCAGACATAAAATTAGAATTTGAACAGGAGAAAAGCGTTTGTCTGG
>ENA-OQAZ01000382-OQAZ01000382.1-human-gut-metagenome-genome-assembly--contig:-NODE-382-length-25261-cov-4.044402_pt1 | contig 25261 bp, 35 predicted proteins | sample MGYA00242737_ERZ504531 | MGnify/ENA primary metagenome ERZ504531 (study PRJEB26092, sample SAMD00036244) | human gut metagenome | host: Homo sapiens | study: EMG produced TPA metagenomics assembly of... | reverse complement strand
CCACCCGCACCGCGATGACGAAGGGGGTGCGGCTTGCGCTGCCCAGAACTCCGCCCCGATGTAGGGCCACGGTATGGCCCGGGCGGCGGTAGGGCGTTCTCGCCGCGCTGCTTTGCGTGCACCGAACCCTGCAGGGTGCGGCCGCTCTTTTTATTGCCCAGCGCATTGAAATTGCGGTTGGTGGTCAGGCAGTAGCGGATGGCATCCAGAATGGTGGTCTTGCCCACGGCGTTCACGCCGATCATATAGGTGAGCCGTGCGCAGTCGAAGGTGACATTTTCAAAGTTGTGCCAGTTGATAAGCTTCAGCCGTTTGAGTTCGATCATTCTTCACCCTCCCTGCTTCTTCCGGTCGTTCATAAAGGCCAAGCTCTGTGCGGGTGCGGGCAGATTCTGCCGCTGCATCCGCAAGGTCGGCATCCGGCAGGGCCAGCAGCACGGTGGGAAATACTTCAATGCGGCTGTCCAGCCCGGAAAGCCGCCCCACAGGCCGCGCCAGATTGTACCGGCGCAGGGTGCGCATGAGGTTTTCCAGCGTTTTCTGGTCCAGACGGCGGGGCAGATTCATCTTCTGCAGCTCGGTCTGCACCTCTTCCACCGTCACCAGCACCTCGTCGGCATTGGCCGCAAGGCTCTCGCGCTTTTGCAGGTATAAAAGCCGCAATACCAAAAGCAGGATGCTCTCGTATTTCAGCAGCCGGGCCTGACTGCCTCGTGGCCGTTGACCAAAGCCGCCGCCTGCAGGGGTGCCGGGTACAGCAATACAGAATAGCCCAGCGGGGCGAACACAGCGCGCACCTCGTCCAGATGGTCCTGCACATAGAGATATTTTGCCCGCTGATCCTCCACGCTGCCCAGCAGAAAGCAGTGGTTCAGCAGGTAGTTTGCGGTTTCTTCCAGCATGTTAATGGTTGCCATTTTCTTCCTCCCTGCGGCGGGTGAGGACAAAGTCCTCAAAGCGGAAACCGCCGCGCTCCACCCAATTGCCGGTGAGCTGAATGTCATAATCCCGGTGCGGCGACTGCGAGTAGGTATGCAGGCCGATGATGCGGGCAAAATCGTTCGGGTATTCGTCTGCCAGAAGTGCCGCGTTCACCTGCGGGCGGGCGGCAAGAGCCTGCCGGGCCAGCAGGGCCACGTTCTCCTCGGTAACGGCAAGGCGGGCGTAATCCAGCAGCAATTGCTGCTCTTTTTTGAGCTGTTCCGGATCGAATACTTCGGTGCGCACCGGGGCCAGCGGCTCGGCGGTGCGCTGGGCAGCGGGCGGGTACAGAAATTTCTCCCCGAACACTGCCGCCGGGTACAGATGCAGCCGCTTTGCCACCGGGCCGTCGTCCGGCTCAAACAGCTGCTCCGGGGTGCGGATGTCCTCGGCGTAGCGGCGCAGCAGGGCGGTGACGCTGCCCTGCGAAGAACGGTCGCTCAGCAGCAGGAACTGTGCCCGCTGCACAGCCCGCTTGCGGTAGCGGATGTGGCTTGCATCGATCTCGCGCATGAGCAGGCTCATCTCTTCCAGCGCGTCCCGCTGCTTCTGGATGAGTGCACGCACGGCAGGTGTCGCTTCGTTCGGGGCGCAGCGCTCCACCCGGGCATAATCAAAGGCCAGCTGCGCAGGTAGTTCTCCTCGCAGTCGTCCAGCTCTTCTTCCAGATAGGCGCGGTAGTTGAACAGGTTGTCGCTGGTCTTGAAGCGTGATAGCCGCCGCCACCACCTTTTCCTCGTACTGGTCGAACAGTTCCAGCACCTCCTGCGGGGTGCGGTTGCGGGTGAGCCGGTCGATATAGTGGCCAATGGAGCATTGAGCGCCCGGAGAGAGCGGTTCAGCGCTTCGAGGTCTGCGTCCACCTCTCGCAGAACGTTCTCATAGGGGCTTTTTTCCTGCCCGATGCTGCCCAGCAGCTGCCATGCCTTGTATAGCTTTCCGGTATAGGTAACTACGCGTGGATTCAAGATTTCTTCCAGCGCTTCCAGCAGCGGCGTTACCTCCGGCACAAAGGCAAGGGACGCTTCCCCCTCGTAGCTGCCGGGCTGCTCTTCCAGCCAGCCGGTGCGGCGCAGCCGCAGCAGAAAGCCCACGGCCAGCGTGTGAGGGTCGCGGGTGGGCTGCTCTTCTTCATCGCCCGCACCGTCGGCATCCAGCGCAAGGGGCTTTGCCAGTGCGGCAAAGTAATCCTCGGCACGCCAGACGGCCTCCGCACGGGAAATGCTGTAATCCGCCGTGTGGCGGCACTCCTCCCAGAGCAGAAGCAGCAATTCCGCATAAAAAGCCCGGTTCGGCCCCGCCAGCGGGCGGAACAGCCGCGGGGACACCAGTTCAAACAGCTGCATGGAAACGTCCTTTCTGTCTTGGTTCGATACCCTTTTATTGTACCACAGCGGGCGGAGTTTGTCACAAAAAGGCGAAAAAAAGCCTGCCGGGTGGGCGGGAGGATTTGAAATGCGCGCCGCGTGCGCTTTACGCATAAGCAGCGGAAGAATTATTTTAAATTTGCAATGCTGGAAACTCTGCGGATTTTCCAGCATTGCCTTTTCACAGGGAGGGGTCGCAGCAGGAAACGGCACCTCTGCCAAAAGGCGCAAAAAAACCCCGGGGAGCGAGTGCTCCTCGGGGCAACAAAACTTTATTAACTACGAATCGTACCTTCACACTTGATGGCAATGCAATGTAAGTCTTGCCATTGGAGGCCGTGTAGGTTGCAACACCGACATCTTTCATGGTAGACAGCTTTCCAGAAGGAGTGCCGGGGGTCACATTCTCCAGGACATCATCCAGTTTTGCCTTGAATTCATCGTTAACTTCCAGCGGCTTTACATCTTTCAGTTCAGCTTTTGTAACCGGTGTCAGCATTCCATCCATTTTATTCGGGTCAAATACATACATCACAAAAGAAACAGTGTTTTCAGTTTCATTCACATTGAGGTCAGAAACACACTGCATGTATGTTGTTCCGCTTTCATCATTCTGCACATACGGAACATCTTCTGCTTTGATAACGCCAGTATCATCCGTTTTGGCCAGAACGGCACGAACCTTGCTCTGCAGATCGGCATTATTGCTGTAGCTTGTGCCATTGACAGTATTCAGATACTTCAGCACCTTGCTCTCGATCTCATTCGAGCTGTTTCCACCAGCGCCACCGCCGCAAGCGGTGAGCATTGCCAGAACCATCACGCCGGCCAGAAGGGCGGCTGCGAAACGCTTGAACATTTTCATTGTAATGTTCCTCCTGTTTTCAAATTCTGACGGTTTGGGCGACCCCAAATCGCTTTACCCGTCTGAATTTATTTTATCCATACCCCCCCCCCGCATGTCAACAGCATATCGCCCAAATTCCGCAGTTCTTTTTGGCAATTGTCCCCAAACGCAAAAAAGCCCTGGAGGGCGGGGCAGACTCCTTCCGTCAAACCCTGCGGGTTTGCACCTCCCTCAGTGAGGGAGGCAACCCTCTCAGTCATCGCTGCGCGATGCCAGCTCCCCCGAGAGGGGGAGCTTATTTGCTGCAAACCGTCAGACTTGGCCTAAAAGCTCCCCCCTTTGGGGGAGCTGGGCACGCCGTAAGGCGTGACTGAGAGGGTTCAAACGCAAAAAAGCCCCGAAGCGGCCTTGCAGCCACGCTCCGGGGGAAAGGGTGATAGATTTTTACTTGTAGTAGTTCTTAATGCGGATGGTGATGCCAATGTAGTTCTGCTCGTTATCGCTCTTGACCACCACGCCTATATTCGACCAGATGCCATCCTGACTCACGTTGCCGCTGACATCCGTTTTAACATACAGCGAGATATAAGTCAGAACCGTGCTCAGGAACGTATCCTCATAGTTGTGCCGGGCAGTAATGGTGACAGCCAGATCATTTCCTACTCGATTCTGATAGAACCTGTACGCTCCTGCATAGCCGAAAACTTTATACTGGAGCGACTCATCCAGTCTCTTTTCAGCCACTGCGCGGAGCTCTGCGTCACTGGCCACCGAAATGCCCTTCTCCTTACCGATCTGCTCCATCACTTTCTGCTCTTCGGCTTTGTTGGTGGAGCTGCCGCCGCCACCGCCGCAGGCCGTCAGCAGGGCCAGAGCCATCACACCCACCAGAAGCAGGGCAGCAAATTTCTTCAGCTTTTCATTGTAAAGCGCCTCCTGTCATTTCAAGATTTTGTTGATTTGTCTCATTTCAGTGCTGTGTTTTCGCACTACAGAACGGGTGTCGTTCTGGCCTGATTATATCCGACAGCAGTTGGTTTTGTCAATCGAGAAGATGCATAAAGTTTCAGAAACATTTTCGTTCAAAATCAATGAAACAGCGGCTTTTTTGTTGCAGTATTGAGATATACTGTCCTTATTTCGCAAAGGTTCTTTACCGTGCTGGAAAATCTTCTTCCAGCCGGAAGCTCCATGCTGTTTTTTTCCGGGGCACAGTCCTTCCCGGTTTGAACAAATGTTGTGTTCCGATCCATCTTTCAGAATCCTTTCAAAAAATTACGATTTTACACAATTCTACCATTTTTGCATGGTAAAATAAGGTCGTAGAAAAAACAAAGGATGTGGCTCAATATGCAACACTGTCCCGCCCGCGCGGCACAGCGGCTGGCGGCGGCAGTTCTGGCGCTGTGCCTTGTGCTGGCTCTGGCCGTTCCCCACGCACACGCAGCTGCCCTGCAGGAAACGCACGGCATCCGGATGCTGGACTTCAGCACCAGCCAGATCCTTTCCATCGGCAACCAGACCTCCGGCAAATGCAGCTGGTACGCCTTGCGCTATGCACGCACCATTCTGGATGGAAAAGTTTCCTCCGGCAGCGGCATGTGGTCAAACGGTGCGGTCTGGTCTGCGGGCGGCTACTACGGTTATTCCGGCAGCCTGTCCGAGTGTCTGCAGAAGCTCTACACCGAGCTTTCCGCCGGGAAGCCGGTGATCGTGCATCTGAAAAACACTGCGGTGAGCGGCGTAAAACGGCACACGAACCGCACCTCCAGCTATGAATACCACCTGACCGGCTCCGGCTGGAACGAGGTCAATTACCCCCATATCGCCACCAGCGCCGCCTATGGCCACTGGGTCTGTGTGGTGGGCATCCGTGCGGATGCAGACCCCGCGAACCTGAAGGAGAGCGATTTCTACGCGCTGGACCCGGCCCGTGTTTCCGCAAACGGCACTCTGGCTGTGACCCGGCTGCTGGACGGCACCATCTGGACAGACAATTCCCCGCTGAAAACAGCAGGTTGATAAATTTAGAAAGAGCAAAAAAGCTGACGCTTTCGCGTCAGCTTTTTTGTTTGTTACGAACCCTCTCAGTCTCGCTTTGCTCGACAGCTCTCCCGAAGGGCGAGCTTTATAAGCGGGGATCATTCAAGATCCTCTTCCCGAGAGGCAGTGCTTGCCAAAAAATGTCAAAAAGCTCCCCCATCGGGGGAGCTGGCAAAGCCGACAGGCTTTGACTGAGAGGGTCTCGCATCAATACCCTTTTACCGAGAAGCCCCGCTCCCATGGGTCGGGCGGCAGATCCTTCTGGCGGATGCCGGTGATCTGGATATAATCGCTTTTCTGGATCATGGCGAACAGCCGCAGGAACTTTTCCGGGTCGCCCTGCACTTCCAGCGTCACGCTGCCGTCGTCCTCGTTCTCCACCCAGCCGGTCAGTTCCAGCGTCTGGGCCGCATAGCGGGCGCGGTAGCGGAAGCCCACCCCCTGCACCTGCCCTTCGATGGAATAGCGGCGGCGCACAGTGCCTTCCGGCAGGGCGGGCGGCGTGCGGTCTTTTTTGTTTAAAAAGTTGAACATATCATTTAAACCTTTACCGGGCTCGCCCTCTCCGTCATTGCTCCGCAATGCCACCTCTCCCAGAGTGAGAGCCTTGGCAGTCCATGCAACGTTTGCGGTTTTGCCAAGGGCTCCCCCTTCGGGGGAGCTGTCGAGCAAAGCGAGACTGAGAGGGCAAGGAAGCTTTCCTTTCCCTCAAAGCTCCTGATAGGCGGTCATCAGCGCCGGGATGAACTGCTTTTTGCGGCTCACCACACCGGGCAGGGTAAAGCTGCCGTCCTCGGCAGGCTGGGTCTCAAAGCCGTCCGAGAGCACCTCGGAAGCATAGCGGCCATCGCTGATGACCACGCTCTCCTCCTTGGGCACGTCGGTGAGCAGCATGTAGATATCCTCCACGTTCTGCTTGTTGCGGGCTTCTTCCAGATAGGGCTGCAGCAGCGCTTCGGCGGCAAGCAGATTCTTGCGGGTCATGTAGCTGCCCTGTGCCACGCCAAAGCGGATATCGCCGCACATGAACACCTTGAAGTCCTGCAGGAACACCTCCTCGGCGGTCTTGCCGTCCAGCTTTTCGCCTGCTTCAAACATCTCGCTGGCAAACTCGTCAATGTCCACACCGGCAATTTTTGCCAGACGCTTTGCAAGGGCCTCATCCAGCGGGGTGCAGGTGGGGCTGCGGAACACCAGCGTATCCGAAAGGATGGCCGCCAGCAGAAGGCCTGCGATCTGCGGCGGGATCTCCATACCGTTCTCGTCGTACATCTGGGTGATGATGGTGGCAGTGCAGCCCACCGGCTGGTTGCGGAAGTACACCGGGCCGCTGGTCTCTAGGCTGCCGATGCGGTGGTGGTCGATGATCTCCAGGATCTCGGCCTGGTCAAAGCCCTCCACGGCCTGGGTGGCCTCGTTGTGGTCCACCAGGATGATGCGGCGTTTTTGCAGATTGATGATGTTGCGGCGGCTGACCATGCCGCAGTATTTGCCGTCCTCGTCCAGGATGGGGAAATAGCGGTGGCGCACCTTGGCCATCACGCGGGTGACGTCTGCCACCGGGGTGACGAGGGTGAACTTCATGATGTCGCTGCGGGTCATATAGTAGGAGATGGGAGCGCACTGGCTGATCAGCTTACCGGCAGCATAGGTATCCACCGGGGCCGACATGATGGCCACGCCCATTTCCTCGGCAATGCGCTGGATGGTGCGGCCCACCTTGGAGCCGTTGCAGATGATGAGCAGCGACGCTTCTTTTTCAATGGCGCACAGCTGGCTTTCGTAGCGGTTGGTCAGGATGACGATGTCGCCTTTTTCCACGGTATTTTCCAGCATTTCGGGCGTGGCGGTGCCGATGCGGATGTGGCCGGTGGTGCACACGTCGTCCTCGCGGCCCACCACCATGGTGCCGCCCAGCGTTTCCAAAATATTGCGGTAGGTGGTCTGGCTCTTGGCCAGGATGCCGGTGTCGAACACGTCCATGTTGGCGGTGGCGATATCCTTGACCGTGATCACGCCCTCCAGCTCGTTGTCCGGGCTGGTGACCGGCAGGGTGTCGATCTGCTTGTCGCGCATGATCTCCCACGCCTTGCGCAGGCTGGTGGAGCCGGGGATGCCGGGCATCTCGCGGTAGTCCACATCGCGGATCTTCGGGTTCACGTCCGTGCACATACGCGGGGGCTTTACCCCGAACTTTTTGAGCACAAACTCGGTCTCCTGATTCATTTTGCCTGCACGGCGGGGCTCACAGACCAGATCACTGGTCTTGTTTTTCAACTCTGCATAGCAATGGCCGAGCAGATGGAATCGGTATCCGGGTTGCGGTGGCCGATCACGACCACCTTATGGGCTGCTTTTGGCATATTGTTCCCCCTTTGGGTTCTGATTTACCTTTTATTTCTTATCTCATTTACCACAGTGCACTCCCGCTCCTGCAAAGCACAGTGCACCTCAGGTTTATTTTATCACAATTGCCTGCACGGGTAAAGTGGAACAAACACGCTACGGCGCGGCTTTTCCGCCTGCCGCATTCCTTGACAGACCCTGCAAAAAACGGTAAGCTTTACCTGAAAAAAAAACACAAATGGAGGCATCTATGAAAAAACAGTTTTTCCGCATCCTCTCCTGCTGCGTGCTGCTGGCCTGCCTGTGCGCCCTGCCCGCCTACGCACAGGAACCCAAGGCCGCACAGCCCGCCTCAAAAGAGGATAAGGTGGTAACAGACGTCACCGGTTCTGCGACCTGATGCGCAATGTCGTTGGCTTTACCACCAACTTTGGCGGGCCGTACCACTTTGCGCAGGCAGACCACAAGTCCCCTGCGCAGGCCTACGGTGATGCCCCTGCCGAGGGAGCCGTTGCGGTGCTGCGGCTTTTTGCCCGCGCCGATGACCACGGCGATGTTCCCCTCAACACCAGCGGACACAGCTTCCTCACCATCACCAATGTCTCGGAGCAGGATATCAATGTGGGCGGACTGCTCATTGCGCCGGATACGTCCATCACCGTAAGCACCCGCGGCAACCGCTGCGAGCATTCCGGCATCTGGTACAATCTGGAGGGCTACTACAAATATTACCTGAACGCTTCTTACTATCAGAATCTTTACGGCATTCAGGTCTCACTGGACCAGAGCAGCTAGACACTGTAAATCAGGCATTGGCCAACGCAGACCACTGGTCGGTCATTTACAACTGCACCTCGTTCTCTGCGGGCCTCTGGAATGCCGTGTGCTCCGATACGCTCTGCGCCGGTGTGCCCGAGACCCCGGCCGACCTGAAAGCGGACATGCTGAGGAAGTACCCAGACAAGACGGTGTTCGGGCCGACCGTCCCGTATGATTATATCGTATATTACGGCACCAGCCTGACCCCCAGTCAGGAATTTTCCTGACAGAAGATTTTCTCTTGTAATTCTGCGCGTTCTGCTGTATGATATAGGTCATGTATCCAAGTGCATCTTGTCACCGTTACGGAGGAACCTATGACAGCAACCAAAACGCCCGCGTTCCATAAGCCGCCGCTGTTCACCCGGCAGCAGCTCATTGCCCTGCTGCTGCCGCTGATCGCAGAGCAGGCGCTCAGCGTGACCATCGGTCTGGCCGACACGCTGATGGTCTCCTCGGTGGGGGAAGCCGCTGTTTCCGGCGTGAGCCTTGTGGACAGCTTCAACACCCTGATGATCCAGATCATGAGCGCCTTGCCACCGGCGGCGCGGTGGTCACCAGCCAGTACATCGGCCGGCAGGAGCCAAAGGATGCCAAGAATGCAGCGGCGCAGATCCTGTTCATCCTGTCCAGCTTCAGCCTGCTGGTGGCCGCCGTTGTGGTGGCGGGCCGCCATGCCATCCTGCGCGGCATCTTCGGCTCCATCGACGTGGACGTGATGCGCTATGCCGAGACCTACTTTCTGCTCTCGGCCCTGAGCTACCCGTTCATCGGCCTGTACAACGCCGGTGCGGCCCTGTTCCGGGCGCAGGGCAACAGCAAGATCAGCATGATGTCCAGCCTTGTAATGAATGTGGTGAACATTGGCGGCAACGCCGTGCTGATCTACGGCTTCAAAATGGGCGTGATGGGTGCCGCACTGGCCAGCCTTGTGTCCCGTGCCATTGCCTGCGTGGCTGTGCTGTACCTGCTGCAGCGGCCCGCCTGCCGCTGCGGGTGGACGGCCTGCAGGCCCTTGCCCCGAAGGCACGGCTCATCCAGCAGATCCTGCGGGTGGGCATCCCTGCCGGTATTGAAAACGGCATGTTCCAGATCGGCAAGCTGTCCGTTTCCAGCCTGACCTCCACTCTGGGCACCGCCGCCATTGCGGCCAACGCCGTGGCAAACACCACCACCACCTTTTTGAACATCCCGGCCAACGCCGTGGGCATGGCTGCGCTGACCGTGGTGGGCCAGTGCCTTGGCGCAGGCGAAAAAGATCAGCCGTGTATTACTCCCGCCGCCTGATGCTGTTTGCCTACTGCGGCGCATGGTTCATGAACCTTTCGGCCTTCCTGTTTGCCAACAAATTTGCACTGGGCCTGTTCAGCCTCTCGCCGGAAGCCTACGCCATGGCGCTGGAAGTGATGGTGTGGTTCAACATCGTTTCGCTGTTCATCTGGCCTTCCAGCTTTACCATGCCCAACATCCTGCGTGCGGCAGGCGATGCCCGCTTTACCATGACCGTGAGCATCGTGTCCATGTGGGCCTTCCGGGTGGGCTTCTGCTACCTGTGTGTGCTGGCCTTCCACGGCGGCCTGCTGGCCATCTGGATGGGCATGTATCTGGACTGGGCGTTCCGCTCCCTGTGCTTCTTTGTACGCTTCGTGCGCGGCAAGTGGCTGGAACAGCAGGTCATCTGAATCTTTCCTCTGCATTTTATAAGAGCCTGCCGCGAAGGCAGGCTCTTTTTTACGCAATACGCACAAATAATTTATTTGTTTTTCAGCAATGTTGTCTGCTTTCGTTCTTGTTTTTGTCACATTCCCGGCGTATAATTTCACAGTGCTAAGAGCTTTCACTTCTGCAAAAAGGAGGCTTTTTCAATGAAACGCAGTTGGTTTTCGCGCCATCCGCTTTGCTTCATGGCGCTGTATCTCATACTTTATCTTTCCGCATTCAATTTCCTGAACACCCAGATCCATATGCCGCACATCCTCGTGCACTGTCGGCTGGACGATCTGATTCCCTTCTGCAAATATGCGGTCATCCCCTATTTTGCATGGTTTCCGTGGATCCCGTTCACCCTGTTCTTCCTTCTGTGGAAGGCACCCCGGGAGGACTTCTGGCGGCTGTGTATGCCGCTGTTCAGCGGTATGACCATTGCGCTGGCCTGCTACGTGATCCTGCCCACCGGGCTGAATCTGCGCCCCTGCTATGTGCCGGGCACAGACATCTTCGCCCGTGCGGTGCGGTTCCTGTACAGCACCGACACACCCATCAATGTCTGCCCGTCCATCCATGTGTTCAACTCGGTCACGCTGATGCTGGCCTATCACCGCTGCCGCATCTTTGAGCAGCCCCGGTTCCGCTGGATGCGCCCGGCCGCTGATGTGCTGTGCATCTCCATTGTATGCTCCACCATGCTGCTCAAGCAGCACAGCTGCATCGATGCAGCGCTGGGCGCTTTGCTGGCGCTGGCACTGGATACTGCGTTCAGCCGTATGATGGACACCAACGATCTGCCGCAGATGCGCCGCATCTGAATCTCTATAAAAAAAGATGCGCTGTCATCGGGAGACAGCGCATCTTTTTTTGTTCAGAACAGATCCTCCGGCAGGCAGACATCCTGCTTTGGCACCTTTGCCCAGGAAAAGTCCTTGATCAGGCTTTCCGGTGTGCGGGGCGCAGGCTCCGGCTGCAGGCCGTAGGCGTAGGCAAGCTTGCCCACGATCTCCTGCGCGGTATACTTTTCCCGCAGGTTTTCCAGACTCTGGTCGCCATCGCGCTTGGAGAGCCGCCGCCCATCCGGGGCCAGCAGCAGCGGGCAGTGGGCAAACCCCGGTGCCTGCAGGCCCAGCAGGCGGTATAAATACAGCTGCCGTGCCGTGGACGAAAGCAGGTCTGCACCGCGCACCACTTCGGTAACGCCCATGCGGGCATCGTCCACCACCACGGCCAACTGATAGGCGAACACGCCATCCGCCCGGCGCAGGTAGAAGTCACCGCAGTCGTGCAAAAGATTTTCGGTGTGCGGGCCCATGCAGCCATCCACAAATGTGATGTCCTCGTCCGGCACCATCAGACGATAGGCAGGGGCCTTCTTTTTGCGTTTTTCCTCAATTTCGGCAGCGGTCAGGCCGCGGCAGGTGCCGGATAGACCACGTTGCGTCCGAGGTATGGGGCGCGCTGGCCGCGTGCAGCTGGGCGCGGGAGCAAAAACACGGGTACACAAGGCCGCGCTCTTCCAGCTTTTTGTAGCTTGCGGTGTAGATCTCCGCGCACTCACTCTGGTAATAAGGGCCGTTCGGCCCGCCGGTGCTGCCGCCCTCGTCCCACGCAAGGCCCAGCCAGTCCAGATCCTGTTCCAGCAGGTCAGCATAGATGCGCGGGCAGCGCTCGGCATCCAAATCCTCAATGCGCAGCACGATACGCCCGCCCTGACTTTTTGCGCTGAGCCACGCCAACAGGCTGCAGGCCAGATTGCCAAGATGCAGCCGCCCGCTGGGGCTGGGGGCAAAGCGCCCGGTCACAGCGCTCACAGGCCCAGCTTCCACTCGCCATCCACGGGCTGGGAGATGGGCGTGTTATAGAACTCGGCCACGGCCTTTGCCATGTACTCGGCATCCTTGCAGCTGGCGGTCTCCATTGCGGAATGCATGGCCAGCTGTGCCAGACCGATATCCACCATGGGGATCAGGATCTGGTGGCCCAGCAGGTTGCCAGCGTGGAGCCGCCGGGAACATCCGCGCGGTTTGCGGCCACCTGCACCGGCACACCGGCTTTTTTGCAGATCTCGGCAAAGGCAGCGCCGGTAAAGCCGCTGGTGGTGTAGGTCTGGCGGGCATTGTACTTCAGCAGCACACCGCCGCCCATGACTGCCACATTGGCGGGATCGCTCTTTTCGGGGTGGTTGGGGTGGGTGGCGTGGCCATTGTCGCGCTCAGCAGCAGGCTGTTGGTGCAGGCACGGATGCTCTGCTCCCGGGTGATCCCCAGCTTTTCCTCAATGCGGGCCAGCACGTTGGCCATCAGGGTGCCCTGTGCGCCCTGCCGACTGGAGGAGCCCACCTCCTCGTTGTCGAACATGACCCACATATCACCCCGGCCTTCCTCCTCGCCGCGGCCCTGCAGGAAGCCCCACAGAGTGGTGTAGGCGCATTCCAGGTCATCGATGCGGCCGGACATGAAGTATTCGCCCTTCAGGCCCACACGCTCGGCCTTTTCACGGGTGCAGAGCACCAGGTCAGCATCCACGATGTCCTCAGCCTTGACCCCGGCTTCCTCAGCCAGAGCGTCCCGCAGGGTGGAGCCTGCCTCACCAAAGATGGGCTGCAGATCCACCTGAGGGTTGTACTTCATGCCGTTGTTCAGGTCATGGTTGAAGTGGATGCAGAGGTTGGGGATGACAGCCAGCGCCCGGTCGGGGTGGACCAGCAGGCTCCGGATGCCGTTCTCCGTGCGGACCAGAATGCGGCCCGCCACGCTCAGGGGACGGTCCAGCCAGGTGGGCATGATCATGCCGCCGTAGCCCTCGGTCTCCGCCTTGGCAAAGACCGTGTCCTTGCCGCCGTCCAGCTGCTTGATGCGCCAGGTGGAGAATCGCTGTGGCTGGCGGTGACATGCCAGCCGGTCAGCTCACCCTTGGGCATCCGCCATGCCAGCACGGCAGAGCCGTTGCGGGTGGTGTAATATCTGCCGCCGGGCACCAGCTCCCAGGCTGCGCTCTCGGGGCAGTTCTGGTAGCCGTTCTCTTCCAGGAGCTTCACAGCCGCAGCCGTGGAGTGGAAGGCGCTGACACCGGCGTTCAGGAAATCGAAGAGACCTTCGACGGAAAAGGTGTTATTCTGCATTTTATGTTCTCCTTTATTTTCAGGTTATCCGCTGCTAAACCTCTCCGTCATTGCTTCGCAATGCCACTTGTCCTGGTTGCGGCTCCCAACATTCACTTCGTGCAAAGTATTGCACTTGTGCCTTGTTGGCCGCTGCCCCAACAACAACTCCCTTCATCCGCCACTGGCGGCGGTTGTTGTTGCCTAATAGGAGAGGCAGGGGCCTTTCTTGGCTCCCCTGTTAGAGGAGCTGTCGCCGCAGGCGACTGAGAGGTTTCGCCACAATTATACCGTTTCTCTTCTCAAAATGCAATCACACCGGGGCCATCTCGGCAAGCTGCTGTTCAAGCGCATGGCGGAGCTGGGCGGCGTGCAGGCCGCAGACCAGCTGGACCCGGGTGCCCTGCACCACAAGACCTTTATGGGGCAGGGAGAGCAGAGCCCCCATATCCAGCAGCGAGGCATCCCGCACCGTGAGCCGGAGGCGGGTGAAGCAGTTTCCCAGCTGGGCGATGTTCTCCGGCCCACCCAGCGCGGCGATGAACCGGCACACCTCCTGCGGGTCGGCGTACGGGGACTGGTCTGTGGAAGGGGCTGCTTCCCGGCCCGGGGTGGGCAGATCCTTTGCTTTGATGAGGATGCTGAACACGGCAAAGTAGGTCAGGATCTCCGCAAGGCCCAGCAGATAGAGCAGCGGCAGGTTCTGCAGCTGCTCCCCGGCGCTCAGGTTGAACACCAGCGACCCCAGCAGGTTGGAGGTAAAAGCCCGGACATGCAGGACATGGAGCAGCACCATAAAGCCGCCCGTAATGACCGCATGGGCCACCCAGAGCAGGGGCGAAACGAAGCAGAACAGAAAATCAATGGGTTCGGTGATGGAGGCCACCGAGGCCGTGACCGCCAGCGGGATCATAGCGGCGGCGGTACGGGCACGATTCTCCCTGCGGGCCGTGAAGATGAAGGCCGCCGCAATGCCCAGATAGCCAAAGGTCTTGGTGAAGCCGGTGTACATCCAGACGATGCCGTCCGAGAGGGGCAGACCCATGGTGTACTCGGTCATGCAGACGGCGTAAGCGCTGTGTAGGTCACAGAGCCTACGGTCAGGCGCCGCCCAGCGAGGAGAACTGGAAGGGCATATAGATGAGGTGATGCAGGCCGGCGGGGATGAGCAGCCGTTCCAGAAAGCCGTAAAGGAACACACCCGCGTTCCCTGAAGCCGCGATCCAGCCCGTGAGGGCGCTGACCGCCCGCTGCAGCGGCGGGCAGACAAAGCAGAACCCCAGCCCCAGTGCCACCGCCAGCGCCGACAGCCACAAAAACGACCACCGCAGGCCCGAATAGAGCTGGGTGATCATGCCATAAAACTGCTTTTCGCAGGTGCGGTTGAAAAGCCACGCCGCCGCAAAGCCCAGCACGATGCCGCTTGCCACGCCGGTGTCCACCACCTGAATGCCCAGAATGGTGGTCTGGCCCGTGCCCGCAAGGCCGGTCATCCCGTTGGGCTGGGCAAGCAGTCCCAGCGCTTCCAGCGCGGTGTGGTTGGCTGTGAGGAACACAAGGTAAGCCATCAGCGCCAGCAGGGCGGCATCCTGCTTTTCGGTTTTGGCGCGCACGGCAGCCACCCCCACGCAGAGAATGACGCTGAGGTTGTTGATGAGCACCATCATCCGTTGTAAAGCAGCTGACCCACCAGCTGCAGTGGAGCCCACTGCAGCACCGGCAGCGCCTGACACAAGGGCTTGCTGGTGAGCAGCGCCCCCAGCACCAGCAGCAGGCCCGCCGCCGAAAGATAAGACAGCGGCGACAGCAGCGACTGTGAAAAGCGTTCCAGCCGCCGCAGAAATTTCTGCATCCGTTTCTCCCCCTTTTTCCGGTTCTTCACCCGTTTCTCCCAGTTTGACCATGGCCGGATTATACGCGCCAGCGCAAAAAATGTCAATCCCGCCCGACTGAGAAAAAAAGGACAAAAGTTTGTATAGTTTGCACAGCCGGGGTGAAAAATCGTCCTGCGCACGCCGATTGACAACAGCCCGGCAGAACAGTATACTAGAAATGTACCAGAGCAGTTTCTCCGGCAGATGGGCCGGAACACGATAAAAGGAGGCTTTCCTATGATTCGCAAGCGTATTCTTTCCCTGCTGGTCTGCGCCGCCCTGCTGTGCGGCGTGCTGGCAGGCTGCAGCACCTCTTCCGGCAGCACTGCCGCTTCCAGCTCTTCCGCTTCTGCAAGCGAGAGCATCCCCTCTTCCACCGTGACCGCCGATACCGGCAAGGTGGGCCCGCTGGACGCAGGCGAGAACTCCCTGTTCTCCCTCTCTGACCCGGACGATGCCTTTGCCCCCTGCCTCGGTTGGGGCCCCGGCGTGTCCGGCTGCTCGCTGAAATCCGTCATCGCGGCGGCTTCCCTGCTGAAATGGCCGATGGCTGCAACATGAGCATCCAGCCGGTCAGCGACATCAAAGCTGCCTATACCCAGTGGTTCGACAGCCTGAGCGCCGATGACCAGCAGAGCTTTGCCGATGCCTGGCCGCTCATCAAGGCTGATGCCGAGACCCTGCTGACCGACAAGGACAGCATGACCGGCCGCATTGAGGATGCCGGTCTGGATGCCAAAGAGCTGCCCGGCTGTTCCGAGGAAAACTGGAAAGCCCTGGCCGATGTCATTGACGTACTGGTCCCGGCTTCCAGCGAGTATTGATCGTCCTGTCTGCCACTGAATGCAAGAGACATAAAAATAAGCCCGACGTTGTCGGGCTTATTTTTATGTTCAGATCTTCTTCAGGGTGTACTGGCGGGTGCCCATGCCGATCTTTTCGGCCTGCTCCAGCGTTGCCTTCCACTCGACATTGGGGTTGGAATCCTTGAAGTTGTCGTGGTGGCAGTTCCAGCCGGGCTTTGCAAGGTTCTGGCCCAGCTGACTGTTGGGCAGGGGCTGTGCGTTCAGGCAGGCATCGGCACAGGCCTGATCCAGCGCCACGGGGTCAAAGGAGGCGAACATGCCGATATCCGGCAGGATGGGGGCATCGTTCTCGCCGTGGCAGTCACAGTTGGGGCTGATATCCTGCACCAGGCTGATGTGGAAGCAGGGGCGGTCTGCACAGACGGCGGCGGCGTACTCTGCCATCTTGCGGTCCAGCTCCTCGTTGGCGCTGCTGTCGATGGAATAGATGGCATCGAAGTTGCAGGCACCGATGCAGCGGCCGCAGCCCTTGCACTTTTCGTAATCAATGACCGCTTTGTTGTTCTCGTTGTAGCGGATGGCATCGGAGCCGCACTCCTTGGCGCAGCGGTGGCAGCCGCGGCAGAGCTCCTCCTGCACGGCGGGCTTACCGGAGGAGTGCTGCTCCATCTTGCCCGCACGGGAACCGCAGCCCATGCCGATGTTCTTGATGGCTCCGCCGAAGCCGGTCGCTTCGTGGCCCTTGAAGTGGGTCAGGCTGATGAAGATGTCGGCATCCATAATGGCGCGGCCGATCTTGGCGGTCTTGCAGTATTCGCCGTTGGGCACGGGCACCTCAAGCTCATCGGTGCCGCGCAGGCCATCGCCAATGATGATCTGGCAGCCGGTGGTCATGGGCCAGAAGCCGTTTTCCTGCGCGCAGCTCAGGTGCTCCAGCGCGTTCTTACGGCTGCCGGGTACAGCGTGTTGCAGTCGGTCAGGAAGGGCTGGCCCCCCTGCTCCTTGCACAGGTCTGCCACCACCTTGGCGTAGTTCGGGCGCAGGAAAGCCAGGTTGCCCAGCTCGCCAAAGTGCATCTTGATGGCCACGAACTTGCCGTCCATATCAATGCTCTTGATGCCCGCCGCAATGCACAGGCGGCGCAGCTTTTCGGTCAGGCTGGTGCCCACAGGACACCGGAAGTCGGTGTAATATACAGTCGATGCTTCCATAGGGATCTCCTCCGTTTTTGACAATTTCAGGCGCGGCACTTTCCCGCCGCCGGGTTCTCTCTTTATGGCTCCAGTATAGCACAAGGCCGGGCCGGTGCAATTGCCCCAGGGCGCAAAAAAGCCGCCCGGGCGGGCGGCTGGGGTGTTTGGGGAGCGATTTACGCAATGGCGGTGATGGCGGCCACGGCCAGGACGATCAGGCCCAGCACGATGCGGTAAAGACCGAAGAACTTGAAGTTATGGCGCTTGACGTAATCCATCAGGAAGCGGATGGCGGCAAGGCTGACCACAAAGGCGACCACGCAGCCCACAACGAGGACAGCGATCTCGGTGCCGGTCATCGCAGCGCCGGAGAGGACGAACTTGACCACCTTGAGCAGGGACGCGCCCGCCATAACGGGGATGGCGAGGAAGAAGGTAAACTCAGCCACACAGGCACGGGACAGACCCAGCAGCAGGCCGCCCACGATGGTGGCACCGGAGCGGGAGGTGCCGGGGATGATGGCCAGCATCTGCCACACGCCGACGATGAAGGCTTCGCGGTAGGTGATCTGTTCCAGCCGGTTGACATGCGGGGCGGTGCGGCGGTTCTCCACAAGGATGAAGAGGACACCATACAGGATCAGCATGGCGGCGACTGTAATGTAATTGTAGAAGCGGGTCTCAAACCAGTCGTCCAGCGGGCTGATGATGAGCACCGGGATGGTGGCGGCCACCACCTTGAACCAGAGCTGCCAGACGGCAGGCTTGGAGCAGACGCGGCCATGGCGCAGGCCGAAGGGCCAGAGCTTATTCCAGAACAACACCACCACAGCCAGAATGGCACCCAGCTGGATGACCACGCGGAACATGGACATGAATTCCTCGCTGGCGTTGAACTTGACCACCTGCTCCACCAGGATCATGTGGCCGGTGGACGAGACGGGCAGCCACTCGGTAATGCCCTCCACAATGCCCATCAGGATGGCTTTCAGTATTTCAAGAAACATGGGTTCTCCTCCCTGCAAAGCGGCACAGGCGCTCTGCACACATTCAGATTGGGTTCGCTTTCCAGTATATCATATTCTAAGAGCCTGCGCACGAAAAATCACAAATTTTATACAGGAGCACTGTCTGCTTTTTCTGTATTTATCTGCCGCCGGAAATATGCTATACTGGACACAACGTTTTTCCCTGTGTTTCCTTCTGACACGGACTGCCGGGCCAGACAACAACAGATTTTGAACAATGAGGTGACATCCATGAATATTCTGGTGATCGGCTGCGACCAGGTGGGCGCGGCACTGGTGCGGGATCTGGAACGCATCGGCCATGATATTTCCCTGATCGAAAAGGCCCCCGAGCAGCTCAAGCGGCTGGACAGCTTTGATGATTATTCCTTTGGCGGCACGGCCCTTGTGGGCGACCCCACCGACCCGACATCCTCAAGCAGGGCGGCGTGGAGAACTGCGACGCTGTGGCCGCCGTGAGCGAGGATGACTCCGTGAACCTGATGGCCGCACAGATCGCAAAGAACATCTTCCGGCGCGAAAAGGTCATCTGCCGCGTCTCTGACCCGCATTTGCAGGTGCTCTACCACAAGACCTACGAGCTGGACACGATCTGCCCCACCATCCTGACAGAGCAGGCAGTGTTCCGTGCGCTGGCGAAATAATGGAAACTGGCTCACCCTCTCAGTCAAAGCCTGACGGCTTTGCCAGCTCCCCCAAAGGGGGAGCCAAGAGCTGGTTCAGGCAAAGTTTCTATATACTTTAAGTATTATGAGGTTTTTATATGAAAGTTTGTATTGCAGGCGGCGGGCGTGTTGGGCGGTATCTGGCCCAGAGCCTGCTGACGAACCACCATTCGGTGGTCATCATTGAACCCATCGAGGCCCAGTGCCGGATGCTGGCAGATTCGCTGGACATCCCCGTGATCTGCGGCGATTCCATCAGCGTGGACACCCTGCGCACCGCCGATGTTGGCAGCTGCAACGCCTTTGTGGCCGTGACAGGCTCAGACGAGGACAACCTCGTGGCCTGCCAGATCGCCAAGCGGGAGTTCGGCGTGGACCGCACCGTGCCCGGGCTCCAACCCCAGAACCGGGAGCTGCTGCACACCTTAGGCGTGGACACCGTGGTCTGCGGCACCGACAACCTGAGCCACATTCTGGAGCGGGAGATCGAGACGGATACCATCCGCCAGCTGCTCAGCCTGGGCGGCGGCACGGCCAGCCTGAACGAGATCCTGCTGCCCGAGAACTTCAAGTTTGCGGGCAAGGCCATCATGGATGTGCCCATTCCCGGTGATGCCATTCTGGTCAGCATCACCCGCGACACTGAGTTCATCATCCCCCACGGCAACACCGTTCTGCTGCCCTGGGACCGCATCCTGGTGCTGACGCAGGACGATACCCTGCACCTGCTGACCGATGCCTGGGAGCTGAACAGCAAGTGACGGAGCGGGAGCTGCGCCGCACGGCGCTCATCATCCCGCCCCGGGGCCGGGCTGTGCTCTGCTGCTGGGCCGCCATCGGGCCTGTTGGCGGCTCCCTTTGTGTTCTGGCAGAGCTGCCGCCGGGGTGGTGTTCTGCCTGCTCTGGGCCGCACTGGTGACGGTGGTGTACCAGGCGCGCCTGCAGCTATGCCGCCGCGCTGGGCGCGGAGACCCTGACGGTGTACTCCGGCATCGTCTTCCCGCTGCGGCGGGCGATCCGACGCAGGGCCGTAACAGGCTGTTCCGGCTGCGCACGCCGCTGCTCCGGCTGGCAGGGGTATCGGTGGTCGTCATCACGGCACCGGGCACGCGGCTTATTTTACCGGCGGTTCCGGCAGAGCAGGCCGCTGCCCTCACCCATGCCCTTGCGGAGGAGATCCGATGAACGAGCGCCGCCTGCACCCCTTTACCGTCCTGCGGTTTCTGCGCAAGACGCTGGTGGTCTATCTGCTGCCGCTGGTCCAGGTGCTGTTTGAGCGGAACTGGACAGCCCTGCACACAGCTCTGCGGCAGGATGCGCTGCTGTTCCTTTTACTCTGCGCCGTGAGCTGGGGCATCCTGCACGTGAGCAGCTGGAGCCTGGACGACACCGGAGCCTTTCATCTGCACTGGCGGCTGGGCATCCGGCTGGATCGTGCCCTGCGGGGCGAGATGCTGGCTGCATTGACCATCGACCGGCCCCTGCTCTACCGGATGGCCGGGGCAAGCCGCCTGACCCTTTACCCAGTGGGCGCGGCGCAAAAGCACACCCTTTCGGTCTGCCTGCCCAAAGCCGATGCCGAGGCGGTGGCAGACCAGCTGATGCCTCTGGTAAAGCCTGCCCTGCACCGGCCGCCGGAGGGGAACGGGCGGCGCTGGGTTTTCTGGGGGCCAACGGCCTCTCCACGCTGGCCCTGTTTGTGCTGGCCGTGCGCCAGACCCGGGATGTTTCGGACTGGAACCCTGCCGTTTTTACCCAGATCCAGGTGAGCTTTTCTGGCCCGATTCGCGGCGCGGTGGCTCCCCACAGGCGCGGCGTGGCTGCTGGCGGCCGCAGGCTTCTGCTGGGGGCCAGCCTGATGCGCAGCTTTGCCCAGACCGTGCACTACACTGTCTGGCACACGGCCGACCAGATCGGCAGCAGGGGCGGCTGGCTGGGGCACTTCGAGTGCCGGGTACGGACAAGCGAGATCAGCTTTGCAGATGTCCGCATCTCCCCCGCCGCCCGGCTGATGAAGCGCTGGCCGGTCTTTGTAACGGCGGGCGGCTGCTCCCCTGAGCTGCCGCTGTTCGTCTGCCGCAGCGGCGAGGAGGCATTGTTCCGGGAGCTGCTGCCGGAGTTCCGGATGCCGCCCGACCTGCTGGCCCGCACCGAGCAGCGCAGTCTCATCTTTTTTGCACCGGCAGGCATTCCCTTTGCCTCTGCCTGCTGCTGACGCTGGTCTCGGCCACAGTGCTGCCCCAGCTGACCGTGACCCTGCTCATCCCCACGTTCTTCTTTGGGGCGCTGCTGGCCGGGGCCGCGGCCGGCTACCGGCGGGAGGGACTCTGGCTGCGGGAGGGCCGCATGACCCTGCGGCGGCAGCAGGGGCTTTACCTGCACTGCATCTGTGTGTTTCACCCGGATGTCTGCCTGACCGCAGCACAAAGCCCCTGGGCTGCCAGTGTGGGCCGCACCAACCTGACCTTGACCTTTCCCGGCTGGGTAAAGCTCAAGGTGCGAAGCGTGCCGCTGCGGGATGCGAAGAAATTTTTCAGATTTATGGAAACGAATTAAACCTCTCAGCCGCCGATCGGCGACAGCTCCCCCAATAAGGGGAGCCCTTGGCATAAAGATAACGTTATTGTTTTTAGGGGAAGTAAAATTGTTATGATTCATACGGTATTATTTGATTTGGACGGCACTTTGCTGAACACCATCGACGACCTGGCTGATGCAGGCAACTGGTGTGTGCACAGCATGGGTGGCCGGAGTTTACGGTGGAGCAGTTCAAACACATGGTGGGCAACGGCATCCCGAAGCTCGTGGAGCGGTTTTCGCCCGCCGAAGCCCGCACACCGGAGCAGCTGGCCGCTACGCTGGCGGAGTTTACCGCCCGGTACGATGCCACAAGGAGGACAAGACCGCGCCTTACCCGGGCATTGCTGCCTCATTGACGCGCTGAACGCCGCAGGCGTGCAGTGCGCGGTGTTCTCCAACAAGGCTGACCCGCTGTGCGGCAAGATCATCGAGCATTATTTCGGGGCAGGTCGGTTTGTTCTGGTGCGGGGCAGCCGCCCGGGCGTGCCCACCAAGCCCGACCCCACCGGTGTTTACAGTCTGATGCAGGGCCTGCACGCAGACCCTGCCAGCACCCTGTTCGTGGGCGACAGCGACGTAGATATCCTGACCGGGCACAATGCCGGTCTGCCTGCCATGGGGGCGCTGTGGGGCTTCCGGGGCCGCGCAGAGCTGACTGCTGCCGGAGCCGATGCACTGGCCGGCGTGCCTGAGGATATTTTAGAATACGTTAGAACACATTAAAGGAACGACCCTCTCCGGCGCTGTGAAGCACTGACGGAGAGGGTCGATTTTTATTTGCAGACTGTTCACAGGATGTTTCTTGCATAAACTCCCCTGTTTTCCTATAATATAGTTCCCATTTGATACAATTGAGAAACGGAGGACTTGCCCATGGCAGCTGAAAAGAAAATCTCCCCCAACGTAGAGAGCCGCCTGCGCCACAACATCCTGAAAATGCCCCAGGAGGTATATGCCGCCAGCGGCATCGTCATCAACGGGCGGCGGCTGAAAAGCTTTGTATTCACCACCGACCTTGCCATCATCCGCAACTGCGACGCGGACGCGGTGTTCGCGGTCTATCCTTTCACGCCCCAGCAGGCCATCAGCGATGCCATCATCAAGGCATCCTACATCCCGGTGTTCTGCGGTGTGGGCGGCGGCACCACCCACGGCGTGCGCACCCTGAACCTTGCCCGCGATGTGGAGAGCCAGGGTGCCATGGGCGTGGTGCTCAATTCCCCCATCTCTGACCTGAACCTGCTGGCGGTTTCGCGGGTGGTGGACATCCCGGTCATCATCACAGTGACAAAAGAGGACACCAACATCCAGAGCCGCATTGATTCCGGGGCATCCATCCTGAATGTGGCCTGCAGCACCGACACGCCCCGGGTGGTGGCAAAGATCCGGGAGCAGTTCCCGGATGTGCCCATCATCGCCAGCGGCGGCAAGACCGGCGAGAGCATTTCCGCCACCATTGCGGCGGGTGCCAACGCCATCACCTACACGCCGCCCTCTCCGGCTGTGCTGTTCAAGGAAATGATGGAGAAGTATCGGGAATGATTTACGCAAGACGCTGTAACTTTTTTCTGTTACAGCGTCTTTTTTATGCAATGGAAGGAGATATTTCAGAAATTTTTGAATTTTTGCGAAATAATTGTTGACAAATCGCGGTCGATTGGCTATAATAATAAAGCACTGTTCAAGTGCACAAAATAAATATGGCGGTATAGCTCAGTTGGCTAGAGCATTCGGTTCATACCCGAAGTGTCACCGGTTCAAATCCAGTTACCGCTACCACGTTACAGAGTTTCGCTAAGATAAGGGGGACGGTCGTCCGCAGTAGTGGATGATGGATGTCGGAGGTTTTAGCGAAGCTCTGTGTTTTTGAGGCCCGTTGGTCAAGCGGTTAAGACACGGCCCTTTCACGGCTGTAACATGGGTTCGATTCCCGTACGGGTCACCAAAAAGCTTCTGATTGAAAAATCAGGAGCTTTTTTCTTTTTGTTTTTTCTACACAACAAAACCCCACCGCATCCATGCAGGAAGCGGCGGGGGTTTTCAACATTTTATGAGTGCTTTGTGGAAAAGCTCAGGCTCAGCCCTTCTTGTGGGTGGGAACCATAACTTCCAGGCCGCCCATGTAGGGCTGCAGCACCTTGGGGATGGTCACGGAGCCATCGGCCTGCAGATGGTTCTCCAGGAAGGCGATCAGCATACGCGGAGGAGCCACGCAGGTGTTGTTCAGGGTGTGGGCCAGATAGGTCTTGCCGTCCTTGCCCTTAACGCGGATGTGCAGGCGGCGTGCCTGTGCATCGCCCAGGTTGGAGCAGGAGCAGACCTCAAAGTACTTCTGCTGGCGGGGGCTCCAGGCCTCGATATCGCAGCTCTTGACCTTCAGGTCAGCCAGATCGCCGGAGCAGCAATTCAGCTGGCGCACGGGGATCTCCATGCTGCGGAACAGCTCCACGGAGTTCTTCCAGAGCTTCTCGTACCAGTCGGCGCTCTCCTCGGGGCGGCAGACCACGATCATCTCCTGCTTTTCGAACTGGTGGATGCGGTAGATGCCGCGCTCCTCAATGCCGTGTGCGCCCTTCTCCTTGCGGAAGCAGGGGCTGTAGGAGGTCAGGGTCAGGGGCAGAGTGGCTTCGTCCAGGGTCTGGTCGATGAAGCGGCCGATCATGGTGTGCTCACTGGTACCGATCAGGTACAGATCCTCGCCCTCGATCTTGTACATCATGGCATCCATTTCGGGGAAGGACATCACGCCCTGCACCACGTTGCCGTGCATCATAAAGGGAGGAATGACATAGGTGAAGCCCTTGTCGATCATAAAGTCGCGGGCATAAGCCAGCACAGCCTCGTGCAGGCGGGCAATGTTGCCCAGCAGGTAGTAGAAGCCATTGCCGGCAACGCGGCCAGCAGCGTCCATATCGATGCCGTCAAAGCTCTCCATGATCTCGGTGTGGTACGGGATGGGGAAATCGGGCACCACAGGCTCGCCAAAGCGCTGAGCCTCCACGTTGTAGGTGTCATCGGGGCCGATGGGCACACTGGGGTCGATCATCTGGGGGATGGTGTACATGATCTCCTGGATGCGGTCAGCCAGCTTGGCTTCCTCGGCTTCCAGCTCTGCCATCTTGTCCGCATCGGCCTTGACGGCGGCGTTGTTGGCATCGATCTGTGCCTGCAGCTGGGCCTTCTGGGCCTCGTCGGTGCACTTCTTCAGCTGACCGAACAGGGGGCCGTTGGCCTTGCTCAGCTTGTTGCGGGCAGCCTTCAGGCTCTCAACTTCCTTCAGGCACTCGCGGTACTTTGCGTCCTTCTCGATGACTTCATCCACCAGAGGGAGCTTGGCATCCTGGAACTTCTTCTTGATGTTTTCCTTGACAGCATCCGGGTTGTCACGGACAAATTTGATATCAAGCATGATTTACTCTCCTTACTCTATTTCGGTTCGCACGGGCAGGTAAGCCCTTTCCCATGCCGTTCAAAGGCGGCGTGCCGCCTTGGATCGCTATGTTTTTCTTCTCGGGCAGAGGCTTGCCTTCGTACAACCTCTCAGTCGGGCTGGCGGCGTATACGAAAAGCTTCCATCGGCTGCCAGGGCCTCTCCTACCAGGCAACAACAATGACGGAGAGGTTTAATCCTCAACCTGATATTGCCCTAATAAGTTGGCAAAAGCTTCAGCTGTTCATCCGAGTAGAAGTGGACGGTCAGCTTGCCCTTGCCGTGTGGTAGGCCACATTGACCTCACTGCCCAGTGCCTGCTTCAGGCTCTCCTCCACCTCCACAGGCAGGGGTGCCGCGCGGGGCGGGCTCCACAGGCTCTTTTGGGGGCTTGGCCAGCTTCTTGCACAGGTCTCTGCCTGCCGGACATTCAGCTCATGGTCGGCAATGATCTGTGCCGCCTGCTCCTGCA